>Ga0208300_101172_pt1 | contig 11870 bp, 11 predicted proteins | sample 23_taG_FD_184096 | JGI IMG/M metagenome (GOLD analysis project Ga0208300, IMG submission 184096) | Marine viral communities from Cariaco Basin, Caribbean Sea - 23_WHOI_OMZ (SPAdes) (version 2) | ecosystem: Environmental > Aquatic > Marine > Oceanic | place: Caribbean Sea: Cariaco Basin... | reverse complement strand
CATTGACTGCCCAGTGTGCTAGTCGCATGGGATTGCCTCTAGGTGTCAACGTAAGACGGCGCAGCACGGCACCATTATGAAAGAGTGGCATTATAGTTACATTCATGTATGTATGCTAGACTTGAAGTTGCCTGATTTGTGTGTACAACACTGATGTCAAGCTTAACCTTCCTTACCTTAGTTCAAGGTATCGTTGGCTGACGTACTTTTGCGCTGGCGTCTGCGATATTGCCGGGGATCGATGCCCCATTTTCGCAGTCGTGAAGTGAGCGTGGTGGGCTTCATGCCCAACAGCTCAGCCGCTCCTCCCGCCCCAGACACTTTTCCGTTTGCGGCTTTCAACGCTTTTAGTGCATTGCACCGCTGCTGATGGCACAGCGCTTGCTCGGTGAGCAGGTGGTCGGGCAACTCGCTACTATCGTGCGACGTTTCGTTGAACGCCGTGTGACGAGATAGTGGCTCTACCAACAAAAGATCATCGAAAGAGAGCCGCTGATCTTGCGTCACGATTACCTGACGCTCGATGACGTTCTCCAACTCGCGAATATTGCCGGGCCAGGGATAACGCGTGAGGACATCAAGTTGCGCAGGCGGTATTCGCACCCCAGGTTTGTTGAACTTCAGGCAGGCGCGATGCAAGAAGTAGCGGGCCAGCAGCGGCACGTCTTCGATGCGTTTGCGCAGTGGAACGGAGTCGATGGGAAAGACGCTCAATCGGAAGTAGAGATCTTCGCGAAACTGCCCGGCATCGATCATCTCTTTTAACTCACGATTGGTCGCCGCAATCACCCGCACATCCACTTCGCGGGTACGGTTATCTCCCGGTACTGGTTCTCAAGTTCCAACCGGCGTTTGAGCGACTCCACCTCCTCCAACGCATCACGCAGCTACTGCTCGGCGCGCTGGAAGTGGACAAAATCGAAGACCCCAAGGGCGACCGGGTACTGCTGACCCTGAACGGCAAGTTCCTGCCTTATAAATCCTGGTAAGCCGCCTGGGTCCACCCCGCCCTGCTGCCACGTCAGCGCCTGTCGATGAGACAGGCGCTGACGTTATGGTGCATAGAGTGAACGGCATTTGCAGCAATGGGTATTAAAGCGAGTGACGCTGCGCCAACAGCGCCAGGTAGCGCCGATACGCCTCACGGTACGCGGCCACACGCTGGGGATCCGGCTCTGCCAGTGAGGCAGCATCCAGATGCACTAAACGCTCGCAGAGTGATGCCAGGCTAACGCCCTCGGGCTGTAGATCGCACCAGGCCGCTTGAATGGCTGCTCCTAGCGCGGCGGCATCGGTAATCTCGGGGCAAATCACCTGGGTGTTGGTAATATCAGCGACCATTTGCCGCCACACCGGGCTTTTCGCCCCGCCGCCAATCAATCGAATCTGGCTGGTGCCCGCCGCCAGCTCGCCTAGCAGCTCCAGCCCATAGCGTAGGCCAAAGGTCGCACCCTCCATCACGCCTCGGCAGAGGTTGGCCTGGGTCATATTCAGGCTGGTCAACCCGAGAAAATCGCCGGTGGCATCGGGCAGCATGGGCACCCGTTCGCCGTTAAAGAACGGCAGCACGGTGACGCCATCGGCACCAATCGGGGCGCTGGCGACCTGTTCGCCAAAGGTAGCCAAGTCCAACCCAAACAGCTCACGCACGCGAGTCGTTGCCGAGGTCACGTTCATGGTGCAGATCAGCGGCAGCCACCCCCCGTGGCTGGCGCAAAAATTCGCCACCATGGCGCTGTCACACACCACGGAATTAGGTGAGTAAGCACACACCGTGCCGGAGGTTCCTAAACTAAGCGTTACCAGCCCCTGAGTAATATTACCGGTGCCAATTGCGCCCAGCATGTTGTCGCCGCCGCCAGAAGACACCACCACATCATCATGAAGCCCCAACTCTTGCGCCACTAGCGGGCGCACTCGCCCTGCTGGCTCGTGCGCCTGGATAAGACGAGGCAGCACACGGTCAGGGTCAAGTTCCGGCGCAATGGCTGCAAATACCTCTTTCTGCCAGCATTGGGCGCGGGTATCAAAGTAACCGGTGCCCGAGGCGTCGCCTGCCTCGGTAACCCGTTCGCCGGTCAGCCAGAAATTCAGGTAGTCATGGGGCAGCAAGAGCGTAGCAATACGCTGGTAGGCATCCGGCTGATGCTCGCGTAACCAAGCCACTTTGGAAGCGGTATAGCCCGTTTGCAGCACCAGGCCCAGCTTCTCCAGGCAGCCCGCCTCGCCCCCCAGCGTTTCTACCAACGCGCTATTTTGAGCGCTGGTTTCGGTATCGCACCACAGCTTGGCGGGATACACCGGCACGCCATCGGCATCGAGTGCCACCATGCCGTGCTGCTGGCCAGACACACCAATACCGCGCACCTGCTTGGCATCGATCCCGGCGCGCTCAATCGCTTGAAAGAACGCGCCCTTGAGCGCCGCCAGCCACTCTGCCGGTGCCTGCTCCCGGCGGCCATGCTCCCCTTCATCCAGGCGATGCGGGCGGCTGCCCTCGCCCAGAATGACGCCCCGCTCTACATCCACCACCACGACTTTGGTACTTTGCGTACCGCAATCCACCCCGATATACATCACAACGTTCCTTTGGACGCGACCAGAGCCTCAAGAGTAGCCCGTGCGCCCCGTTCATGCAGCGACTTCAGCGCCTCCAGGTAGGCGTTAAGGAAGCGAGGCTGGTCCGCCAAGTCGCCAAACAGCTCCCGGTTTTCCACGAAGGCCGCTGGATGGGTGCGGTTATTGGTGGCAATGGCCATTAACGGCTCGCGCAAGCGGTCCACGATCTCAATGGTCTGCCCCTGCTCATCGACGCCTTCGGCGTAGCGTGCCCAGCTGGCCACCACGGCGGCACTGCGCTCAATCTCACCGCCCTGGGCAAGCTGCTGGCGAATCACCGGCACTAACCATTTAGGAATGCGATCCGAGCTTTCGGCGCACAGCCGCGCCAAGGTATCTCTGATTTGTGGGTTCGCAAAGCGCTCGATCAGCGTCAGCCGGTAGGCTTCTAGATCCACCCCCGGCACGGGGGCCAGCGTCGGCGTGCCCTCTTCGCGCATGTAGCCGAGCAAGAACTCGACAAACAGCGGGTCTTGGCACACCTCATGGGCGTAGCGGTAGCCCGCCAGATAGCCAAAGTAGGTCAGCGCTTGGTGGCTGGCATTGAGCAGGCGCAGCTTCATGAGTTCGTACGGTTCGACATCCTCGACAACCTGCACGCCGACCTTCTCGAAGGCCGGGCGGCCCAAGGGGAAGTGATCTTCCAACACCCACTGGGTAAAAGGCTCGCACACCACGGGCCAGGCATCTTCAACGCCAAAGCGCTGGGAGAGCTCTTCGATATCCGTGGGCGCGGTCACTGGCGTGATGCGGTCTACCATGGCGTTGGGGAACGCCACCTCGGCGGCCAGCCAGTCGCCCAGCTCCGCACTGCGGGCGCGGGCGTAGGCGCTGAACATACGCTTGGCGACATCGCCGTTGCCTTGAATGTTATCGCAGGACATCACCGTAAACGGCGCAATACCCCGCGCCCGGCGGCGTACCAGGGCTTCCACCACTAAGCCAAAGCTGGTGGAGGGGCGCTCAGGATGGGCGAGATCGTCGCGCACCTGGGGGGCGTCTAGATTGAATTCTCCGGACACCGGATGAAAGTTGTAGCCGCCCTCCGTAACGGTGAGCGAGACAATTTTGATGGCGGGGTCGGCCATGGTTTCGATGACCGCCTCGGGGTCTTCCGGAGCAAACAGGTAGTTCACCATGCTGCCAATCACCCGAGGCTGATATTCACCGTTAGGGTGCTTGACCACGAGGGTGTAAAGGTAGTCTTGTGCGGCGAGGGCCTGCTGCATGCGTTTGTCGCCGGGCATGACCCCCACGCCTACAATGCCCCAATCCAGCGCTTCGCCCTGGTTCATCAGCGCATCCACGTACATCGCCTGATGGGCACGATGAAAACCGCCGACGCCAATATGGACGATGCCAGGCGTCACGGCCTGACGATCATAGATCGGCGTCTCAACCGCCGCGCTGAGGGAACCCACATTGTGGTTATTAAGCTGGGTCATCGTCACTCTCCGGGTTATTGGCTGGGCAAGTGCGGCCTAGCGCCAGCGCTGGTCAGGTGGCACGCTGCTGGTTTTTACCAGCGCGGCGTTCAGCATGTCTTTTTGGTGGGTGCGCTCAAGCGCGCCGCTGTGGTCTTGGCCCATACAGAGCCAGCGGTTCACCAACCGCTCTACGAGCACGGCATCGTCCACGTCGATAAATAGCGTCCAGTCGAACAGCGCGTGTAGTGAACGCCACGGATCTTGGTCCAGTAGTAGGTAGTTGCCTTCCACGATCACGATGCGATGCTCTGGCGTCACGAGCCGCCCACCGGCACGGGCAAGATCCAGCGGTCGATCAAAGACCGGTACAGCGACTGGCTTATCGACACGACGAATGCGCGTCAAATCATGATGCAACCCCTCCACATCGAAGGTGTGGGGCGCACCTTTCACAGGCAGCTGTTCATCGCCTAGTACGGCGTTATCGAAGTGGTAGCCATCCATCGGCACCACCGCCGCATGCCCTGGGCGCAGCTGATTAATCGCCTCGCAGAGCAGCGCGCTGCGGTAGGATTTTCCGGCCCCCGGCGGCCCCGCCAGGGCAACCATAAAGCGCGGCTTGCCTTCGGCGGCATCCAGCAGTTGGTGGCTTAACGAAACAAGATCAGGGCTCATAGGCGTCTTAGCTCATCCAGTTGCCGCCATCGACGTTGAGCGTCTGGGCGACGACGTAATCGCTATCCTGGCTGGCAAGAAACACGGCGGCGCCGGTGTGATCTTCCGGCAGCCCCATACGGCCATAGGGCACCGCCTCGCCCACTAGGCGCTTTTTCTCGCCTAATGGGCGGTTCTCGTAGCGAGCAAACAGCGCATCGACCTCTTCCCACATCGGGGTATCCACCACGCCGGGGGCAATGCCGTTGACGTTAATGCGGTGTTTGATCAAATCGAGCCCGCAGGACTGGGTCAGGCTAATCACGGCGGCTTTGCTGGCGCAGTAAACACTCACTAGCGGTTCGCCACGCCGACCCGCCTGGGAGGCCATATTGATAATTTTGCCTCCCTGACCTTGGGCCACCATGGCGCGGGCCACGGCCTGCAGGGTGAAAAACATGCCTTTGGTGTTCACCGCAAACTGTTTGTCAAAGCTGGCCTGGGTCACTTCCAGCACCGGCGCCATATCGAACACCGCCGCGTTATTGACCAAAATATCAATGCCACCAAAGCGCTCGGTGACGCTCTCCACCATGGCATCGATAGAGCCTTGGTCGCACACGTTCAGCACTACGCCCATAACCCGCTCGGCGCTGGCATCCTGCTGCAGCGTGGTGAGCGCGTCTTCGATGGCCTTGGCATCGATATCGGCCACCACGACACTGGCCCCTTCGGCCAAATAGCGCTGGGCAATGGCGAGTCCGATGCCACGGGCACCACCGGTAATCACGGCACGTTTATTGAGCAGTTTCATTGTTATCTTGTCCTTGCAGATGTAGTTGCCACTCGTCCACTAAGGCGCGGAGCCCGCGCATATGAGGCAAAATTCGCCAAGCACCCGCCGCTAGTAACCGTGAGGACTGCTGTTCATCAACATGACTTGCCCCCACAAAACCAATCACCCGCATGCCGGCGGCATGGGCAGCGGTAACGCCTGCCACGCTATCCTCTACCACCAGACAGCGGCTGGGTGGGCAGCCAAGAGAACTGGCCGCTAAGTGATAAATAGCGGGGTCCGGTTTGGGGTTTTCGACCTGCTCGGCGGTAAAAATCGGCACATCGCCTAGCGCGCCGTTCAGTTGGGTAGTGGCGAGCGATGCCAGCACTCGGCAACGGCGGCTGTTCGAGACCACAGCCTTGGGTAAGTCGATCCCGCTGATGGCTGCATGCGCCCCTGCAATGGCGGTTAATTCCCTCGCTAAGCGCGCCTCTATGGCGCTATCGACTAGTTCAGCGGCATTGGGCGGCAACAGGTGGCGGCTTAGCTGTTCCAGGTGCTCGAGGATGTTGGCCGTCGTCATACCCAGGGCTTGGCTAAGCAACGTCGGTATATCCAGATCCGGTAGCCACTGCCCAAGGTGGGTTTCCAGAGTCTCTTCAGCGAGTGCTTCGCTATCCACCAGAACGCCATCACAATCAAAAATCAGCGCTTTCATACCTGCTCCCCCGGAGAGGCAGATTCCGTAGCCGCGCGATTATCTTGGCGGGTCAGCCCCGCTAACGGGTGCTGCTGCAGGCTAGGTAGGGCTAGCCCGTCTGCGTCAAACAGATGAGCGCGCTCGGGGGCAAAACCAAAACGCACGCTATCGTTGACCCGGTAGGCCACGTCGCCATCAGCCATAATAGTGATCAGCTCATCGTCCATTTGAACGTAAAGCGAGGTTTGACCGCCGAGGCGCTCAAGCACTTTGATCTGCCCACTCAGCGGCCCCTGTTCATCAAGTACCAAGTGTTCTGGGCGAACACCCAGCTCAAGAGTGGCGTTAGCATCCAAGTGTGCACCATCGACCGGCACGCTGCGCTCACCGCCGCCGGGCAAACGAATCGCTACGCCTTCAGGCGTTACGCCGGTCAACGTCACCGGTAGAAAGTTCATTTTCGGTGAGCCAATAAAGCCCGCCACAAAGCGATTGCGCGGATGGTGGTAGAGCGCCATTGGCGAGCCCACCTGTTCCACCACGCCATCGTGTAGCACAACGATTTTATCGGCCATGGTCATGGCTTCTATCTGATCGTGGGTGACGTAAATCATCGTGGCATCTAGTTCTTCATGCAGCCGTGCCAGCTCAATGCGCATCTGCACCCGCAACGCCGCATCCAAATTGGAGAGCGGCTCGTCAAACAGGAAGATGCTGGGGTTACGCACAATCGCCCGGCCAATCGCCACCCGCTGGCGCTGGCCGCCTGAAAGCGCTTTAGGCTTACGATCTAACAGCGGCTCCAGCTGCAGAATTTTGGCCGCCTCCAGTACTTTGGCGCGGCGCTCCTCTTTGGGTACTCCAGCCAGGCGCATGCTGAAACCCATGTTGCCCTCAACCGTCATGTGCGGGTATAGCGCATAACTCTGGAACACCATGGCCAAGCCGCGGTCGGCGGGGCCCACATCGTTTATTCGCTTACCATCGATCAAAATGTCGCCGTCGCTTGCACTCTCCAAGCCCGCGATCATGCGCATCAGCGTGGATTTGCCACAGCCCGAAGGGCCAACAAACACCACGAACTCACGGTCGTTCACCTCGAGATCAATGCCTTTGATGACCTTGGTGTCGCCAAACTGTTTGATAATGTTCTTCAGTTGTAAGGTTGCCATGGGGAACTCCTTTACTTGACGGCGCCAAAGGTCAGGCCGCGCACCATTTGTTTTTGGGTCATCCAGCCGAGGATCAGGATGGGGGCGATTGCCATGGTGGAAGCCGCTGAAAGCTTGGCCCAGAATAGCCCTTCAGGGCTTGAGAACGAGGCAATATACGCGGTCAGCGGTGCCGCTTTCGACGAGGTTAAGTTGAGACTCCAGAACGCTTCGTTCCAGCTCAAAATAACCGAGAGCAGCCCAGTAGAGGCGATGCCCGGCAACGTTAGCGGCAGCAGCAGGAAAAACACCTCCTGCAGAGTGGACGCGCCGTCCATCCTGCCGGCTTCCAGAATGTCTTTGGGCATATCCTTGAAGAAGGTGTAGAGCATCCACACCACAATGGGCAGGTTCATCAGGGTGTAAATAATGATTAGCCCGGTACGGGTATCCAACAGCCCCACATCTCGGAAAATCAAATAGATAGGTACCAAGACACCGACAGGTGGCAGCATTTTGGTAGACAGCATCCAGAGCAGCGTGCCCTTGGTTCGCTTAGTGGGCAAAAAGGCCATGGCATACGCCGATGGAATGGCAATCAGCAGTGCTAAAAAGGTCGAGCCAAACGCCACAACGACGCTATTTAGCGCAAAACGCGCATAGCCCGAGCGTGCTTGAACGGCTTGATAGCTCTCTAGGGTGGGGGAAAAGATAAAGCTTGGATCTGCAATCGCTGCCGTTTCGGTTTTAAACCCGGTCAGCACCATCCACAGGATCGGAAAAAAGATAATCAGAGCAATCGACCAGCCTACTAGGGTTAAGACCAGTTGCCTGATGGGCAACGAGCGAGCGTTAGCTGGCGCGACGCTATTACGATGAAGTGTCATTGAAATGCTCCCAAGACGCCCTGTCACCGGGGTTAGTCTTCTAAGTTCTTAGCGACCATACGGACAAGGAAAATCGCGACGATATTGGCGAGAATGATGGCGATCACCCCACCCGCTGAGGCCAAGCCCACATCAAAATCCAGCAGCGCTTGGATATAAATCAAATAGGCTAAGTTAGTGGTCGCGAGTCCCGGCCCGCCGGAGGTGGTGACAAAAATCTCGGCAAAAATCGTCAGCAAGAAGATCATTTCAATCATGATCACCACGCTAATGGCACGCTTTAGGTGCGGCAGCGTAATGAAGAAGAAAATCGCCAGTGGACCAGCACCATCCATACGCGCTGCTTCCACTTGGTCTTCATCCAGCGACTGCATGGCGGTGAGCAGGATCAATAGTGCAAACGGCAGCCACTGCCACGACACAATAATGATGATGGAGGTCAGCGGTAGCGATGAGAACCAGTCCAATGCTGGCAGCCCTAGCGACTGCGCCAGCCACGCTAATACCCCATTAGAGGGGTGCATCATCATGTTTTTCCATACCAGCGCGCTCACCGTTGGCATGACAAAGAAGGGAGAAATCGCCAGCACGCGGGCGATGCCACGCCCGGCAAACTCCTGCTGGAACAGCACCGCGAGCAGCGTGCCGCCCACCACCGTAACTACCAGTACCGACCCTACCAGCAACAGGGTGGTGCCCATCGCCGACCACAAGGCAGGGTCAGTCAGCAAGTATTCATAGTTTTCCAGCCCGGCGAAGCCAGTCATCCCGGGCATGAGTAAGTTATAGCGCTGAAAAGAGAACCAGATCGTCATGCCCAGAGGCACAATCATCCAGAGCAGCAGCAGCGATACCGCGGGCGCTTGAAGCGAAAGCGTTCTTAGCCCGCCGACCGTTCGGCCGGAAGCACGTGTTCTATTCATGGAAATACCTGCAAGAAAACAGACCTGCTAGAACCACTGAAATACGTCTGCCCATAACTGGGCAGACGCAAGAGTGCATTAACGTTCGATGTAGCCAGACCGCTGCATGGTGCGCTCGGTGGCTCGCTGTGCGCTATCAAGCGCCTGAGTTACTGAGGTGTCACCGGTCAGGGCGGCGGCAATCGTTTGGCCCACTTGTGTTCCAATCGACTGGAACTCTGGAATACCTACAAATTGAACGCCGATATAGGGGGTTGGCTCTAGGCTGGAGTCGGTAGGATCAGCTTCTTGTATGGCGTTAAGTACAAAATCGGCAAATGGCGCGGCATCAACGTACTGCTCGTTGGCGTAGGTGGATTCACGAGTACCTGGCGGCACGCTGGTCCAGCCGTTCGTTTCACCAACAAGCTCGATGTACTCCTGTGAAGTCGCCCAGGTAATGAATTCCTGGGCTGCTTCTTTGTGCTCAGAGGAAGCGGGAATCGCCAGCGCCCAAGACCACAGCCAATGAGAGCCTTTAGGGGTTTCGGCGATGGGTGCTGGCGCAAAACCTAGCGTACCTGCCACGTCCGACTCGTTTTCATCGTAGAGTTTGCCTGCTGCCGAGGTGGCATCAACCCACATGGCGCAGTTCCCACGAGAAAAGAGCGCTAGGTTTTCGTTGAAGCCGTTGGAGCTGGCACCAGGCGGACCGTAGTTGCTTAGCAGGTCAACATAGAACGCAATCGCATTGTTCCAGGCCTCGGAGTTAAGCTCCGGGTTCCACTGCTCATCAAACCAGCGGCCGCCAAAGGTGTTCACCAGCGTCGAGACAAAGGCCATGTTTTCGCCCCAGCCCGGCTTACCGCGCAAGCAAATACCTGCCAGGTTCTCTTCGGTCCCGTGTAGCTGCTCGGCCCAGTCGCGCACCTGCTCCCAAGTAGGCTGCGCTGGCATCTCGATGCCAGCCTGCTCAAACAGGTCGGTGCGGTAATACATCATGGAGCTTTCCGCATAGAACGGCAGGGCGTGCAGCGTGCCATTTAGGCTTAGGCCATCGCGTACCGATGCCAGCAAATCATCTTCATTGTAGTCATCGGGCAAGTTTTCCAGCGGCTCAAGCCAGCCACGCTCTGCCCAGATGGGCACTTCATAAGTACCGATGGTCATCACATCGAACTGCCCGCCACCGGTGGCAATATCCGTGGTCATACGCTGACGCAGCACATTCTCCTCAAGCACGACCCAGTCCAGAGTGATATCTGGGTGCGCTTGCTCAAAGGCATCGGTCAGGCTCTGCATGATGACCATGTCGTTATTGTTTACCGTGGCAACGGTGATTTCTGTTTGAGCGTGGGCTTGGCCAGCTACCGCAATAGCGGCCGCTAGGGTCGTGACGGGTAAATGACGGGCAAGACGCATACAGCTTTCCTCTTGGCAAATATTGGCATTATTTTTATCGGCACAGCTATTACTGGAATTGTCGTTATTAGCGCTGTCGTTATTAAGGACTGTGGCTATTGGCAATGTAGCTATTGGCACCGCAGCCAAATTGATCATATTGATCATATTGATCATATTGATCAACTGTCGATCAAATGATCGTACGAAAGCCAAAAAAAAGCAAAGCCTACTCTTTTAGACTTTATGCTAATTCATTCAGCTATTTGCATGTTGCACTGCGCTATAAATCATTGCGTAATGGTGTTAACGATTTGTCTCGCCGCAATTTCATCCGTTATCAATCCTTTTAACCAGCCTCCTCGCAATGCTGCCCGTATGGCGGGCGCTTTATCGTGCCCACCCGCTATTGCCACCATAAGATGCTTACCGAACCGCTCTAGAGGCAAACTGGTCACTCGCCGTGTTATTGAGCAATCAATTACCTCTCCCTGGTCGTTAAGCGGCCAGCCCAGCAACTCACCTACTGCTTTAAGGCTTAATAGCTCATCTAGCTCACTTTCGCTGATGAAGTGGTCTTGAAACAGCGTGGCTTGCCGATCAATTCTGCCGACTCCAATAAAGGCAGCTTCAGATTCTCTCGCCACATCGGCAATCGCTTTAAACAGGCGCTGTGTCAGCATGGCCTCTTTCTCGACTAACGACTCCGCTACCACGGGTGCAGGTAGTAAAAAGCGCTCGCCGCCCGTTTTATCCGCCAGCAGCATGACCGCGTCGTAGCGGTTAGCCGAACCATCCCTGGCAACATTACCCACCAGAGAAACAAAGCGATGTTGGGGCCGCTCAATACGGCTAAGAGCCTCTACCGCAGCCCGAACCGAGCGCCCAGTCCCCAAAGACAGCGTTAATGGATCGCTGCGCTCTACCAAACGAGCCATCCGTTCAGCACCTGCAACAGCTAAATAATACGCAGCATTTTCAGGTGCCTGGCTATCGGCGGGCACAACATCGCAATACGCCAAGCCGAAATGATCGCGAAGCACACTGCCTAATGTCATACAGGTAGAAATAGGATGGTCAATATGGACCTTTACCAACCCTTCTTGCCTTGCGAGCGCTAACAGGCGCTGGACACCGGGTCGAGAAACCCCTAGTTGGTTGGCAATTTCATCCTGAGTCATACCGCCGACATAAGACATCCAAGCAGCTCTGGCCGCCTGATCAAGCTTCACCTCAAACTTATCCATTGACACACTCACTGCCCTATAATTTGAAATATTGTCGCACAACGCCTTCACTAGGGCTCTTGCGCCATGGTTTATTAATAAGGATAAAGATGACTATGTACAAG
>Ga0208300_101171_pt1 | contig 11905 bp, 8 predicted proteins | sample 23_taG_FD_184096 | JGI IMG/M metagenome (GOLD analysis project Ga0208300, IMG submission 184096) | Marine viral communities from Cariaco Basin, Caribbean Sea - 23_WHOI_OMZ (SPAdes) (version 2) | ecosystem: Environmental > Aquatic > Marine > Oceanic | place: Caribbean Sea: Cariaco Basin | collected... | reverse complement strand
CAGGCAGCTCGGCGATCCCGGTCATTTCGGCGAGATCCTCGAACGTGCGGCCGTCGTCGAAGGAACGATCTTCGTGGAACGCCGTACATTGAGGGTCCATATAGCCCCTCTGCTTTTCCTTCTCCCTGAGAGCGGCCTTCAGGCGGGCGGGCATATCGATATAGAGACACTGCTTTTCGCCGAAGTGGGAAACATCCCTGGAGAATATATTCCGCTTGGCGAACTCGGGATCGCCGGTGGCCAGGTCCACCACGTTAATGGCGTCCTTACGCTGACGGTAAGCCGAGATTTCGGAGCGCACCTTTCTGCGGAACAAGGCGCGGCGTGTACCGAGATACACCTGCTGGATACAAAGCAGAATCACGGAGCCGGTGAGCAGGAAGAACAGCTCCGAGGTGCCCTCGTTGGCAATACGGTCAAACAATGACTCGAACATCTAAAACTCGGTTACGGGACGGCACGATCAAGACAATCCAGCGCCGCCTGGATCACGATACGTTCGTCAAATTCATTCTCAATACGGCGGCGCGCCGCCCTGCCCGCCTCCGCCAACTGATCGGGGCTCATATCCAGGCAGGCAGTCATGCACGCGGCCAGGGATTCCGCATCCCGCACCTGGCACAGCCAGCCGGTCTCACCGTCCACCACCGCCTGGCGGCACCCGGGCACGTCCGTGACGATGGCCGGCCTGCCCATGGAGGCGGCCTCCAGCACGGTACGCGGCATACCCTCCCGGTAGGAAGGCAGCACCAGCACATGGCTCTGAACCAGCCAAGGGCGCACATCGTCCTGCTCGCCCAGATACTCGACCAAGCCCTCCTCCCGCCAGCGCGCCACCTCGTCCGACGGGATGGCGCTGCTGTTGCTCACCCCCTGGGGGCCCATCATCAGAAACCGTACGTTCGGATGCCGCCGGGCCACCTGAGCGGCGGCGACCACATACTCCCGCACGCCCTTATCACCGATCAGCCGCGCCACCATAACGAAGGTAAAAGGCGACTCTGGCGGAAGATCAGTAAACGCAAAGCGCCCCGTGTCCATGCCGGACCCAGGCAACAGCACAGTCGGCGTATTCTTCAGTAAGCCGGTATCCTGGAAGGCACGCCGATCCTCTTCGTTCTGAAAGAACACCCGCTCCGCGCCGCGATTGGCAAAGGCGTACAGCGAACGCACCCGACGGTAGAGCCAGCTATCGTGGAGAAACGCCGTACCCAGGCCGGATACATTGTTGGCGTAGGGAATACGCAATATCCGGCACGCCAGACCAGAGTAAATATTGGCTTTCACGGTGAAATTGAACACGAACGCCGGCCGCAAGCGACGCAGGGTGGCAAACAGTCCCAGCAGGCTGCGTGCCTCACCGACGAGGCGCGTGCCCTTGCCCTCCAGCCGCAACGGCACGAACTCCAGGCCCAGCTCATCCACCAGCTTCTGGGCATAACGGTCCGGCGGCGCCACGGCCACCACCCGGTGGCCCTCAGCCACCAGCGCGGCCAGGGTGCCGCGACGAAAGTTATAGAGATACCAAGCGGTGTTGGAGATCAGGACGATGGGCCGACTCATGAGACGAAAGGGTACATTTGGTAGGGAAGCCACATATGGGCATGGTTGGCGAAAAATAACCAAACCGCGAGGACTGCAGTGTAATAAGCCATCACCCCAAGCACGAGATAAGCACGCAACAACCTGTCAGCGGTAATCAGCGGCAAGCGCGAGAATACGAATAATTGCAGAGGGATCAAATACAGAGCCACACGATCCGTGGCGGTGGACGACAACACCACCAAGGGAATACAAGCGAGAGCAAACACCGACATCCACCACCAGAGCCGCTGCTCAGCGATGTGCAGCCTGAACCGGCGGTGCAAAGCCAGGAAGAGGCACGCAGGTACCGTATTCATCAACACACGGATCAAGCCGCCCTGGGATTGAATATCCGCCTTCACATAGTTGGCCCAAAGGGCGTCCGCGGAATCAAACAGAAACAGGTAGCCCCCCACCAGAGTGATCACACCGATCCAAACCAGCGTCCATAGCCGCCTCTCGCTGGCGGCAAGCGCGGCCACAGGCAACAGCAGGACCGCCGATTTGTGGAAAGCGGCGCCGATCAGCACCCAGGCCGCGAACCGGCGTGTCCGGCCGTCCGCGAGCACGGCCAGGCCAAGCAACACAAAGCCCAGCGCCACGGCTTGCCGTGTATAACCCATGCCCACCACGATCACCAGGTAAGGCACGGACACCAGCAGAGCTAGCCAAGGCAGAGGCTGCCGGCGCGCGAACAAAAGGATGCCGGTCATCAGCAGCGCGCCACAAGCCAGGTTGACGGCATAGATACCGCCGCCCAGACCCGCGATCAACCAGTTAAGCAGGTAATAACCGGGGTCGCCCTGGAGAAACACCTCTTGAAAAGTGAGAGACGAGGCCCGTTGCAAATACCCGAGATAGGCGGACCAGTCACCGCCAACCTGGTATCGAAGCCCAATGGCCAGCATTAACAACAGACCGGCCAGCCACCAGGTCGCGCTACGGGCGGACGGCGCGAACCGGCGAGTGGCGAGAAGGCCAAGCACCGGAATACAGTAGAAAAACCAAAAAGGAAGCATAAAGCGCGAATCAATCCCGTTATTATGGTGTGAAACCGGTCAGGCCAGACTCGGCTTCCAGCGCCGCTGCCAGGCGAGCAACTGCAGCACCGCCCAGAGCTGCTGGACGTAATGGCCGCGTCCCCGTAGATGCGCTTCCCAGAGCCCACGCACAGCCTGTGCGTTCAGCATTGGCAACTCGGCCAAGCTGCCTGAGGATAACAGATCCTCCGCCCAGTCCCGAAGCGGCCCACGCAACCAAGCATCCAACGGCACCGCGAACCCCATCTTGGGACGGTCAATCAGCGCCCTCGGCACGTGCCGGTACAGCACTTGGCGCAGCACCCATTTGTTAGTCCCGTCGCGCAATTTGATCCCCGAAGGAATGCGCCATGCGGTCGCGAACACCTCAGGATCGAGAAACGGCACCCGCACCTCAAGGCTGGTTGCCATACTGGCCCGATCCACCTTAACCAGCACGTCGTCGACCATATAGTGCAGAGTGTCCACCAGCAGCATCCACTCCACGCTGTTGAACCCCTGCAGCACCGGATAGAGGCCGTCCTCGCCGCTTCGAGCTCCGGGGTTCGACAGTAGAGAGGCGGGATCGCGGTTCATGGAGGCCACTCCATAAAACAGCGCTTGCTCACTGGCGCTTTCCAGCACCGCCGCCAGTTTATGCAGCTTTTCCCCGAAAGTGCGCAGCCTGAAACGGGCAGGCAGAACACGCCCGAGAGAATGCATGAGGTGATCGTAGGCCTGGGGCGGTATGGTTTTCAGCGTGCGACCGAGTGCACGCCTGGAAGACAGTGGTAGTCGGCTAAGTTTGCGCCAGATGCGCGGCACCCACAAATGCCGGTTGTACCCGCCGAATAACTCGTCGCCACCGTCGCCGGAAAGCGCCACCGTGACATGCTCGCGGGTCAGCCGGGAAATCAGTGCCGTGGGCAGCTGGGACGAATCAGCAAAGGGCTCATCGTAGAGATCGGGCAACGCCGGCACTAAGTCCAACGCCATCCGCGACGTCGCACGTAACGTGGTATGGGCCGTGCCTAGATGGGCGGCCACCGCCTCCGCATGCGCGGATTCATCATAACGGCGGTCGTCAAATCCGACGGAAAACGTACGCACCACCGTTGGCGCCTGGTGCTGCATTAACGCCACCACCAGGGAGCTGTCGATACCGCCGGACAGAAACGCCCCCAACGGCACATCGGCGAGCATGCGAGCGCGCACCGAGTTACTTAAGGCAAGCTCCGTCTCAGCCACCGCGGCCTCCGGCGCACTAAGGGAAACACCGGCTTTCGCGTCTCGGGCGGCCCGCTCCACGGACCACCAGCGGACCGGAGCCGGCAAGCGACCGGCTAACACGTCCTCCGATGCCAATGTAAGCATGGTGGCCGGCGGTAGCTTCGCGACGCCCTGGAAGATACTGGATTCACCCGCTACCGCGCCAAACCGTAAATAGCCCTCAACAACCCCCTCCGCCAAGGTACCGCGCCAGTCGGGGTGTGCCGCCAAGGCCTTTAGCTCGGACCCGAACAACACCGGGCCACGCCCGGCCACCGCGCCCTGATCACTTCCCGTACCATGGGCAAACCCATAGTAAAGCGGCTTCTCACCGAACCTGTCCCGCGCCAGAATAAGGGTGTGCGCCTGCCGGTCCCAAAGGGCAAACGCAAACATGCCCACCGCCGCCCGCAGCGTCGGTTCGATACCCCAAGCGCTGAAAGCGGCCAATAAAGTCTCGGTGTCCGAATGTCCCCGCCATGCAGAGGCAGCTTGGGCCGACGCCTGCAGCCGGCTCCGCAGAGCCAGGTGATTATAAATCTCGCCATTAAAGACAACGACGTACCGGCCGCAGGCAGAACGCATAGGCTGATCGCCCGCCGGGGAGAGATCAACGATGGCCAGGCGACGGTGACCCAACGCCAGACCGAGGTCGTCTTCGGTCCAACACCCCTGACTATCCGGCCCTCGGTGACGAAGCACCGAGGTCATCCGCTGTATGGCCTGTGCGCCAGCTTGGCCGGCGGGCCGCCCCCCCAAAAAACCGGCCAGACCGCACATCAGGCGCGCCGTCCCGACTGGTACACGGCCAGGTAACGCTCAGCCGTAGCACTCAGAGAAAAATGTTCCACCACGCGGCTACGTGCTGCGCGGCCCAGCCGCTGGCGCTCGTCGGCGGGCAGTCGCAGGGTTTCGTCCAAAGACGTTGCTAATGCCTCGCTGTCACGCGGCGGCACCAAAAAGCCCGCATCGCCGACCACCTCCCGAACACCACCGCAATCAGTAGCGACCACAGGCCGCTCGCAGGCCATGGCCTCCGCCACGACCAAGCCGAAACCTTCCCGGGCAGAGGAAAGCACAAATAGATCACATGCCGACATAAGCGCCGGAATGTCATTCCGAACTCCAAGAAACCGCACACGTTCTGTAATGGCTAATGAGCACGCCAAACTTTCAAGCTCCCTACGTAGGGGTCCATCGCCTGCTATGACTAGATACGGTAGGGGTCCGGCTTTATGTAATGCTGCAAAAGCCTGGAAGAGGTTCGGGTAATCCTTTGACTGCCTCAACCGCCCCACCGCTAGAAGTAACGAGGCATCCTTCTCAAGGCCTAACTCCGCACGGACCCTCTGCCGAGCGCCGATGTCGAACCCAAAATAATGAGTGTCAATACCATTATGAATGACAACCATGCGTCCGGGGTGAACGGCCTTTTTTTGTTCGAAAATCTGAACCGCCTGTTGAGATACGTTTGTCGACATGTCTGCCAATCTGTCCGTGATATTGTAGCCAAACATGCGCCCCCAACCTTCTTCATTATTATTATGTGCACTGGACACCAAACCTGGCATTGGGGTTACCAAACGCAGCAATCGAGTAAGAATATTTGCATGAACCAAATGACTATTAACAACATCCGGTTGGAAATCAATTAGAAGCTTACGAAAGCGACACAATGCGGCAAAAACACCTCTAACACTGCGCCGCATTTTTATATTAATTAATTGCACTCGCGGGTCAGCGGGGAGAATCGAGGGTTCACCATGAAAATATACCAATACCACCTGATGACCTAATGCAACAAAACGATCCGCCAAATTTGCAACTAGACGCTCGGCTCCACCCATACCCAAACTAGTAATACTAAGCAAAATTTTCAAATCAGAATCCTTGAACGGAACAAAATCCCGTCATATTAAATCTATAAAAACCACAGGCCGACCGAAAACCATAACAATATATTATGCAATCGTCTTCCTTATACAGCCCGCCGCATCGAAGGCCGGGCAAACTTAATGTTCTTGCACCACGAGAAAAAATAGACGGACGACCATTACAGATGATATCGTCAAACCTTAGTCTAAACCTTTTATTGCAAAGATATACGTCATAAATCAACGCCCTCCGGACACCCGCAATACACGACAGGCGACAAGAAATCCGACCAACACATGTAAAGATGACTATTAGAAACCACATCAAATTCTGAATGTCATTACGCGAGAAGCCTACCAGCTGATCTTGAGGTATTACAGGTAGCAACCATACCGACACAACGAATATAGCAGTCGACACCAACTAAATTTATATATTTTATGATTTCATGCTACTTCAAGCGCTGGCAGTAAAAAAATTAAATAACATTCTCACTTAGATCTAGATCTCGTGCGGGGCCTATCAATGAAAAAGCCTCATCGTAAGTCATTATGTAAGAATCATCGTTATCTAATGTTTCCAAAAACTCAGCAAGGGCGATCGGCGTATGGGGCGCCTGTGGCAAACCGGAGAGGGCGCTATCAAGTACACTGTTCTGAGGGTCTAGAACAATGCTGAGTTGTCCAGATTGAAGCAGGTCGAGCGCCACGGTTGAAGGGCTAGTGAGTACCCAGCGGCATTGAGCAGCTATATATAGAGCATCTTCAGAGGATGATATCTCAGTAAAACCTTCTCGCTGTGCAGCGCGCCGCAATGTCGAACGAAGCGGCTTAGGTAATTGTTCGATGACTGGATGCGGCTTCCATAGAAGGGGCTGAGCTAGTGCACCAAGTCGACGAGCTGCGCCACCTACGCAAGCAAGCAATTCTAGCTCATCAGTAAGGAACCGCCTGCGATAACCAGGGTTCATAGGGTGCGCAAGGTTGCTAAACAGGAGCACCCCCTTGGCTCCCCGGTGAACTTCTGGCTGATGCCTCGGCTGCATGTCGCAGCAACCGTAACAGCCGAGATGGGTGTAAGCTTTTGCATCATGATAACTACGAAACAAAGCCAAGGTGGACACCCCCGTAAAGTTCGGGCCTGTCGCTTGCCCATGTAGCACATGTACGGTTCTCCCTCCGTCTTTTTGAACGGCTAATTCAAGTGAGGAGGTATCAGCTGTGCCAGTAATAGCCAAGTAGACATCTGGGATCGCCTGGAAACGATGCTCCTGCCACCAACGAGCCGCAACAGCGCCTATGAAGACTCGGAATGCCACCGCTACTTGTGCCCGAAGTGGGGGCGCACATGGCATAAACGACGCCGACGCCAATCCTTCTTTAAGCAACCTCGGCAAATCAAACAGAGCAGTGAAACATGCTTTCGGAGACATCGGAACTACAATTGGGACAGTGCTAATCCGAGTGCTGTTGCACCGGGCTTTCCAAAGCTCCAGGGCCTGGTCAGGGGAGCAATGTAAGCGACCCAATAAAATAAGTGCATCAAAAGGTGGATCCGAGGTATCGAACGCATTAAGCAAATGCCGCGTGCGCGTACTCCATTCCGCATGGACCGCGGCGATGCGCAAGGCATGTTTCGGTAGTTTAGTCTGCGCCACCCCACATCGCCATCGTAGAACGTATAGTACCGCCAAAAGCCAACCTAGCAGAATGGTCACGCAAATGCGCCATCGCGACTGCGCAGAGCTAGCCTTTTTGCTTGGAGGGGGCAACGCTTCAAGTTGACGCTCAGCAAAAGAGACGGCTGCCTTAACCCACTCAAGTTTCCAGACAGAAAACCCTGACTTTAAACTTTCTCGGGCCCACCTCCAAGCCAAAGCGCGATTCTTCATGCTCAGCACAAGCTCAGTAAAAGTTACACGAGCATCATATTCAGATGTCATAGGCGCCTGCTAATCTCGCCAGATCAGAGAAAAGTTTTTCAGCAGAATCCACAGCATTATCACAATAATTAGATAGATTGCGGTGCTCATAGTCTGTCCAATTATACGATTCTGAATCGCACAAATGATTGTAATCGAATGCCCTTTCATAACGCCATTTTTCAAGCCCTACATCGTCAAAAAGGGCAGCTATCTTGTCAGTATTGGAAGCTTGTGCAGCCAGTGGGGTGCCAGCCGAAAGCGCGAGTGTACAAACGTGGAACCGGCCGGATATCAAGAGTTTCAAAGTCTGAATGGATGAAACGAAACCCTGAAAGCTAGAGCTTCGTTGCATCCAGAGCCTGTGGCGCAGCCGAAGTAGCTTCGCAAATCGTGCTGGGTGGTGCAGGTCAGCCGAAAGAGACAGTCCGCTTCGCAGAAAGCGCAGCCAACCAAGCAAGTCGTGTCTGGAATAAGCAATTGAGATTAAATAGCCATTCACACGTGAACGAATGTCGTCTAATTCCAAAGCCTTAAAGCGGTCTACATTGTCGGTTACGCCGATTCCTGCACGTGCAACATTTTTTTCACAAGGTTTGAAGCCTTGGCTGCGCGCGAACCAAAAGCTAAGATCTGGCACCACACGAACGTTGGCACCAGCAGCGCGCATGCGTTCAGCACTTCGTTCATCACGCGCTGTGACGAGGTCAAAAGCACCAAGAAGAGAAACGAGCTGAGGATCATTCGCCTGCCATCCGGTATTAATGAGGGCCACCGGCACACCTGACGAATGAGCGTATGGTCCAAGCTCAAGCAGAAGTCTTCCCGCGGGCCGGTTATGGTGAATTGTGCCCTCACCATTAACTAGAACAAGATCGACACCAGAAAGGACTTTGTGGAAGTCCTGGTCAGCACGCCAGTCAGCATGTGCTGGCAACACAAACACAGGCTCCATAGAGTTACGTTTCAGAAGCATAAAAATCGCGTTCATTACTGCTTCGCATCCATAGTGTCGGTCTACTCTTGTGTCGTTTACAACTAAAACGCGCCGCGGAGCCTTCCCTTTCCCATTTTTCATAGAAACACCAACACATACTGATCTAATGTAGAATACCGGATAATGGAATCTATACTCGTGCCAAATCTGTGAAACAGTGGCTATCTTGACGCATCAACGCACAAAAACAATTCCGCCTCAGTGGCAACAGGAAGGGAATTACAAAGAACCTTTAGCCTTAACATACAAAGCTTTCAACACTAAAATTACACCCGCTGGCAAATAGCGCATAACGTCATAAAAACAAGGTGAGCAAAAATATTTCCAATCTCTATGTTTAAGTAGAAACTTCAATCCGCTTATATCTCCTTGAGCAATCCTAACCTTCGCTCCGACTTTTAACCTTTTCTCGATATATGTCTTTATATCTTCATCCACGGAAATTTCTTTGTTTTCTATCTTTGTTTTCAACATCCTCAACGCTGGCGTGCTATACAACCCAGCATTGCCTTCTTTTACCGTGCCCACAGCTTTAGATAAGAAGGCCTCACTTGACAATCCGCTAACGGGATCTTTTCTATAAAAAGAAGTTTGACGGGTTGACATCACAATTTTCTCTTTCACCGCGATCCTTGCCCACATCTCTACATCCTCGCCAAGGTTGTATGGTAGAAAACCTCCAACTTGGTCAAAAAGCTGTCTTTGTATAGCGACCGCCGAACTATGAACTGAAAATCGAGGGCCTTGTGAGTCTTTGAAAAAATTATGACTAACACGATAGCCAGACTCACAACAATCCAACTTATCGAGAATAAAACCAGGGCCGACTTTGCAGCAAGTTGATGAGACCATCGAAGCGCCAGGAAAGCGGCTTATTAGTTCACGAAGGTGGGATAAATGATGCGGACACCAGATATCATCAGCATCCAGGAAAGCAATCCATTCACCCTTAGACTTTTTAATACCCTCATTTCTTGCAGATGAGACGCCTCCATTAACCTTATGGAAAAGGCTAATCTTATCGCAGCGCATTTGCTTTACTCTTTCCGCGGAACCGTCGGAGGACCCATCGTCAATTATGACAACTTCATACGCATCGTATGCCTGTGCGAGAACACCATTAATCGCAGCGACTATCGTATCCTCTTTATTATATAACGGAATGACAACCGAAAAAAAAATCTCATCCATGATTACACCAACATCAAAAATTAGATCAACCGAATAGCGTCTTTTTTAATAACTACATCAAATCCTTGTCAATGCCCCTCGCCGCTTCGATGTGCTCGACTAATTTATCATACCTCTCGCCGGATGATAGGCACCTATAGGTCACGTTTACAGGCAAGTCTTTCTTATACAAGAAAACCGATGAACCGTAATGATAAACAGTAAGCCATGCAGCCGTTCTTGCAATTATTGTTATTAATAACTCTGCCGGAAACCACGAAGGCGTCGGCAACGCCGCAAACTCAGTTTCGGGCGCACCATCATGCGGATGCGGTTTATAAAAGATCAAATCGAAACCATTATCTTTTATGCTCTTCTTGTCGTTATTTTCTATGCCCCCCCACTTTCCAAGCACCACTGCTATACACTTTTCCTTTACCGCGTCCAGCAGAAAATTAATATCGCTCTCATACAAATCAATTATAGCCGAGCTGGCGGAGTTACACTCGCTAACGTGGCCAGGCATAGGAAGCACTTTATGGGTCAAATGGGGCTTAATGGCCTTAAACAAATCGGGATATCGAACCATAACATGATTTGTCTTACGGCCTTCACCGAAATCCAGCCCACACCCAAACAACAGGGAGGACCACAGCCATCTAAAATACCTTATGCCGCTTAAACTATACTTGTAACTCCCCAGATATGTACCAAAACCCTCCTCGAAAACGATGGTATTTTTTCTTCTTATTTTATCTAGTATATAATACAAACTTACACGATCATCTTCTATAAACAAACTTTTATATCTACTTCCATGGTGAAGCGATACAGCCTCCTTATGCGTTTTAACGTAATCTACGCGTTCAAAAACAACACCCTCGTACAAACCCCCTATAAATCTTTTAAAATCAATCAAATCTGATATGCCCTTTGTAACCACGATAATATTGGCATCTTTTATTTTATAGTGTTTCGCTATTGCAGCACAGTTTAAAAACTGAATAGGCTTACTGCATACAAATAACGAATTACCGAAGTCGCCACGAAGATGTTCTCGCATTTTATTTACCTAAGTGTAGTCTAATTGACTCGCATATCTTTTCGTCATAAGAAATATTTTTTATTTTAACCTTTTAGGGCGACACATTAACCCCCCAGAGCAAAGCCGAAAAAACACCACGGCAAGGAAGTTTCCTAATTATAGCTTCGTTCGCGAGGAGTCGTAGCGGTTAGAAAAATCGGTTCGCCGGTTTTCGCTCTATGTTTTAAAACTAAACTGGTTTTGCATTTCATCACTCGACCGCTTGATCAATATACTCGTCGATTAGGCAATCTAGCCCATAGGCCGAGCTGTTAACCATGTTAATTCTATAAAGTGACCTTAGCGTCCTGATGTATCTTAAGGATTCTCACCAGCACTAGCTATGTCGCCTTCCCGAACGGGTTTAGGGGCGCTTATATTACGGCTAGCACGACGGCCAAGGATCTCAGCCATATATTTCGGAGCCAACCCATACCCAGGCCGCACGCTCCTAACCACGTCCTCGGTAACCACATCTCCAGCTTTCAAAGTCTTGACAAAGTACAGAGAGCGCCGGAACTGCACGTTCCCTTGTTCGCTGGACTTCTTTCCGTAGTCCACTTTGCCCAGTGCCTGCCAAGCGGTTTTAGTATCGCGGCATAACGCCGCAAGCTCGGCAGGCTCAAGTGAAAAACTGTCGTCTGGCCCTCCGCCGTTACGGTCCAGTGTGAAGTGTTTTTCGATTAGGCTGGCGCCGAGCGCCACGCTGGTGATGGCCGTTGTATTATCAATGGTGTGATCCGAGAGCCCGGTAACAAGACCAAAGCGCTCTACCATGTCCGGAATGGTACGTAGGTTGTAATCGTCAGGGGGTGCGGGGTAACCGCTAACGCAGTGCAGAACGGCTAGTTGTGTGCATCCGGCGCCAAGAGCGGTGTCGATAGCTTCCTGTATTTCTTCAGCATCGGCCATGCCAGTGGAGATGATCATAGGCTTACCGGTTCTGGCAACATATTCAATCAAAGGAAGATCTACCGCTTCAAACG
>Ga0208300_101170_pt1 | contig 11911 bp, 7 predicted proteins | sample 23_taG_FD_184096 | JGI IMG/M metagenome (GOLD analysis project Ga0208300, IMG submission 184096) | Marine viral communities from Cariaco Basin, Caribbean Sea - 23_WHOI_OMZ (SPAdes) (version 2) | ecosystem: Environmental > Aquatic > Marine > Oceanic | place: Caribbean Sea: Cariaco Basin | collected... | reverse complement strand
GTTTCAGTTCCTCGCTGGGTTTGGCCCATTGGTCTTCCTGTAGCGGTTCGGACCACTCCGCCATGGCCTTGGGCAGTGCTTTCCGGCTCATGCGTTTGATCTTCCTGACCTCCCACTCCACCAGCCGATTCGGGATGGTCCAGAAGGTCATCAGGTGGTAGAGGTACCAGCCGGTCAGGTAGAGCACTCCCCGCTTGCCTTCCCGGTATTCCTCGTGAAGGCGTTTGCGGGCATTGCGGAAAACATGGACACCCTCCCAGGGTGGATCGTCCGGGCCCTGCAGGTCCAATGGATCCTGGATCTCTTTCAGGGTGTGCACTTCGTACTCCATGTATGACCGGATGGCCTCCCAGGTGCTGATGGCCTGGGGCTGGCCGTAGGTTTCAAACTCCAGGGTGTATTTCTCGCCCGTGTCCGGGTGATAGAAGCCAATGCCAAATCCGTATTGGCGTTGCACGCCATATTCGGTAACGCCCTGGGCTTCCGTCACCCAGGCGACCAGCTCTTCCCACGGGACAAAGATCGGTTCTTTCTGTCCCTCCGGCACGAAACACACTTCTCGGCGTTGGCGGTTGAAGCGGGTGGGGATTACGTTTTTTAATTTGGCGTAAGCCTGCCAGCGTGGAAGGGAGAGCATGAAAAACCCAAAGAGCCCTCCCCAAACAGCAATCCAGAAGGCAAAATCAAAGGTTACTCGCCACCCCCAAAGAGCATCCTCCCAGCCATTACCAAAAGTAAACCCTCCAAGAAAAACAACGAAAGGAAAAAAGAAAGCACCAAGCAAAAAGCAAAAAAACGGTATCCCCAGCGTGGACTGCCAACCGAACACCGAGTTCGCCCCCGCTCCAAAATCCAGATAGCTATTATTCACTTCCCCCACCGCATGGCCATGATCCACTGGCGGCAGGCCGGTTGGCAGGGGGTTGGGGGATAAAAAGGTCAGCCTGCCACTCGGAAAGGGCTCGGAACGACCCGCACGGGGCGGCTGTTCTGACTGGGCATTCTTGGGGTTCATTAAAGTCCATCCGTCACTATGAGTGGCTGGCGGAGTCGCCACCAGGTAATCTCTGCTTTCGGTGCTTCCTGCACGGGTGTCGAGGAGGTACCGGCTGCCCGCCGGTAAACCGTGGCAGCATACTCGTAAGCGGGAAGGCACTTCCTCCTCGCCGGGCTTACGCTCACTCAGCACTTTCCAAATTGAGAGTGCTCTTGCTCATGACGGACACCACTAACGTTGAAATGAGGATGAACGGGATCGCAACAAAATAGGTCGGAAAACCAGCGTCACCAAAAAGGTTTATTAAGCCCACAATAGCAACGATTGCCGCGCCGATAGTTAAGGTCAGCACCGATAGCTTCGTTCTGCGCTCCGAACCCGAGTCGGTCTTGATCTTTACCATCGTCTGGCATTGACTGCAGGCTACGGGTTCCGATCTTCCAAGCTGATCAAGCTCGGCTTGCGATAGCTGAATGGCGCCATTACAGGCTGTGCAGGTTGCGTTTACAATGATTGTCATCATTTCCTCCTTGAAATGGCTTTAGTACTTCATCAATTGGCTGATGCCAGCGGCAGACGGTCCTCCTCGGCATACACTTCCGCAAAGACTTCATAGGACAACCGCCCCGGACGGGCCTTTTGCTTCTCACGAACCTTCTGGCTTAAGCGCTTGAAGGTCTCGCTGGGCCTTGCCCACTCCGCTTCCGGCAGTGGTTCAGACCAGCGCAATACCGCTTCCGGCGTGGCCCGCCGGTTAAGGCGTTGCACCTGGCGCACCTCCCACTCGGTCAGGTGGTTGGGCAGCGTCCAGAGGCTGAGCATATGGTAGCAGTACCAGAAGAACGGATAGCTCCAGCCCACTTCCCCTTCCCGACGGCGCCGGCGCATGCGTTCCCGGGCGTTTTGGAAGGTGTGCACCCCTTCCCACGGCGGGTCGCCGGACTTTTGCAGGTCCAGTGGGTCCTGGATCTCCTCCAGAGCGTTGACCTCGTATTCCATGTAGGCCCGCAGTGCTTCCCAGGTGCTGATAGCCAGAGGCTGGCCGCCGCTCATCAGTTCCAGGCTGATGCCCATGCCGGTGTTCGGGTCAACACCGCCGAATCCGAAGCCGTACTGACGCTGAACCCCGTACTGGGTCGCCCCCTGGGCCTGAACCACCCAGGCCTGGATCTCTTCCCAAGGCACAAACACCGGAGTGTCCGAATCCGAGGGCACCAGGCACACTTCCCGGCGCTGTCGATTGAAGCGGGTGGGGACCACGCCTCGGAGTTTGAAGTAGGCTTGAGCGCGGGAGAACAAAATCACCAGCAAGCCGAACAGAGCGACCACTCCTCCAATATGTAAACCTTCTATCGAAAACAGGATAAACAGCCCCACAGCATCCTGCCAGCCATCTCCGACTGTTAACCCACCTATAAACATCAATACGGGTGCGACAATATTCGTGATAACTAACATCACCATTGGCGCACCGATGGTCACTTGCCAGGCAAAGACATTCGGCGTGAAGGCCCCCAACTCCAAGTACTCATCGCGCACTTCCGCGACGATATGACTGTGGTCAAACGGAGGGAGCCCGGTGGGCAAGGGCAACGGTGACAGGTATCTCACCGTTCCGCTGGGGAACTTGTCGCTTCGCCCGGCCCTGGGGCTTTTGGTGTTTGCCCTTTCTTTCATTCAACAGCCTCCAGCGATGCGTGGGGCCAGTCCAGTTCCCACCAGATGGCTCGCTCCTTGGGCGGTTCCTGTACCGGCAGCAGCGGGAACTCACTGTCTGGCTTGACCCTCAGCATATAAACCTCTCCTACATAGCCATCGTCGGACTGCCGGGTCTCGATCTTGACCATCAGCGCCAATTCGCTGGTGACGATACCATGTTCGGTCGCTTCGTGGGGCGGCGACGAGAAACCTATCTGGAGGTAAGCTGTGCGTTCTGTGACTTGCAGCGTAGCCAGCACCGGGGACATGGACTTTACCCAGGTTTCCGGGTCTTTAAAGATCCACCCATCCTCTGGCTGCACGCGCCAACAGGCCAGGGATACCTTGTGTGGGGGCGGCCCGGCAATGGGCCGTTTTAACGCGTTGGCGGGCAAGTCGTGGCAATTCAGGTAAAAAGCGCCGTCAGCCTGACTGTTCCGGGTCAGGGTGATGGTGCTGCCGGTGCGTTCCAGTGCGTCAATGTAGTCCGTAAGCGGGAACTTTTCGTTCCTGCTCTCGTCACTGGTCCAGGGTGTGCTGGAGAGCCAGTCGTCCCGTTGGCTGCGGTTGGTATAGTTGTAGTACCAGGTAGCGCCCAGTTCCACCACGGTGAACACCAGCCCGGCCAGATTCAGGCGGGCAAACAGGGTGGCAAGCCGTGTCCCCGAGGTCGCCCAGACCGCCGCGCGGGCTTCAGCGGCATCGCCTCCGATTTGCATCGCCGCCTGCAGGCCCGCTGCGGCAACCTGTGCAAACGTGCGGACAGATGAGGCCAGCCCCACGGTGTTGGTTGCCACCAGGCCGCCACTGCCAACCATGGCCATAACCGCTGCGGTTTCGGCCTGCTGGTTCCCTGACTTCACTGCTTCCAACCAGTTGTTGCGGTGTTTGTTAAAGCTGAATCCAGCCGCTGCGAATCCTGCCAAATACCCAACAACCCCCAGGTAGGCATGCAACTTCCCCATCTGTATATGGACACCTTTGAGCTCAGCCCGCTGCCATGAACTTGCCAGTTGGTTGGCTCGCGCCCCCAGGGCTGAATCACCTATGCCCTGGGCACAGGCAAACCCCGCTGAAGAAGCCCCGAAGATCGCTTCCCAAACTGGCAGAGCCGATTTTCTTCCAGTCCCGAAGGCATTCTTACTCTTCAGGAATTCCCCCCAGACGCTGACAAAATTCCCCAACTGCACAAAGAAAATCGCAACCCCAGTCGCATCCCCCAAGGCATTCACTTCCGGAACGGCAGCTGAGCCCGCACGGATAGAGTGCATCATGCGCCCCACGTCCCGCTGTTCCACAGCGGGCAGGATTAGCGACAAGGCCGCCTTGCCACTCATTTCATCGGGCGAAGCCAGAGGTATCCTGGCTTCGGTTTCGTCAATAGGGCTCAGCCCACGGGCCAGGCGCTCACCGACCACCCGCTGTTTCTCGCGTACCGCATGGAACTGATCAACCAGCTGGCGAGCCCGATCGGAACTATGGCCATGGGTAACCTTGGTCCGGTCATGCTCATCGGAAATATCACCCAACTGATTATTCAGTTGCATGATTTTATGGAGGTTATCCCGGAAGACAGTCAGTTCGTCCGCAGACGCTACCCTGAATTCAATCTTTCCGCTGTTGGCGGCGTCCAGCATTTTCCCCTTGAGAAAGAAGGGTATGTCCCGGAATATCCTGTCCATGGATGGCAACCGGTCGGACTCCAACCCCTGGTACAACTGTTCCATGGTACGGGCTATGATGTCGGAGATCGCCGGTGACAGGGCGTCGCCAATGGCGGCGGCACTGAGCCGGATACCCTCTGACATCCGGTCCAGCGCCGGAAGCCGGCTGGCTTCCGCATTGGCAAGGGAGTCGCCGTATTCATTCGCCTTAACCACAACGTTATAACCGGCCCCAAGAATACTGGCGTACGTTGTCATGGGCTCCTTTTCAGGTGACTGATCCGCCAACGACAGGGTGTGGAACAAGGGGCGAGTGTACTGTGGATGTTCCTGCATCCATTGTGCGACCCGCTCCGCAGCCTCGTCTGTCCGACACACATCCTTAAGGCACAGGCCTTCCAGGGTGAGCGCAACTCCAACCTGGGCTTCATCCTCAGGGTCGAAATACCAGGCGGCCCGGTGATAACGGCTATCGCAAAGAAGGGTGACCCGGTCTTCAGTGACCAGAGCCAGTTCGGTCTGCCAGCGCGCGAGCTTCAGGCGCTGGGCCACCATGAACGCTTCCATCCTGGGCCGATCGATCAGTTCATTGATGCCTTGCTTACCCATGCCCACACCTTCGAGGGCACCCCTCAGGTTTTCATTGTGTGTTTTCTTGAGGGTCTTGATGGTGTCGATGTGCTTATCAACAAACCCTTGGTCAACTCCGGTTAATGCCTTGCGGGTATAGTAATCCTCGGTTGTCCAGTTCAGGCGTTCAGTGACTTCCAGGTAGTTTGTACGGCTCGCCTCTGTGCGGATCGCGTCCAGCCGTGTTTTCAGCTCCGCAGGGTGGTCTTGCGAGGACGGGCCTACACCACGCCCATCATCGCTGTCTGTATTCAACCAGTCCGCCAGCGCCTGCAGGGTGCCTGTTTTTTTGTCCTCTTCAAGCGCCTCTATATCTATGATCATCGCCTTTGATTCGGCATCTGAACGCTGCTGGATGGCACCAAGTACTGCGGTTCCATCAACTACCGTCATCGACTCGATAACCGTGCCCAGGACATAATCCCGCTCGGTGTCTCCGGGCTCCTCACCACTCGCTGCCCATTCGTCAAGCCAACCCACCACATCATCCTGATGCTGAGCCAGGTCCAGCATCACGCCCACGTCGTCCTGCAGCACCAGGCATAGGCAATCGTCCGGGTCTTCCACGGCCTGCTGCTTGATCAGCTTGCCGAACCGGGTCTTGTGGTAATAGGGCTGGTTCTCCCAGTGGTAGGGTTCACTTTCCTGGGGATGGGCACCTTCGGGGACAGCCGACGTATAGTCTTCGGCAAATTCTGCAACCCACTGCTTGGCCTGCTCGGGCGTCAACAGGTACTTGCCGCCACTGATAGGGGAGGCATTGGCCAGGTCGATTTTCTGCATGAAGTGCGCCCGTTCCTCCTGGCTGTCGAGTACCTGGGCTTTCTTGCGTTCGGTCAGGGGCACATCGGTGAAGCAAACGTAGAGGGTATGCTGTTTCGGGTATTCCAGCTTGCCGTCGTTGTGGCCTGTCAGTTCACCGTCTTCATGCAGGTAATCGTGGAGCTCCCCGGCATCGGCATCCAGTACATAAAGGTAGCCACGCCTTAGAAGGCGGTAGCCGAGTGGGCGGGAGATCAGTGAGTACGGGTACCCCGGGTCCGTATCGGTGGGCGCAACCTCCACCCTGCCATACCGAATAGGCAGCAGATTCACGGTTTTCAGCAGCGGGCATGAAACAGGTTGGTCAATGGGCGTGCCTGACTGTTCCCAGCACAAAAGATCGTTGCTTGTCCGGTCGTCAGTGGGGCGTTGTATCCGTGTCATTGTTTATCCTTGATCCAATGGGGTGCCGTTTCCGTCACGGGATTGCTATCGGCTCGTTGTGGCAATGTTGCGAACAGGAATTGCATCACCTCCCGCAAGCTGTTGCACCCGCTGCCAAGAGCCTCTTCCAGTATTTTCCCGAGTGCCGGGTAGGCATTTCTCAGTTCAGGGCCACCCAACTGGTTGCGCACCGACTGCTCTAGGCTGTTCCATATCTGCAGTGCGTCCTTGCGCCGATTGAAGGCTTCGAAAGCACCCCTCAAATCCGCTGAGGCCATCATCTTTCCGGGCTGGCCACCTGTGCTGCCTGACTGAACAGCCGGAGGCTCGACAAGATGCCACTGTTCGCTGACACGATCCGGAACAATCAACCGATCCACGGCCCTGGCGGGAAAACGAGGCAGGTTGCCCCCTATCACCGGCCTGGCCAGTGCCGGATGGGCAATACGCACGAGTTCATCGCAGCTCGGCGCCATTTCTACCTGCAGGTGGGACCGCATCCAGCGGGTACAGGTCGCACGGTCTGCGGCTGAAATCAGCAGATACCCCTGCTCTTGCACGCCCCCCTGCTCCAGAAACCCTTCCAGCACCGGATCTTCTGGCCCACTGAGCCATACAAGCCACGGGGACAGGTCCGAAACGGCCTCCCAGCGGGTTGCAACGTACAGGCACTCCGCATTAAAGGGCTGGCCACCGGCCCACTGGTATATCTGTTCACCGAGCCCCGGGATAGCGACACCATCCAGGACAAGCCCAACCAGGTGATTGTCAGGCCAGTGAACATGGGTAAACGGAGACTCCGACACGGGCCAGCAATCCTGATTCATGAGTTTTGCTCCTCACAAACCGGGCAGGTTGCATTCCCCTTCCTGAGTGCCGCAACCTGGGACTCTACATTGATTGCCGGGGCGCTTTCCCGCTGTTCAACCTCCGCCAGCGCCTGCTGCTCGGGCTCGTGGGACTGCTCACCCTCAATCACCTGCGGCATTTCCGCCATCATCACACTCTGCCCCGAACCACTACCCGGCCCCCCGCCCGAATTAATCTTGATCCCCGGCCCACTCAACGTAACGCCACTCGGGTCCAGTTTGATAAAGCTGCCACCTCCAGAAATCGTAATCTCGGCTCCTGCATCCAGGACAACTTTGGCGCCCGCTTTGTGGTGCACTTGGGTGCCCGCTTCGGACGCCATGATGCGGGCCGACTTCTGGTGAAAGGTGCCACCAATGCTCTGGCTGCAATCGCCACCGATGGATTCCCGCTTTTCACCACCTACCGTGCAGTGGTCATCGCCCTTGATCCGGCTGAACCGGTTATTCTCGACAGTGAGGTGGCTATCGTTTTTGATGACCTCGGTGCGGTTATTCTCAGTCAGCAGGTCCAGATCCCTCTGGGCGTGCACATAGATCTGTTCCTGGCCCGCCTCATCCTCAAACCGCAGTTCGTTGCTGCCCTCCCCCTTGTGGGTTTTGGTTTTCAGGGTGGTGCGGGTTTTGTGTTCCGGCAGCCCATAGGGTGGTGTGTTGGTGGCGTGGTGGGTTCGGCCGGTGATGATCGGCTGGTCCGGGTCGCCATTCAGGAAGGAGACGATCACTTCGTGGCCGATTCGTGGCAGGGCTATGAAGCCATACTGGCCACCAGCCCAGCCCTGGCTGACTCTCAGCCAGGCGCTTGAGTGTTCGTCATTCTTCGAGTATCGGTCCCAGGGAAATCTCACCTTGACCCGGCCGTGTTCATCGCAGTGGATCTCTTCGCCCTCGGGGCCGGTCACCATCGCGATTTGTGGGCCGTCCATCAGAGGCCGATGTGGCGTCTTCGGGCGCCAGGTGAGATCTCCAGGAACGGCGCTGAACCGGTTGTGATAGGTGGTGGGTTCGCTGCCGCCCTCCTCTTCCAGGGCCTGGGGCTGGGTGCCGGTGTGGGTCACGGCGGTAAGCAGCCAGTCCCGGTTCAGGGCCTCGCTGTCGTGTTCGATAAGTGCCACTTTCGCCCCGGCAGTGAAATCCGGGCGGTTACTTTCACCGGAGGCGGTGCTGGCGTCGTTACGCAGGGACTGAAGTCGGGCTTCGGCAAAAGGCTGGCCGCTGGCGTCAGCCTTGAAGCGGCCGGGGTAGTTGTAGTGCTGGTAATCTTCCCGATGTTTCAGATCACCGGACGCATGCTCATGCATCAGGGCATAGGCGGGATTCCTGAAGGTGTAATCCTTCATGGCCACGGAGGCCACCCGCACCCGTTCTTCATACCGGAACCGGAAGACCACCGGGCGCTGGGTACTGCCGCCGGCGTTGGCGTTGTATTGGGCCGACTCAAGAACCGGGGCATCGCCGTGGTGGTCGGCCATAACCAGCGCGGGCTGAGTCTCGCCCTCCACGCTGCCGTGTTCATAGCGGTAATGCCAGCCTTCTTCGGCGGCCAGGCGTTCGATAAAAGCCAGGTCGCTTTCCCGGTGCTGCACACAGTATTCCCGCTGCTCCGGGGGGCGCTTCAGATCGAAGACCGAATCGATAATGCCGCGCTCTTCCAGCAGCGTACGCACGATGGTTTCGGTACTTTGAGCCTGGAACATCCGGCTGTTGTGCATCAGGCCCAGGCGCCAGAGCGGGGGCTGAATGACCAGTTCATAGCGGGTGCGCCGGTGGCCGGCCTCGGCCCGGACGAATTCGTTGACCACACCGGTAAAGCGCCGGAGCGGCGTGCCGTCCTGCCAGATCACGAGATCGACCAGTTGTTCCAGTATCTCGGAGGCCTGAATCGACGGGTCGGTGCTGGCCAGCTCAAGGTGGCCGTGGAACACCTCGGACAGGCGCTCGGTCAGTGTGAAGCCGACCAAGGAGAATAAATCAGAGGGGAGTTCGCCAACACGGGCGGTAAATTGCAATCCGCTTGCCTGGGGCATGTCTTCGGTCCCTGAAGAAAAGTAGGTTATCCGGCTCGTCCTGAGCCCGGGTGAGATTATAATGATCAAACCTGAGAATGAAACCCCGGGCCGACCTCAGTGCTGAAAGATGAGAGGTTGACCAGCGTTACATTCTCCTGCACCCTAATCTGGTTTCATTATGCAACCGGAGAGAGCGAGTGAGCGAATACAAGAACCGAGCCGTTGTGCTCAAACAACGTCCACAGGGCGAAATCCAGCAGGGCGACCTGGTACTCGAAGACCGCCCGGTCCGATCTCCAGACGAAGGCGAAGTTGTTGCCCAGGTGCTGTGGTTGTCACTGGACCCTTACATGCGCCCCCGCATGAACGACGCCAAGGGTTACATGGACCCGATCGGCATTGACGAGCCCATTGTTGGCGAAAGCGTGGCGCGGGTGGTCGAATCCAGATCCGATGCCCTGAAAGTCGGCGACCTCGTTACCTGTTATTCCGGCTGGCAGGAGTATGTCACTTTCCCCGCCGACGCGCCGATGGTGTACAAGATCCAGCAGCGCGACAAGGTGCCCCTGCAGGCCTATCTCGGCGTTGCCGGCATGCCCGGGCGCACTGGTTATTGCGGCCTGATGTACGTGGGCAAACCAAAAGCCGGCGAAACCGTGGTTGTCTCAGCCGCGTCCGGACCAGTGGGCACTGTCGTAGGCCAGACTGCAAAATCAGAGGGTTGCCGGGTGGTCGGCGTTGCCGGCGGGCCTGAAAAGTGCAATTACGTGGTCAATGAGCTGGGTTTTGATGCCTGTGTCGATTACAAGGCAGGCAATCTGGACGCCGACCTGAAAGCGGCCTGCCCCGACGGCATCGACATTTACTTCGAGAACGTGGGTGGTGCCGTCACGCGCGCCGTTGCCCCGCTTTTGAATGCCGGTGCCCGGGTGCCTATCTGTGGTTATGTTTCGGCGTACAATGCGACGGACATGGCCAGCGTGGAAACCCCGTTCCATGTTCTGAAGGCGCTGGACCCGGTTCCCGAGCACCGGTTTTTCCTGGTCACCGAATGGCAGGACCGGCACCAGGAAATCACCGGCATCCTCGCCTCACGGGTTGCTTCCGGTGAGCTAAAATACCGCGAGACCGTTGCCGAGGGCCTGGAAAATGCCATTGATGCCTTCAAAGGCATGCTCAAGGGCAAGAACTTCGGCAAGCAGCTGGTCCACATCGCGGACTGATCGCTCAGTTCAAGGCGCGAAGGCCGGAGTGTTCAGTCCGAGATTTTCAGGAGCACCTTTCCGATGTTCCTGTTCTCGGCCACGTAGGCCATCGCGTCTTCCACCTGCTCTATCGGCCAGGTGCTATCAATCAACGGCTCGATCTGGCCGGCTGCGAGCAGTGGCCACACATGCCGGTGGAGCGCCTGCATCACCTTGCCTTTGTCATTTACCGTGCGGGAGCGCAGGGTGGAGCCAATCAGGCGCTGGCGTTTAATCAGCATGATGCCAAGATCCACTTCGGCCTTCCGGCCACCCAGCAGCCCGATCAGCACAATACGGCCGTCGACATTCAGCACCTTCTGGTCGTCGGCAATGTAACTGCCGCCCACCGGGTCCAGCACCATATCCACGCCACCCCAGTGCTTGACGGTCTCGACAAACGATCCTTCCTGACGATTCCAGACGCCGCTGGCGCCCAGCTTGCGGCAGACTTCCAGCTTGGCGTCGTCGCCGGCAGTGGCGAATACCGGGTTGCCAAAGGCCGTCGCCAACTGGATAACAGCGGTGCCAAGACCACTGGCACCGGCGTGCAGGAGTACCCGCTCACCGGGTTTCAGCGCCGCCTCCTGGTAAAGGTTCAGCCAGGCTGTTGCGAACACCTCGGGGATCGCTGCAGCCGTCTCCAGCGACAAGCCTTTGGGAGTCGGCAAAACCTGGACTTCCGGCACCACAACCCGGGTAGCGTAACCTCCGCCTGTCAGCAAGGCACACACCTCGTCACCGGGCGTGAAGGCGGTAACACCGGGCCCGACCGAAGCAATCCGGCCACTCACCTCCAGCCCGAGAATGTCTGAGGCCCCCGGCGGTGGTGGATACACGCCAGCCCGCTGCATCAGGTCTGCACGGTTGATGGCTGTCCAGACAACCTCGATTTCGACGTGATCCGCCGGGGGTTTTCCCGGCCCTTCCCAGGAATCCCAGCTGAGGTTGCCCCCGGTTACCTTGATTGCTTTGATCATGTATGACGTCTCGGCTTTACCCATATGGCCACAGGATACCCTATGTTTTTCGAGCATTGCACAAATGACGTTGTCAGATGATCAGACGGTAACTTCCAGGTTCGAAAGCCAGACGCTCTGATAGGGTTTCAGGGTGATTGAGCCGGACAGATCATCAATCTTCATTCCCGAGATCAGATCCTGCCAGTGGTCGGTTCCGATCAGGTTGATGTCACTCAGGGCCACCTGTTGCACCTCATTACTGATGTTGTGAATGCAGAAGATGGACTGATCCCGCCGCATGCTCTGCCGCCAGAAGCCAAACAGCTGCAGGCCCAGGTGCAGGGTGAACTGGGTGGCATTGGGATGGAACGCCGGCTGTTTCCGGCGAATGGCGATCAGCCGCTTCAGCTCGTGGAAGGCTTTGCTGTGATGGCTCAGTGGGTCCACAAGTTTGCACTCCAGATCATCCAGTTGCCACTGGCTGCGGTTAATGGACCGCAGCCGACCGGTGTGCTCCACCCGCTCCAGATCGTTCTCAGTCGCCAGCAGGCTGTGGATGTAGAACGCCGGAATCCCCTCCAGCGCCAGCATCACGGTGTGAGCGCAGACAAAGCGCTGCAACTGCCAGTGAT
>Ga0208300_101166_pt1 | contig 11929 bp, 8 predicted proteins | sample 23_taG_FD_184096 | JGI IMG/M metagenome (GOLD analysis project Ga0208300, IMG submission 184096) | Marine viral communities from Cariaco Basin, Caribbean Sea - 23_WHOI_OMZ (SPAdes) (version 2) | ecosystem: Environmental > Aquatic > Marine > Oceanic | place: Caribbean Sea: Cariaco Basin | collected... | reverse complement strand
CCTGATCTTTGCCGGCCGTCAGCCTTAGATAAAAAGGAATATCGTCGCCGGCTGTTCCTTCGCCAGTTCGGGTAACCGACAGAGTCAATCCCGACAAATTTCGGTGGGTTTGGTGCATGGCACCGATAAACACGGTACCCAACACAAACGTCATCAGGTAAATGAGGCTATTCTGGTAGTTGATACCGGTTATCAGCGTGATCAGCAGCAGAATGCCAAACACCACCCCTGCCCCGGTGGGCAAAATGAAGAGGTTCTTTTGGCTAAACATCTGTCTATCAGAACGAGGAATCCGTCGATTGATCCAGCCCCGCCATCGATGTAACAAACCTTGCCTCAACACACCCTCCAAGTCCCCGCGACTATTTATTCTCACCCGATTCGGTGCTCATCAAACCACAGTTTGGCACTTCAGACACAACTATACTGATTAACTGCGGGTTCTGATCACACCTGCGGCACTTTCTGATTGAAAAAGTGTCTGACAACCAGAATACTCCAATAAGGGAGCGTATCGGCTGAACATAGCATTCTCAGCGGCAGCTCTGAACAGACACGGTAACGCACGAGGCACGAATTATGACTCGCCCATCACTGCTTGCAGCAACCATTGCAGCGACTTTGGCCAGCCCCGCTTGGGCCGGCGTTCAAACAATGAGCTCTGATGAGATGGTTGATACTTACGTTGAAGACTCCGCTGTCATCGTAGTACCCAGAAATCAGCAGAAATCCGAAACCGACCGCCAAAAGATTATCCGCGCTCTGACCATTTCCCCGGGTGAACCGGTCATCACCGAAGCAGAAGAAGAAGCCTATCGGGAAGCGTTGCAGCGCTATATTGAAGACGGCCGAAAAGATGCGTTAACCGATGCGGAAGAAGAGTTTGTGCGCAGGGCACTGCTGCTCCCCATCGACGAACTGGCGAGCGCACAACCACCGGCGGATTTTACGCCAAGAACTCTGCCTTTGATTTTTGGCCAGCAGCCCGAGATACCAGACGAGCCTTTCACACAAACGTTTATGAACGATCAGCTGGGGCTTGGGTTTGACGGGAAGAATTTGAATTTCAGCATTGGCAACCCGCCGGGGTTAAACCAGATACAGGTACCACACGGAATTAATGAAGGGCCGGTTAGGTTAACACCTCGGCCAGGCGGCGGGTTTGATTTATCGATTGCGGTGCCGGATCGCTGATAATTTAGATACAGCTTTACACGCTAAAACGGCAACCCTCGGGTTGCCGTTTTTGTTTTCATGCCTCTCTATTAGGCATAGAAAAACGCCCCGCAAGGCGGGGCGTTTCTTCACCAATTAAGCGATCAGGTCAGATTAGTGACCGTATACTGCCAAACGGGTGTTTTGCACATGCAGGTTGTCCAGAGCAACGGTACCGATATTGGTTCCGCCGATCAGCACTTGACCTACGTTAACATCCATAACGATGTCGTTGATGTCGATGCGAAGGGCGTCGGTCGCGGTAGAGGCGCCAAAACCATTGCCTTTATATACATCCAAGTTAACTTGAGCGAACTTGGTGGCAACGCCCAACATCTTCTTCTGTGCTGGATCAGTTGGGTCTAGGCCAAGCTCAACGTCGGGCGCATCAACAGTGCCATCACCGTTGTAGTCGAAGTTATCGCCCGCACCCGTGATGGACATGCCTTTGATGCCCAAAGCCAGGAACGGAACGTCAAATTCCATGCTGTTCACGGTGAAAGCAGTGTCGATGTTCAGAGAACCGTCACCAGTACCACCCAGGTTGGTCGCCGCGTCTTCAGTGTCAACACGGATATCCAGCTTAGCCAGCATACCCCAAGCTTTCAGGCCAGAAACCAATGTAGTGCTATCGGTGCCTTCCAGCATCATGCTGTCAGCAGTCAAGCCGAAATCAATCGGCAGGCCGCTCATGGTGTGAACGGAGATTACCGCATCGCCATCTGCAGCAATGTCGATGTCGATTGACAGATCGTCAAGCAACTGAGTAGCAGCGGTATCAGGGGTGCCGTCACCAGTGGTATCGAAAATTGGAGCTGCACCAGTGATAAGACCAGCACCGCCAAGATCGATGTTGTTTACGGTGAATGAACCACCACCGATTTCATTGGCGCCACCGCCGTTCGTGTCGGTGTACTTGAACTGACCGATGCTTACCTGGGTTTCCAGCTCGATGGTGACACCGGCTTGGCCAGTAACGTTACCCATCGCCATGTCGTTCATCGCTTGCAGCTCAGCATTGGCAGCAAAGGGTGCCGCAGCAATAGCTGTTACAAGAGCAATTTTTTTCAGGCCTTTCATATTATTCTCCTTAAAACTCTTCGTTGTTTTTATCTGAGTTTGTATTTTTTGATGCGAGATCGATGACCCCACGAGTTCATTTAAGATTGTTTTACAGTCCGATTCCGTGACTGTACTCACACTTCCCCACATCAAAGCTACGAAAACTTACAAAAGGCGCCTGCCCCACATTTCCCCAAAACATCTCAACTTTCTGTAGCACCGTCGTAAAACAGTTCATAAGGTTTTTTCTGCGATTGGGCATCACCAAAACTCAGCTCACCTTGCTGGAAGCGGTATGGAACAATCTGCAACCCCGAAATTCCAAGACGATGTTCATGCTCCACCGCCAAAACGCGGATATCATCCTCGCCGTCCAGATTGCCCGCGTAGACGATTGCCGTTCCTAAAATTTTGCCGTGGCGTGCCAGCGACTTCAGCGCCGCCCGATACATCAACACCTTAATCGTTGCTGAAGCCTTGTCTCCGGTTTCCCCGAGTTTGACCCTTTTCACTTCACCGTCATTCATCATCATCCACGCTGACGGGATAACTATGCCGCTTTGCTCTAGCTCCGCGCCGACTTCTTCTCGCGCGACTGTTGTCAGCTTTTGAACGTGTACCGCAGCAAGCGTTGCGTATTGCTTAATCTCTTCTTCGGTCAATTTCCCGTCTGACAATGCATTGCGATCAGGTATTGGCAACTCTTCCTCAGCTTGGGCGAAGGTCACCGGCACTGTTACAAAAACAACCGTCAGCATTATCCAAAACAGACTTTTCATATCTCTTATCATTATTAGAATCCTTACGCGTTATTTGCAGGAGGAGCGGCGGTCCAAATTAAGTTAGAATGCCGCTTTGGCTTTCTTCCCCTTTTTATTAGACCAGCGGCCTTCCTGAACCGACAATGCCGGTTTTGTGGCCTAAGTATCATTCTTCTAATTAACTGGAGCTAATTTGCCGCTTTCCGCCTCCACCCAGATTGACCGTAAAAAATACGAACGCTTACTTGCTTGGGCAGCCGAGCTAGAAGATTTCGCCTATTTAGGAAGTACAGGTTCAGGCCACAACCACGGTTCGTTGAGAGGGTTCACAGGCTGCGCAGTGGAAAGGGTATGCGTCGAACCTAATACCGATCTTCTAGAAACAGATTCGCTGGCCTCAAAGATGGAAAGTCTGGCTCGCCAGTTCAGTCTGCCCGATAGCGACGTAAGAAATATTCTGACAGGCGGCTGGATAGGTTTACTCAGTTATGAATTCGGATACGCAAGGGAAAAACGCCTTGCCGGCGAAAACCAAATGGCATCGACACCACTTTTATACGCTGGCCTTTATTTGTGGGCGGCCAGCCATAATGTCGAATCAGACACCTATCATTTATGGCTCCACCCCGAGTGTCCGAGCAAAACCCGGACTCTTATCAATTTCTGGCTAGACAACGAAACTCCTAACCGACTCGAAAGCTGGAAAATACCGGTGGGTTTTACAGCTACGCAAATAGCTTCGGATTTCAAAACGAGCGCATCGAAAGTCCTCCGTTACATCACCGCCGGAGATTGCTACCAAGCGAACCTCTCTCAAGAATTCACAGCACGTTATAGCGGAAACCCATGGTTTGCTTTTCAGAAATTAGCTGAAGCCAATCCCACGCCTTACAGCGCATTCCTGAAAACTCCGACCCGTTCCGTGCTGTCTATTTCTCCCGAGCGTTTTCTGGAAATCACAGATCGCACCGTAAAAACCAGCCCAATAAAAGGCACCCGCCCCCGCGGAACCACACCCGAACAGGATGCTGCTTTAGCCCAGGAGCTGCTTGCCTCCGACAAAGACCGCGCGGAAAACCTGATGATTGTCGATTTGCTCCGGAACGATCTCAGCGTGAACGCCCAACCCGGTTCCGTAAAAGTTGACGAATTATTTGCGCTGGAAAGCTACGAAAACGTGCATCACTTGGTCAGCCATATCAGGGCGAAACTGAAAGATGGCGTGTCACCGTTGCAGGCACTGTTCGATGCCTTCCCAGGCGGATCCATTACCGGCGCACCTAAAATTCGTGCGATGGAAATCATTCGTGAATTAGAGCCTCACTGGCGTGGGCCCTATTGCGGCTCGGTGTTTTATTACGGGTTAGACGGCAAACTCGACAGTAACATCGCTATCCGCACCCTACTCTGCGAAAACGAACATACGGATGAAGAAGGCCGGGAACATGGCACCATTCGGTGCTGGGGAGGCGGCGGAATCGTTGCGGATTCGGAACCGGAAGCGGAGTATCAGGAAACACTGACGAAAGTTCAGCCCCTGATGAAATTCCTAGAGAATTTGAAACTCTGACCTGCGCCATCTTTTGGTGGCACAGGTCAGTCGTTTAAGCGATTAAGCGCTGTGAACAGCACTTGCCTTCAAAAACTCTTTCTTCAAATCTTCGAATTCATGCACCGCCGGGTACTGCGGGAATTCTTCAATCACATTCTGCGGTGCGTGGAACAAAATACCGGCCTCGGCCTGCCCCAGCATGGTGGTGTCGTTGTAAGAATCACCGGCGGCAATCACGCGGTAGTTCAGCAACTGGAACGCACGCACGGACTGGCGCTTGGGATCACGCTGGCGCAGCAGGTAGTTGGTAATCTGGCCGTTATCGGCCACTTCCAGCTTGTGGCACAGCAGTGCCGGGTAGCCCAGCTTCTTCATCAGCGGCATGGCGAATTCGTAGAAGGTGTCTGACAGAATCACCACTTGGAAACGCTCACGCAACCAATCCAAAAATTCGCGGGCGCCCGGCAGCGGGTCCAGCGTTCCGATGACTTCCTGAATGGCCGGCAAACCATAGCCGTGCTCGTCCAGAATACGTAGGCGCTGCTTCATCAGCACATCGTAATCAGGAATATCCCGGGTGGTGGCCTTGAGTTCTTCAATACCGGTTTTTTCTGCAAATGCGATCCAGATTTCCGGGATCAATACGCCCTCAAGGTCAAGACATGCGAGTTCCACGACGGTCTCCTGATTCATTTATTGGTGAGAGAGCACAACCGGTGCTCATCTTTCGTGCGGGTATCATATGAAAAAAGGGGCGCAAATGCATCGTGTATTGGGCCAGCGCGCCTGCCGACAATGCATAAACATATAGATTGTCATTCCTTCAGGTTATCAGTTGTTTGTTGTAGCCTTGGAGAATTCTGTACGATCAATGCTGGAGCAACATGACTGACATCGATTCCCTCCGCACGGAACTGGACGGCCAAAGCCCGCGCGCGATTCTGAAAGCCGCCTTGGCACGTTACGACAACATCGCCATTTCCTTCAGTGGCGCTGAAGACGTGGTGCTGATTGAAATGGCTCACAAACTGACGGATAACCTGAAAGTCTTCACGCTGGATACCGGTCGGCTGCACCCCGAGACTTATGAGTTCATCGAAAAGGTCCGCCAGCATTACGGTATCGAGATCGAAGTGCTATTTCCGGACGCGGAAGCCGTTCAGAAGCTTGTCAGCAAGAAAGGTATGTTCAGCTTCTACGAAGATGGCCATTCTGAGTGCTGTGGCATTCGCAAAGTCGCACCTTTGCGCAAGAAACTAGCCACCGTCGATGCCTGGATCACCGGCCAACGCCGTGACCAAAGCCCCGGCACCCGCAACGATGTACCCGTGGTGCAGGTTGATGGCGCCTTTTCGACAGACGACAAGCCTCTGGTGAAGTTCAACCCTTTGGCGAACTGGACTTCCAAGGAAGTGTGGGACTACATCCGGATGTCGGAAGCCCCTTACAACGCGCTGCACGAAAAAGGTTTCATCAGCATTGGTTGTCAGCCCTGCACCCGCCCTGTGTTGCCGGGCCAGCACGAACGCGAAGGTCGTTGGTGGTGGGAAGAAGCCACCCACAAAGAATGTGGGCTCCACGCGGGTAACCTGATTGGTAAATCCGGCTAAATTAAGCTCATCAAAAAGCCCGCCTGTGCTGCCACAGGCGGGCTTTGTATTGCGCGCACAATCAATACGTGGGCAATTCGATATCTTCAAAGAGTGCGGCAATTTCAGTACGGCTGCCCTGATGTGCCACCACACGATCGACCATTTCTTTGGTCAGGTGCGGCGCAAACCGGTTCATGAAATCGTACATGTAACCGCGTAAGAAGGTTCCTTTACGGAAGCCCAGGCGCGTGACCGACGGGCGGAACAGCTTGCTGCCATCGAGCGCCACCAAGTCGGTATCCACTTTCGGGTCGTAGGCCATGCTGGCAATGATCCCTACCCCCAAGCCAAGCCTTACATAGGTTTTGATGACGTCAGCATCGGCCGCGGTGAACACCACTTTTGGTGTCAGCCCCTTAGACTGGAACGCTTCGTCCAGTTTGGAACGCCCGGTAAAGCCGAAAACGTAAGTAACCAGCTGGTATTCCGCGAGCTCTTCCAGAGTCAGTTCTTGGCCCTGTGCCAGCGGATGGTCTTTGGGCACCACCACACACCGGTTCCAGCGATAGCACGGCATCATCAGCAGGTCGTTAAACAGCTCCATGCCTTCAGTGGCGATGGCGAAATCAACCGCGCCGTTCGCGGCCATTTCCGAGATCTGCATCGGGGTGCCTTGATGCATATGCAAGGACACATCGGGATACTCTTCAATAAAACCCTGAATGACCGGCGGCAGTGCATAACGGGCTTGCGTGTGGGTGGTGGCAATACTCAGGTCGCCCTTGCGTTGGTTACTGAACTCCTGAGCGATTTTTTTGATACCTTCCGCACGCCGCAGAATCTCGCCGGCTTCGCGGATAATGATTTCGCCGCCCGGAGTGATTCGAGTTAAATGCTTCCCGCTTCGGGCAAACACCTCCAGCCCTAACTCGTCTTCCAGCAAACGGATCTGCTTTGAAATCCCGGGCTGAGAGGTAAAGAGGCTCTGGGCAGTGGCAGACACATTCAAATCGTGGTGTGCAACTTCCCAGATATAACGCAGCTGTTGTAATTTCATTAAACCCGTCGCTCCCAGATAAGACCTTTTACCGAATAATACGCATAAAAATAAGAATTTTCATTCTTTTTGGATATACATAGACACCCATCTTCAGTGTAGCTTAATTCCTCGTTTTAATCGCCCGGCCAGCAGGTTGCATCCGTTTACTCTTGACTTGAGCGTGACAAAGCACACAATCGCTTATCGAAGCTATTTATCATCGCGTTGAACCATGCTGCTAAACACCAAATTTTTAAGGCCATCCCCCGATCGTCGAGCGGTCCAAAGAGAGCGTTTGAATGCGCTTCTTGATCCATCTGACAACAAACGGCTGAATTTGATTGTTGCGCCTGCAGGCTTTGGTAAATCGACGCTCGCAAGCCAGTGGTGTGCGCATACCACAGCCCCGACCGCTTGGCTGTCTCTGGATTCCCACGACGACAAACCCAGACAGTTTTGGCAATACCTGATTGGCGCTTTTGAACACGCCGGCTTGATGGGATTGGAAGACGCGAAAAAACAGCTGTCACAAACATCGGGCGACGACCTGACGGCTGCAATCACTTGCCTGATTAACACACTGGCAACCGAAGGCACGCCTTGGTCGTTAATTCTGGATGACTACCACGTCATATCTAGTGCTGACATTCACCGCCAACTGGCATGGTTTATTGATTATCTGCCGCCGGGCATGCTGGTGACTCTGGCCTCGAGGACCGAACCGCCTTTGCCGCTGGCTCGCTGGCGTGTTCGTCGACAGGTTCAGGACATTTACCCCAGTTTGCTGGCGTTCTCCGAAGACGAATGCCTCTCGTTTTTCCGGGACACCATGGCGATGGATCTGACCGAGCCGGAGGCCCGTGCAATTTGTCAGCGCACGGAGGGCTGGGTGGCGGCGATGCAACTGTCCGCTTTATCCGGTGCCGCTCAACAAGAATCTCAGGGGCAAAGTACTCTGACCGCGCCTATCGCGGCCGAAGGCAAACTAATCAGCGACTACGTGTTAACGGAAGTGCTCGAGCAACTATCGGATGAGCTTACGGAATTCCTGCTGGATACAGCCTGCTGCCCCCGGCTATGCGCGCCCCTTTGCGATGCCATTCGGAATCGGACAGGCAGCGAGGAGATGCTTGAATCGCTAGTCGCCCAGAACCTCTTCATTATTCCGCTGGACAATCGTAACGAATGGTTCCGATACCACGATTTGTTTCGTGAAGCTTTGCTACAGCGGGCCCGCATCATCGATAGCGAAAAAGCCGATATACTGCAACAGAGCACCATAAACTGGCTACTCAACCACGGTCACGTGCAAGAGGCCATTGCCCAGATTGTCAGCAGTGAAGATACCGCACGATTAGCTCAGGTGCTGGCCGAGCACGGCAACAACCTAATCCACGGTGGCTTTCATTTGCCGGTACTGGAATGGCTCCGATACTTACCTGAGGAACAGGTGCAGGAAAACCCTCAACTGATGATGCTGAAAGTCTGGGGACTTTACTTTGCCAATCGTGTCGATGGCCTGGAACCGGCTCTGGCTCAGGTTGAGGACCTTCTGGACAGGCAGGTGGCCGATTCCCATCCGGACGCCGACGGCGCGCTGGCGATCCACGCCGAGTTATCTCTGGTACGCTCGTATCTGGCCCGTAGCCGAAATGACGAACAAAACGCATCGGACCTCACTCGCCAAGCATTGAAAGATATCGACCACAACCAGATTCCACTGAAATCGGTTACCTATTACGGATTAGGGTTGGATTACTTCGGAAAAGGCGAGCTGAACGACGCACAGGAAGCGTTAGAAGCCGCCGTCCGTTTCGGGCAGGTGGAGCGCAAGCCCAGCACGGTGTTGTCGTCCGGCGGTCTTTTGTCGTGGATTCAGTACCATCGCGGCGATACCGACATTGCGCTTGAAACCACGACACGAATCCGCCGTTGGGTGGATGAGCACTACTCAGACCCGAGCCAACCAAGACTTATTTCATGCTGGCAAAATTCAGCGCTGACGGAAATATACCGGGAACGAAACGAGCTCGAATTAGCTGCGAGTTATTTATCGCCACTGCTTGAGCATGTCGACAATGGCACCGAGCCGGGCCAACACGTGGTTATTCAGTACGTGCGAGGGCATTTGGCATTTAGCGAAGGAAAGCTGGAAGCTGCGATTGAGGCCCTGGAAGATGCGTTGTTTGTAGGCAACAAACGCCGCGAACATATTGTGTTCGAGCCGCCGGCCGTCTCCGCCTTGTTAGCTCGATGTTATCTGGCGACTGGCGATCAGGCGAAAGCCATGCGCTGCATTGAGCCCGCCATCCGGCAACCAGCCAACAATCCGTTGAACCGGGAACAAAACCAGATTGCGCTGGCACGAACCCTCATTTCTGGCGGGCAATACCGCGAAGCACAAGACACGCTTTCTTCGTTGATCCCCCTTGCCGAGCGTAACGCCCACAACCGCCATTTGGTCGAAATCCTGCTGGTGTATGCGGACGCCCTGCAACACGAGAGCCGCTCAGAAGAAGCTTCGGCCATGCTGGAGCGCGCTCTGGATAAAGCAGAAGATGCGGGTTTTATGCGGCTGTTCGCTGAAGAATCGAACACACTAAAACAGCTGCTAATGGATTTACCCCGGCTAAAAACACCGGGCCGCTGGAATCGAGAGCTGCTGGCCATGCTCGAAGATCAAATAACCGACTCGCTTTCGCGGTCTCACTCCACCCCACCGGCAAAGGGTGAGGTACCCACCAAAACGTCAACGGCACGCTCATCGCTTGTAGAACCGCTGAGCCAGCGTGAGCAAGAAGTTCTTCAGCTGATCAACCAAGGCTTGGCGAATAAAGACATTGCCGTGAAGATGGCTGTGGCACCCGCCACTGTGAAAGCTCACATCCGCAACCTTTACAGCAAGCTGGGTGTAGGCCGCAGAACAGAAGCCCTGGCCAAGGCACGAGAACTCGGATTGCTGACCGACTCACTCTAAAGCGTGACACGAGTCACACTTTCCGAGAATTAAGCCTACCCACTACGCCTTTAGGACGATCCTTATACGCCCCCTTGCGCCCTATGATGAATCCATCGTGAGGTTAACGCCTCACACGAGATCTGAAACTCAGGCCTTCAGTCTCCTTGTATTGCGTTGTTTGGACGCCCGGGTTCTTTAAGAACCCTTTCTACAAGAGCCATCCTTTTCGGGCTGGCTCTTTTTTTTGGAAGGAAATAAATGCGGGGTTAATGCTCAATTAACCGGCGAAACGGAGGTAGCGCATCCAGCAACAACTGACCATAACGCCGGGCAACAATACGCCTATCAAGAATCGTCACACGGCCGGTGTCTTGCTCCGTCCTCAGAAGCCGCCCAACCGCCTGCACCAGTTTCACAGACGCATCCGGCACGGTGATTTCCATAAACGGATTACCGCCCCTCTGAGTCACCCATTCAGCCAAACTGGCCTCGATAGGATCATCTGGCACCGAGAACGGCAATCGGGTGATCACTACGTGATGCAGATACTTTCCGGGTAAATCGATCCCTTCGGCAAAACTGGCCACGCCAAAGAGCACACTGGCTTTACCTTCATCAATCCGACTGCAGTGGGTGCGGAGCACTTCGTTCTTCGCCATGTCGTCCTGAGTCAGAATCAGCTCCGGGTATTCCGGTGCCAACGCGTCCCTCACCTGCTGCATTTGCCGACGAGAAGTAAACAGCACCAGTGTGGCTTTCTCACCCGTCCATAAATCCGGCAGGCGTTTTATCAACGCATCACCAAAACCGTCATCCGTTGGCATGGTTTCAATCGCGGGCACTTCAACCGTGGCCATTTCGTTGTACTTAAACGAGCTTGGTACCACCATGTATCGGCTGGCTTCCGGCAAACCAGCTCGTGAGCGTAGACGGTCGAATCGCCCGAGCGCGGTTAAGGTCGCGCTGGTCAATACCGCACCGTAAACTCTCGACCATAACCGGGAATACAACAGGTTGTCGGCCAGCACAGGTGAACTGTACAGCGTAATGTCTTCCGCGTGTTCCCAACGTTGACGCACCGACCAACGCGCCGCAGGTGGTCCTTTGCGGGGAATCGGTTGGGCGCTTTCGTCTTGGTCCGGTTTCGCCGCAACGGCCCCTTCTGACCAGGCTTCCCATAATCGAAGCTGCTCTTCTGCCCGGCTATGGAATGCACCAATCACCGGATACCAGGATTCGGCCGTATCGCGATCAAGTTCAGGATCTTTGCGCTCATCGAACGCACTTTGCAGCTCCTCAACCAGGGTACCAAGGTTGCGGCACAAGCCGGCGGTGACGATTCGGGTTTCACCCGCCAACTCAGCCAGGCTATCGGGCAATTCACCTTCCGGGTAACGCCATTGGGCGCTTCGGCGCTCTTCGTTAAAATCCCAACCGGTATTTTGCTCGACCTCTTCGTATACCTTGGCCAACGCAATATCGAGATCCCGCCCCGCCAGACTGATTTTTTCAACGGCTTTGGTTGCCTGAGATCCACCCGGGAGCCACGGCTGCATTTTCACCAAAGCCTGTGACAATTGCTTCAGCCATTGGCGCGTCGAATTCAACGGCACAGAAGCGGCAAAGTGGTTCAGTGCCTTATCCGGAAGGTGGTGAGCCTCGTCGAAGATAAACAAGGCGTTTTCCGGTTCAGGAAGAATAGCGCCGCCGCCCAAAGCAAGGTCAGCCAACACCAGATCATGGTTCGCC
>Ga0208300_101164_pt1 | contig 11943 bp, 11 predicted proteins | sample 23_taG_FD_184096 | JGI IMG/M metagenome (GOLD analysis project Ga0208300, IMG submission 184096) | Marine viral communities from Cariaco Basin, Caribbean Sea - 23_WHOI_OMZ (SPAdes) (version 2) | ecosystem: Environmental > Aquatic > Marine > Oceanic | place: Caribbean Sea: Cariaco Basin... | reverse complement strand
AGGCTACACCTATGACCTACTTGAACTCTAAAGGTGAGCAAATGGTCGTATTGGTAGCTGGTGGACATGGTTCAGTAGGTACGAAGATTGGTGATTATGTGGTCGCTTATAAGCTTGGCGACCAAGCCAAATAATCGGTCTAAGTGATCGACTGCAATAACCACTCAGTTAAATAACGTCATTTTGAGAAAGCAGGTAACTTCGGTTGCCTGCTTTTTTATGTGCTGACGCTTTTTATTATACGTTTCTTTTTATGATAATAGACTTATTTATCAACGGATACTGTTGCTCACCAAGTGCCTAAATCATCGATAACCTGTCTTTGTTATGATTTATTGCTACTCTGTAACACCGCTTGAAATCGATAGTGGTGAAAAGCATATCAAGAGAAAATAATTAATCACTCTACTGGATAATTTATGAATAACAAAATCCCTTTATCTTTTTTGGATCTCGCCCCCGTACCCGAAGGTAAAACCGTCGCTGACGGTATCGCCCAAACCGTGGCAACCGCTCAGCAAGCAGAAAAAGTCGGTCTCAACCGCTACTGGATGGCAGAGCATCACAACATGCCAGGTATCGCCAGTGCAGCGACCTCAGTGCTGCTCTCACATATCGGTAGCCAGACCAGCCGTATCCGTATTGGTGCAGGCGGTGTGATGCTGCCCAACCACGCCCCGCTCGTTATTGCTGAGCAATTTGGCACATTGCAGGCATTGTACGGAGACCGCGTTGATTTAGGCTTGGGCCGCGCCCCTGGTACTGATGGCGCGACGTTTCAGGCGCTGCGTCGGCAGATGAAAGATGCTGAGCGTTTCCCGCAAGATGTACAAGAGCTGATGTACTTCTTGGGCAATGATACAGATGGAAGCCCTGTACAAGCGTTCCCTGGCGCCAAGTCTAATGTGCCCATTTGGATCTTAGGCTCATCACTGTTTGGCGCGACTTTAGCGGCGCATTTAGGACTGCCCTATGTGTTTGCCTCGCATTTTGCACCGCAAATGCTAGCGCAGGCGATTAATACCTATCGTGAGCAGTTCAAACCGTCTGCCTATTTAGATAAGCCTTATGTCATGCTGGCGGCGAATCTATTACTCGCTGATGATGACGAAACTGCTCAGTATCACTTTACCTCAGCGCAGCAGAGCTTTGTGCGTTTGCGCCGAGGCGAAACGGGACAAATGCCCAAGCCCACTCATGATATGGACAGCATCTGGAGCCAAGCAGAAAAAATGATGGTAGATAATGCGCTGTCAGTTTCATTCATTGGATCTGTCGAAACGGTCAAACCAAAATTAGCTGCGTTTTTGGCAACCCATCAACCAGATGAGCTGATCGTCACGGCCAACATCTATGATCAAGCGGCGCGTCTACGTTCACTTGAACTTACACCTGAGCTAAATTTGTTTACTTTACAATCAAATGAGACACTTGCATAATTATTGCCAAACCTTAACTGGATTTTTGACATGGAAGCAACTGCGGTTATCGGTGCATCACTTATGATTGGCTCGTCGATATTTATGTATATCTTGGCATTTCTTGCAGTTATGGCTATCGGTGGGTATCTGACCTACCGTACCAGTCCTAAGCGTAAGCAACGTCGAGAAGAAAAGCGTAACCGAGACAATATAAATTGACATTAAAAACCCCCTTTTTTCTATTTTGAAAAAAGGGGGTTTTTAGTATTACAACGACCAGTTGACGCTATATCCAACAAAGCACTGACTATATAAGCTACATCAGACCAAGCGCACGTAAGGCGGCCGCCCCAATCGCCATACCAAACATCCCCACCACTGTTGTAAAGGCCAAAATATTAGCCGCGAGTACATCATTGCCGCCCATGGCTTTTGCCATCACGTAGCTGGCGGCGGCGGTTGGTGACGCCACCATCAAAAATAGCACGCCCATATGCACCCCTGACAGCCCAAAGCTCAGTCCAACGGCGATAGCAACGATAGGCGCTATTACAATACGGCCAATACTTGCCTGCATGGACAAGCCCGATGGATGCAGCATCGATTTTAGATCAATACTCGCGCCAGCACATATCAGTGCCAGTGGTAGCGCCACAGCCGCCAGTAGATCGCCTGTCTTATGAATCACCCCCGTCAGCGGTGGTAGCATCAGCGCCTTGTAGGTAAACGCGGCCAGTAGAGCAAGTATTAGTGGATTTGTAAACAGCTTTTTGCTGATCATCATACTGCGGCTCACCCACGTATCATCTATGTTTTTCGACACACGGCTGAGCGTAATAACAGCGAGGATATTAAACAATATAGTCACCACGCCCATATAAACAGCGCCGATACTCAAGCCGCGCTCACCATAAGCATTGGCAACGGTTGCAAGGCCAATAATCGCCATATTACTACGGAAAATACCTTGTACAAAAACGCCCTGATCAGCAGGACGTTTGACGAAGCGTTTGGCATACAGCTCTGCGCCAATAAACAGTACAAACGTTACTAATATACCGACAAAAATAAGCTTAATCTGCTGACCATAATCGACATCACTATCAACCACACTAAAAAATAGCAGACACGGCAAGCAGTAATTAAACACAAAGCTTGAGGCCTGATCGATAAAAACCTGACTGGCCTCACCGCGCCTTTGCATAAAAAACCCCAACCCCATCAGCGCTAGGTTAGGTAAGACAATGGTAATCGCAAAAATGATGGCTTCTATCATAAAAAACTCAAAAAACACCATAGACGCACAGCAGCACGTTTGCCGCCATGCCTCTATATCAGGTGATAAGGTGACTAGAAAATCAGATAAACGCCTAATCTAGCATAAAATCGGCTGACATTTGGTCTATCGCAATGCAGCTATAGTCAATTCTACATAAAACTTGCACTATTAAATGCCGCAAGAAATATCTCTTGTCCGTGTTTGGGTAGATGATTTTTTATTGCCGCTGGCAGCTCTGATAAGGTATTGTAAGGCATAATCGCACTACTTTTTGTCATTAATTGGCTTCATTGCCGATACAGTATTCTACCTGCTATTTTTGCTGTCGCCAAAAACCGCCAAGCCCTTAGCAACAAAAAACCCATAATGACAAATCATTATGGGTGTTAGGGCGAGCCTCTTGCCGTCTTATATTGAATGACAAATCTGTGTCATCATCAAACGCTAAGCGTCGCCTGTGCTTTTTTTTGTTTTTTGACCGTCATAGCCAGCAGCTGAACCGCCGCCGGCGTCACACCGCTGATGCGACCAGCTTGACCCAGCGTCGCAGGCCGTACTTGCGATAGCTTTTGTACGATCTCATTTGATAAGCCTGAGACCACACTATAATCAAAATCCATCGGTAATGCCGTACTCTCCAAACGCTTCATTTGCTCAATCTCTTCGGATTGACGGTCGATATAGCCGGCGTATTTGACCGAGATTTCTATCTGCTCGCCTACTTGCTCATCGACTTGCGAGTCAGTCATCGCAGCAATATCCACAAAGTGAATCTGCGGACGTTTTAATAAGTCAAACGCCGTGGCTTCTTTGGATAAGACCTCACCGGTTTGCTCAGTAAGTTTTTTTCCAAGGGCATTAGCAGGCGTGGCCCACATGTCTTTTAGACGAGCAGATTCGGTGGCGATGGCATCCATTTTGTCTTGATATGCTTGCCAGCGAGCGTCATCAACCAAACCGAGCTTGCGGCCCGTCTCGGTCAAGCGCTGATCGGCATTGTCCTCACGCAAGAGCAAACGATATTCAGCACGGCTGGTAAACATACGATACGGCTCTTTGGTACCGTGGGTGATAAGATCGTCGACAAGTACGCCCAGATACGCCTCGTCACGGCGCGGTGTCCACGTCTCAAACTCACTATTATTGGTGGTGACGAGTGCCGCGTTAGTACCAGCCAGCAGCCCCTGCACGCCCGCTTCTTCATAACCTGTGGTACCGTTGATTTGCCCTGCAAAGTACAAGCGATCAATGGATTTGGTCTCAAGCGTGGGCTTTAGGCTTTGTGGATTGAAGTAGTCGTATTCGATGGCATACCCTGGACGGGTGATGTGTGCATTCTCAAGCCCTTTCATACTATGAATAAACTCTAACTGCACATCAAAGGGCAAGCTGGTTGAGATACCATTTGGATACAACTCATGTGTGGTCAGGCCTTCAGGCTCAATAAAGATTTGATGACTGTCTTTATCCGCAAAACGATGGATTTTGTCTTCGATAGACGGGCAATAACGCGGGCCTACGCCTTCGATTTTGCCAGAAAACATCGGCGAGCGATCAAGGTTTTCGCGGATGATGTCATGGGTACGCGCATTTGTGTGGGTGATATAGCAATTGACTTGCTCAGGATGCATAGAGACATCACCCATATAGCTCATTACGGGTAGCGGTGTATCACCTGGCTGTACCGTCATGACGCTAAAATCCACCGTACGTGCATCGATACGCGCAGGTGTGCCTGTCTTTAGGCGGCCGACTGGCAGTTTGAGCTCACGCAAGCGGTCAGCCAGCTTGATAGAAGGCTGGTCTCCTGCGCGGCCACCTTTTGCGTTTTCAAGTCCGATATGAATGACACCGCCCAAGAACGTCCCTGACGTCAGAACGACTGTTTCTGTCTTGAAAACAATACCTGTCGAGGTGACAACAGCAGTCGCGCGACCATTTTCTACTAAGATATCATCGGCCGCTTGTTGAAATAAATCAAGATTGGGCTGGTTCTCAAGCGTATGACGAATGGCGGCTTTGTACAAGATACGATCCGCTTGTGCGCGCGTGGCACGTACAGCAGCACCCTTACGGCTATTTAGCACCCGAAACTGGATACCCGCCTTGTCGGTTGCCAATGCCATCGCACCACCTAACGCATCTATCTCACGTACTAGGTGCGACTTGCCAATACCGCCAATAGCGGGGTTACAGCTCATTTGTCCGAGCGTCTCAATATTATGAGTGAGTAGCAAGGTCTGCGCGCCCATACGTGCGGCTGCCAGCGCAGCTTCTGTGCCAGCATGACCACCACCGATCACTATCACGTCGTAATGTTTTGGGTATTGCATGTATGCCTCACTTGACTCATAACGCGGCCCTCGCTCACTACTTTTTTGTCACGTAGCAAACGCCCAGCCCACAAACGTCAGTCGAATTAAAATCGAAGAAAAAATAAAAAGAGACAACGGCTCAGATAAGCCGCTGATCAGGGAGTAGATGACCCATTATTATAACAATTTTTTGATGTGTAAAAAATGCTCAAACAAAAACTATTTATGGCAAATAACTGAGGAAGCCAGAGTAAATAATTACCGCTTACTTACTCATAAAGCCATATAAATGCCATTACTCTATGCTATTACCAGGGCTTAGTGGCACGATACGATCTTTTTGACTACTGCCAAGCATATGGCGACTGCCATAGCCTTCTGGATTGATTTGCAAATACGCGTTCATTTGTCCAATCGCCTCACCATCGTTGCTGGCCAAGATAGTCTCTTTGATATGATCGACAGGCGGTAACGGCAGATTTTTGAGTAAGGCCAAACGCTGCGTATTGTCGCCTTTATTGACGACCAGCTCAATAAGCTGGCGCGCATCGATGGGCAAATCAGGCGTGTTTTGTGCCAACAGGGCCAAGTGATAAGCACCTGCTGCGTCTTGATCGGCCACGATACGCTGCTCAATAGCGATATAAGTCGCTTCAGTGGCGCCGCCTGCCACACTGAGCTGATGGATACACTTAAGTGCCGAGTGTGGCTCATTATTCGCCATATCGATCAGACGCTGCGACTCAGCTTTTAAATGCTCGCGGCGCTTTTCAATAGCGGCTTGCTCATTTTGCGGTGCGGTGCTTTTTTCAGGATGATTCATAAGTATCTCTTATTATTAAAATGGCGTTTATCCTAAGCCCTATATGGGGCCAAAACCGCTAAAAACAATGCAAAATGCCGCATCACGCCCACAAAAAACCCGAGCCGTGCGTAGGCAGACTCGGGTCTTGGATAGATGTTGCGCCATTACAGAGACCTTAGCGGCCACATCTTCATACAGATATTACGCTGCAGGGCTGTTGGCTTCAACCAATGGCTTAAGCTCACCTGATTGATACATCTCTAAAATAATATCTGAGCCGCCCATCAGCTCGCCATTGATCCATAACTGCGGAAACGTAGGCCAGTTGGCAATCTTAGGCAAGGTCGCGCGAATCTCAGGGTTCTCTAAGATATTAACAAAAGCAAACGGACGGCCGATTTGCGTTAATACTTCAATAGAGCGCGCGGAAAATCCACACTGCGGAAACTGCGGCGTGCCTTTCATATAAATGAGTACTTTATTGTCACGAATTTGATCGCGAATCAATTGTTCGACATCATTAGCAGCGGTATTTGGGGTTTGCTCGCTCATAAAAGCTCCTATCCTATTAGTAGAGTGATTAAAATAGCAGGGTTATTAAAAATTTTGCTTAGCGTTATGTGCTACATGGGGTAGAGATAACTTTATTGCAAGCCATTTTGAGGACTTATTCTAAATCTTTAACAATGGCTTATTAAGGGTTACTATCAAAGCCACTAACGATTAGGACTTATCAGCCAATAAAAGGACGACAGCACTTGCCATAATGCCCTCTTGACGACCGGCGAATCCTAGCTTTTCAGTAGTCGTGGCTTTTATGCTGACATTACTGATATCGGTTTGCAAATCACTGGCGATGTTGGCGCGCATCGCTTGATTGTGGGGAGCAAGCTTAGGGCGCTCACACATCACGGTAATATCAGCATTACCAATTTTGTAGCCGGCGTCGACTATTTTCCTATACACATAGCGCAGTAACACTCGCGAGTCCAAGCCAGCATGCGCGGCATCAGTATCAGGGAAGTGCTGCCCGATATCGCCGAGCGCCAGAGCGCCCAGTAGCGCGTCAGCAAGTGCGTGTAGCACCACATCACCGTCTGAGTGCGCCAGCAAGCTATGGGTGTGCTCAATCGGCACGCCAGCTAATATGACATATTGTTGCTGTTCACCATTGTTATGAAAAGCATGAACGTCAATACCTTGACCAATTTTTATCATTGTTCATCCAAAATTTTATTCAACATAAGCAAAACTTTTATGAAAGCATCTAAGCTATTTTTAAAACTAGAAATTAGCTTGATAAGCATTGATTTTTAATTCAATGCTATAATATAGCGCCTATGTTATCACAAATTGTTGAGCGCTCCGTTATGCCAGTTACATCAGCCACGCAAAATTTATCCAGTCAAGCTACTACGATCACTCACCATCGTCCTCTAAACTTAGCCGACATCGATAGCCCAAACACGAAGCGGGTCATCGTTGGTATGTCAGGCGGTGTGGACTCTTCGGTATCAGCCGTACTTCTGCAGCAAGCAGGCTTTATCGTTGAAGGACTGTTTATGAAAAACTGGGAAGAAGATGACGGCACCGAATACTGCACAGCCATGGACGATCTTGCCGACGCGCAAGCGGTCTGTGACAAAATCGGTATCAAATTGCACACTGCCAACTTTGCGATGGAGTACTGGGATCGCGTGTTCGAACATTTTTTAGCTGAATATAAAGCCGGACGTACGCCTAACCCTGATATTTTGTGCAATAAAGAGATCAAATTTAAAGCATTTCTAGACTATGCCTCTGATCCAAAATTTGGTCTTGGCGCTGATTATATCGCTACCGGTCATTACACGCGCCGCAGCGTAAATTATAAAAATAGCGCGGGTATGGAGGTAGCGCAGCTATTGCGCGGCCTTGATAATAACAAGGACCAAAGCTACTTCTTACATGCCGTTGGCGGCGACAAGATAGCCAAGACTTTATTCCCAGTCGGAGAGTTAGAAAAGCCTGAAGTACGCCGCATCGCAGAAGAGCATGATTTAGTGACCGCGAAGAAAAAAGACTCAACCGGTATTTGCTTCATTGGTGAGCGCCGCTTTAAAGACTTTTTACAACAGTACTTGCCTGCGCAAAAAGGCGAGATACTCACTGATGATAATAAAGTCATCGGTACGCATGATGGGCTAATGTACTACACCTTAGGTCAGCGCGGCGGTATCGGTATCGGCGGTGTAAAAGATCGTCCTGAGGAGCCTTGGTTTGTCCTTGCTAAAGATTTGGCCAAAAACCGTCTAATCGTTGGTCAAGGTCACGAGCATCCTATGCTGATGAGTAATGAGCTGCAAGCGTACAAACTCGACTGGGTCGATGGTGCTGCACCCAAAGCTGTTTTTACTAGCGAAGGTTTAAGCTGTATGGCAAAGACACGCTATCGTCAACCCGATCAAGCCTGCCGTGTGTTTGCGACAAATACTGACGGCAGCAAGGTGCGCGTGGTCTTTGATGAGCCGCAGCGCGCAGTGACGCCGGGTCAGTCTGCGGTGTTTTATATCGATGAGGTGTGTTTGGGTGGCGGCGTGATTGAGTCTATTGATGCGCCTTGCGGTTTTTAGATAGCGTTTAATTTTTGACAAGCGGCAGTAGCAACCGTTACTGCTCTGCTTGTCATGTCGTCCGTTCGCGTTTGGATTATGATCCTCAATCGTTTTTGACTCCTCTCTCTATTCAATTTCTCCCAAATCTATTGACGTTGATATCTGTCTTTGACGTACTATTAATTCGTGGGAAATATCGCTGACACTCCCTTTTTTGCATCAGTTTTTGCTATAATTGCGCCACCAAAATTTACTGCTGTCGTAAGCAGTCATTCACTTTCTGTTCACTCAAAGGCGATACCATGACCCCACTTACCGCTCTCTCCCCAATCGATGGCCGTTATGCTTCAAAAGCTGACAGCTTACGTCCTTATCTTTCTGAGTTTGGTCTTATTAAAGCGCGTGTCACCGTTGAGATCCGCTGGTTACAGTCGTTAGCAGATAATGATGACATCGGTGAATTATCAGCGTTTGATGCAGATACCAATGCTTTTTTAAATAGCATTGTTGATGATTTTAGTGAAAGTGACGCGCAGGTGATTAAAGATATTGAGGCGACGACTAATCACGACGTCAAAGCGGTTGAGTACTTTATCAAGGACAAGTTTCGCGGCAATCAGCAGTTAGAGGACAGCCTAGAGTTCATCCATTTTGCTTGTACCAGTGAAGATATTAACAATTTGTCTTATGCGCTTATGCTCAAAGACAGCCGCGAGCTTGTGGTTGCTAAAATGCAGCAAGTGACCGATAGCATTGTTGATTTGGCGATTACTCACGCTGATCAGCCCATGCTGTCACGCACGCACGGTCAAACTGCCAGCCCAACGACGCTAGGTAAAGAGATGGCCAATGTCGCTTATCGCTTAGCTCGTCAAATCAAACAAGTTGGACAAGTCGAGTTACTCGGTAAAATCAATGGCGCGGTCGGTAACTACAATGCTCACCTATCAGCCTATCCTGATGTAGATTGGCAGACCCATGCTGAGCAGTTTATCACCGAGCGCCTTGAACTGACGTTTAACCCTTATACCACTCAGATCGAGCCACATGATTATATCGCTGAATTGTTTGATGCAGTCAAACGTTTTAATACAGTATTGATCGACTTTAACCGTGATATTTGGCAATATATTAGCTTAGGCTATTTTAAGCAGCGCCTAAAAGACGGCGAAGTCGGTTCATCTACCATGCCGCACAAGGTCAACCCCATTGATTTTGAAAACTCCGAAGGTAACTTGGGCGTGGCCAATGCCATGCTAGCGCACTTAGGCGAAAAACTGCCAATTTCACGTATGCAGCGCGATTTATCAGACTCTACCGTCCTGCGTAATATCGGTGTCGGCCTGGCGCAAAGTATGATTGCTTATGATGCGTGCCTAAAAGGCGTGGGCAAATTGGAAGTCAATCCTCAGCGTTTAAATGATGACTTGGATCAGGCACAAGAAGTCTTGGCAGAGCCGATCCAAACAGTCATGCGTCGCTACCGCGTCGAAAACCCGTATGAGAAACTCAAAGCCTTAACTCGTGGTAATGCCATGACGCGTGAAGCCATGCTCACCTTTGTAGAGAGCGATGAGCTGGCTGCTGTCTCAGATAGCGACAAAGCAAGCCTGCGCGAGCTGACGCCAGCTACTTATACTGGTAATGCCGCTGAGCAAGCACGCGCTATCAAAGACTGGATGGCAAAGCTATAAAGTTTGCTAAGGTGAATTGAATACCTTAAAGCAATAGAGATAAGGCATAATTGCCTCATCTCTATTTGTTCAAACCGGCTATATATTCGCCTAAATCCATAAAAAATAACAACCTTACTTTGCATGCTATGATGATCTTAAAAACTCATAGGTGATAAGTAAGGTTTTATTTTTTATCCTTTTTATCATCATCGTCATCACTATCGCCTGGTATGATGGCCTTGCCGACCGCGACCGTTCCTTTGACTACGCCTTTGGTGGTTTTATAGGCGATTTTGGCAGGGACAGTGACAACTTTGTGCACACAGGCTTGTAGGACAAATACGCTGGCGATAATGACGATAAAATGCAACTTTTTCATAAACTTCCTATAATTTTAAGATAAGCCGATAGTCTTTGTATTAAGCTATCGAAAAGTCATCATAAACGATTAAAACTCTCCTATAAAGTCATCCTGACTATTAATTTTTCCTAATTTTTATATGGATTTACCAATGAGCGCTATACCCCTTTGTTTACCTGATAATATGACCCCTGAGCAATTCTTAAACGAGTATTGGCAAAAAAAGCCATTGCTGATCAAGCAAGGTCTGCCGCAACTAATCGGTATGTTTGAGCCAGAAGATATGCTGGGTCTGGCTTTAGAAGAAGACGCTTCAGCGCGCTTGCTCACACAAGCGGCAACTAAGCCAGTCAATGAGCCGCAGTGGCAACTCAAAAAAAGCCCCTTAAGCGAAACCGACTTTGACAACCTGCCAACGCAGTGGACAGTCCTTGTGCAAAACCTTGAGCAATGGTCGCCTGAGCTTGGGCAATTATGGCAAGCGTTTGACTTTATCCCGCAGTGGCAGCGTGACGATATCATGGTCTCTTACGCGCCTAAAGGCGGCTCGGTCGGCAAGCACTATGATGACTATGATGTGTTTTTGGCGCAAGGCTATGGATCTCGCCGTTGGCAGCTAGGTAAATACTGTGATAAGAATACGGAGTTTGTGGCAGATGAGCCGATTCGAGTATTTGACGATATGGGTCAAATTATCTTTGATGAGATACTAGAAGCGGGCGACGTGCTTTATGTGCCGCCAAAGCTCTCGCATTTCGGCGTGGCGCAAGATGATTGTCTGACTTTTTCTTTTGGCTGCCGTCGTCCAAACTTGATGCAAATTATCGACAGCTTAGCGGATATCGCCACCAACGATAGCGATTTATTTATCCCGATGCTGTTGCCGCAAGCGCTGCAAGCGTCGGGTGAGTTGCAATCAGAGAGTATCAGTGCGATCAAAGAGCAGCTCTTGCACATACTACAGTCTGAGCGTGGTGACGATATCATTCGTCAGGCAGTATCTGAGGTCGTCAGCAAGCGTCAATATGACGCGCTGGTACCAGAGGAGACGCTGGACACAGATGAGCTCATGCAAGCCATAACGGAAGGCGCGACCTTGCAAGCAGATTACAGCAATCGGCTGCTCTACCGCCAAACGGACAAAGGCGACATCTTATATGCCAATGGCCAGCGCCTCGATGGCATCGATGAGGCAGCAGCGACAGTACTCATTCGTTTGGCAAATGGCGAGCGTTTGACTTATCAAGATGTGATCGACATCGATCCCGATGACTTAATGGAGTGGCTGGAGAACGGCTGGGTTTGGCTTGATTATGCTGAGTAACTGCTCATTGTTTTGTACAAGTTATCTTGTATAGGCCATCTTAGGGCGTGTTGAACATTCGCAAATAGGCACTGCTGATCGCTAAAATTGTTCCAGACAAGGCACAAAGCGACGATAATGCAGATGCCTTAGCGAGATTTGTAACGCAGTATGGGGCAATTTTAGCAT
>Ga0208300_101160_pt1 | contig 12019 bp, 13 predicted proteins | sample 23_taG_FD_184096 | JGI IMG/M metagenome (GOLD analysis project Ga0208300, IMG submission 184096) | Marine viral communities from Cariaco Basin, Caribbean Sea - 23_WHOI_OMZ (SPAdes) (version 2) | ecosystem: Environmental > Aquatic > Marine > Oceanic | place: Caribbean Sea: Cariaco Basin... | reverse complement strand
GCCTCGTTTGGGGCGATGCCCAAAGCGAAATGGCAAGGTAGCTCAGTTGGTTAGAGCACAGCACTCATAATGCTGGGGTCGGCGGTTCGACTCCGCCCCTTGCTACCAAGATTCAAAGGGTTGCGACTCACGTCGTGACCCTTTTTTTATGGTTGTCCCCTTTTTGTCCCCCGTTGCCCCGGACGGTGGTAATATCTCGCCTACCTCTCTTATCGAAAGCAAGATAACCATAAGGAAGTGACTTTGAAGAATCTCATTCTGATTGCCCTGGTCGCCTTCGGCGCATGGCAGTTCTATCAGTCGAAGCAACCCGAAAGCCAACCGACTCCAGTGGCTAATCCAATGGCTGAACACAAAGCATTGATCGAAGAAGCCAAGCGGGTAACACAGTTCAAATGTGATGGACGGCAACACTGCACTCAGATGACGTCCAGAGCCGAAGCCGTGTTCTTCATCAGGAATTGCCCAAACACCAAGATGGACGGTGACGGAGACGGGATTCCGTGTGAAAACGATTCCAGGTTCTGACCGCCAATTGGATTAAGAAGCAAAGTTGGAGGGGAAACTAATCATCGAAAAGGCGCCGAGTCTGGCTCAGCGCCTAGCAATACGTTTAATACTCTTGTTGCTTTGCTCTCGCTCTTTCAAGCTGGCGATCGACATCATCTATTTCAGACTGGTAACGCTTTCGAAGAACCTCAGCCTCTTGGGCAAGGCTTTGCTCCCAGGTAGCGCCAGCAAGGTTATTCGAAGCCCTGCGTTTCTGTTGTTGCCACCTCTTCATTGCTCGATCCATTTCATCTCTGAGGTCTTCCTTTTCCCTTTCGAGCCTACGGATCTCACGATCAAGCTCCCTAGATTTTACAAACCTATCTCCAGCTTCAGTTTGCATTGATCCACCCCCGTTCACGGGAGGAGCTTTGACAGTGATTTCTTTTGCGTTATCACCACAGGGCTGGTCAGAAAAAATTGTTTGACCGTTAACCTTGCATTGATAGACAGCGGCATGACCCAAAGCTGGGGTAATAAGTAAGATGGATAGCAGGGTCCTTCTCAGCATGGTTTCCTCCTTTTTGTGCACCATAGCGCAGATGAAAAGAAAACAACGTCAAACACTGTAAAATTCCCGTGTAGGCATTTTTTGAGAACCCGGTAGACGCGAATACATTTCATGGCATAAGACCGGCGCTCTAGTCCCACGCAGTTCTTCAAGTCAATTATTGGCAACTTGTGTAAGTCTCACAAAGTCACAGCTCAGAGACAGGAGACAGGCGAACAGCCGATTCTAAGTGATCCGTCAGAAAGGTGCCAAAGGCCCGAACGATTGGCTACCGCCTTCAGGTAAGTGCCAGTATTTGAGTCGGTTTTCTAGGTTATTAAAAACCTATCAGCTCGAACGAAACACAGCAGAAAGGGAGAGATTGATGGAACTGCACGAGAAACATTGCGATTAATGATTTAACATTTTCCAACGTTCGTGGCTCCAAAAAAGGTCTAGACTAGTTGTCAGAGCGTGATTGTGTACTAGACTTCCTTTAGCAAGCCGCTCTTATTGACAGGGAAGTCGTGATGCAGCAGGATTATGCTCCTAACCCAAACAGGAATTGTAGAAATGGTTGGTCCAAAACTGGTTTAATCGTTTTAGTTCTGTTCTCAAGTGCTTCAGAAGCGTTTGCGCAGGACTCAAGCCCTTCGGGCGACCCCTCAACGTTAGTTCTTAACGAGAGAACGCTCCTATACTTGGCAGGCCTTCTACTCGCTCATGCCGCTGTGCCCCTTGTCCGTTATATTTGGCAGGTAAAAACGAACAAGAAATCTTATCGAGCCTTCCTCGCTTCAAACATTGAGAGCGCGAAAAAGCGGTTTGGTAATTGCTTAGACACGCAGTTTGTTCGAAAGGACCTTCCGAAGTATGAGGGTTATGACGATACCTGGTTACAGATGCTTGAAGAGAAAGGAGTAGGCGCTCCGGAGCTCGTAAGCATGATGGCATCCACTGTAGCTAAGCGGTTGGACGGTGAGGAGAAGCACGAACGCTACGTTCCCTACATCAGCTATGCGGGAATGCCTACAGCAGAACTAAACCACGAACACCCAATCTGGCTCTTTTCGAAAAAAGAAAATGCCATAATTTCGAAATTCCTCATCTCAGAGCTTCAAGTCGAACGAAGCGTGCAGGACCTTTATTCCAAGCCTTTAATTGACCTAGCGACTTCAGTTAGCAGACAGGACAGGAAGCGATGGACAGATGCGGCATTTGGCCTCGTCGCAGAGCTATCCGAGCATTACCTGGATCTACTTCGACTCGAACGCCATCTCTTAGGCACCAAGTTTTGGTACCGATTCATTCGAGGAAAAACCAAACAAGCCCACAAGAGCCTGGCTGAGATGTTGGACCTTGATTGACCCCCTTCCCCAATACCAGCCAGAGGAATGGCTTTCGCCAGCTGGCCGGCGCCAGTATCTGTGCAGCTTTCTTAAAATAGCAAAAATCTACAATTTGAGCGTCAGCGCAGAGCTTCGCCACCTTTACCGAAACCAGGTTGCACATTACTGCCGATAGCTTTTACCCGGAAAACGGTCTTTTTTGCAGGATCTCGGCTTTTCGAAGCTTGGCAATGTATGTGACGATCCGACCCAGCCGCTCTCTCTGGTGATCAATACCTCGCTCATCTTGCTCCATGTTCAGCGTAGCGGCCCGCCTAACATCAGAGAGTTCTTTTGACGGATATTCTCTTTCGTTGCTCAGGCGAGAGATTTGCCTCACGTAAAATGCGCAAGTAGTCATGTTCGACGTGATTTGCTGGGGCAAAATTTTACTTTCAGAATCACTCCAAAACTGGATCACCAAGTCTTCAACTTTCTCGATTTGTTCGAGTGCTGAATCAATGGCTTTGTTGATTTCAGTATGGTCGGCAATCCGCCTCGCCTGCTCACGCCTCAAGTTCCAGAGAAAGAACGCCACACCCCAACCACCAAGGGCTACAACCCAGCGCATGACGAATTCGGCAACAGAAAGCCAGCCTGTATCGCTACAAGTCGCAGCAAACTCATTCACGATAAAAGCCTCAGGCGAGCATGTAGGACTTGATTTCCTCGATGAGACTGGGATCCTCATCTGAAACCAGATTAGCGATGAGTAAAACTGCCTGCTCTCGATCAATTACTTCCTTTCGGACAAGGCCTCCGAAGGCTTCCTCCAAAAATGAGGAGCCATAGCCGTATGTGCCATCCAGATTTACACAAAGCTTCTCGACACCATCTTTTTTAATGGCGGGAATAAGCACATCTTCTCGGAACTCTTCGCCAGAATTCGGACCTATCTTGGGAGAACGAGGCCCCGGAAACTCGCTAAAATCCTTTACGAAAATCGTTTTCAAACCGATAACTCCTCGAGAGGGACGGTCCACTCAATGATAGTCCCTTGAATGGACTTTTTCTGCTCGTCAATCATTGCAAAAGGGACAGATTCATTGCTTGTGCGCTTTTCCCTATTCCAGTCTCTAAAGCACCCTTTATTGCTAAAAATCGAAAGGCGAGCGCCCTTATAATACTGCAATAGCTCTCTGATATCCTTACCACCTTTACCTCGGTGCTCTAGATCCGTACGGCTTCGCTTGATCATTGTTGCGACTTTTATCCACTCGGAGTCTTGTGTTCCCTTCATGTTCAGGTTTTCAAGAACTTCCCGAATTTTCTCTATCGGGTGTTTTTTGGGGACTGTTGCAGGGATCCCAACCCCGAGATCACAAACGCATACCACCAGGCGCTCCATCATCACTCCCACAAACATCCACCATCTCCGGTCGTTTAACCCCAAACCATCGGGTCTCGGATAGGGATACGCGTGCTCAACGCAATTGGAAATCGCCTCAATTGCTCCACGATATAGTCTCTTTCGGTCGTGCGACGAAAGCTGCTCGTTAACGTGATCAAGCAGTCGCCCCGCGATTGCTCCTTCTGCTATGTCGCCTTGACTGTGCTTCCAACAAGAAACCGTAGGATAAGTGGGCAGCTGCTTTTCCGTTAGCCCAATCAATCTGAAAAAACCGATATGATTGAGTACGCTCTCTGTAAGGTAACTCTCGTTGCCGTACTTTGAGTCGTGTTGAATTGGCGGTCGTATGCAAGAGAACTTTACTTTTGGGAAAGCGTTTACGAGCCGGTCAAGCTCCGCAATAAAGAGGAGCCCACCGGCTGCAGTAATCTGCCGAGTATCCCTAAAGCAGATCCGAACCTTACTGTTCCTGGATACCTTGAACCGTAAATCTCTTAAAAATTCTACCGTTCTCTCATGATCGGACTGATCATAAAGATTGATCTTAGGCGGAGCCTTTACTTCCGCGTGCCAATTCGCCCCCCGCTGGTATAAACGCTTTCTTCTGTGTTTTCGACGGGTTTCGTTTTTAGCGAGTACAGCTTTTCTTATGCGTCGCCAGTGCCGCTTCCGGTCAATACGGAGCTTTACCTCTTTCGGAATAACTATCTTTCTCATGAAAGTCCTTTTCCAACCTCCCGGACCAAGCCGATCTCTGGATATTATCTAAACACAGGCCACCAAGACGCGCGCCCAGTAATTCTGATGTTGTTCTCAGCCACTTTATCCGCAGTATATTCTTCGATGCCTTGCTCTCCGGAATTCCGACTCACGATCTTGATTCGGCCAGCTAGTCGCTGTCAATACATGATCAGATTTATCAGAAATATGAAAAGTTGCCGACTCGACATTTCCATACAATTCAATGAGGAATACAGAAGAAAGCTGAAGAAGTACTGCGGATAAGGCAGTATGTTGGAGACACGTATGAGTACTTCGGAGGGATCCAGTGCGGTATTTTCAGGTCGTATTTTTGACCGGGCTCGGCCTCTTGCTTGCCGGCTCAAACAGTGTCGCTGATCAAAGGCCTGCTGAGGGGGCCCGCTGCGCTCAAATCGATAACGACATAGCCAGGCTTCAATGCTTCGATGAGGTTTATGCAGACTACATAGAAAGCGCCAATGCGCCTGGTGAGTGGGAAATCAAAACCACCCGAGACCCGATTGATGACAAAGTCACAACCTACTTGGCAGTTGAAGCGAGCGAGAAATCAAGCGCACTTCAAACCGTCAACTCCAATCAGCTCCTAATCCGGTGTATGGGCAACGATCTGGATGTATATATCCATTGGGGCAAGGTTATGGGTGGTGAAGTGCCATTCAATGTGACTCACAGAGTAGGCGGTAACAAAGCCCGGACCCAGACGTGGGCGTCTTCCACAGATGGAACAGCTACTTTCTTCCCGGGAAATACTTTGCGACTAGTCAGGCAGATGATGGAAGCTGATCGCTTTGTGGCACAGATCCCCCTTAAGAGCTTTCAGGCCACGAAAATGACCGCGATATTCGATATATCCGGCTTGAAAGACGCTGCCGCACCAATGAGCAAGGCATGCCTTCCGACACTCCCTGAGGATCCCAAGGAGCGACGAATTCAGGAATTGATATTGGAAATGGAAGACAGACAGTCCACCGAATATTGATCAATCGATCGGCTGCGACGCTCAAAAAGCTTTGCAGATTCATAGTGCATAAATTGAAGACGCTTTGAGTCTCTTTGCCAGGAAACCAATAGATCGACCTGTTGCTTCGTCACTTTTATACCTATCACTTAATAAGTGAAACCAAGACAACGCCTACTACAGACGAAAGAGCGGGGATTGGCTCTCTTTAAAGAAAATCATGAGAGGCATAAAATTTTATTCGTTGGTCTGAAACATCCACCCTTTGCTAGGAGATTCTATACGTTCAATCGAATCAATATTTCTATCTCTCACGATAGTTCTTAATAGCTCAGACAGCCTTCGATTCTTCTCTTCGTTCGTAGTATATTGTCGGTCGTCTTCAATGAACATCTATGCGCCCTCCTCGTCATTTTCTGAATCAACAAACAATACTTCCTTATGTATATAGTTAATCATTTCGATTACTGGCTGGCTCTTTGAAAGGGACTCCTTTCCTTTTCTATATTTGTCAGGATAGGATCTAGTTGCTTCCAATAGTTCTCTTTTCTGGTCTTCGGTTATTGGTTCGCCAGATACAGTAACCTGACCCTTAATAATCGCCTCCTCTGCAACCTTTTCTGACAGACTTAAAGTAGACAAATACATAATTACATTAGGAAAGTAGTTATCCTCTTCATTAATTTCATAAGAGCTGACTATCAGGTCAGTCTTTTCAGGACCTGCCCATTTATAAGAAACAAAGCTATCTTTGTAGATTCCACTATCAATAAGATCTACTTTCATTTTTTGCTCTAATGACCCATCATCGCCAGATTCAGCTGAATTTTTTAAAATATTATATACATCATCCAAATATGCGAAAGCTGCCAAATCGCCTTTATAGCTTTCAAACTCAAGAGTAGGAACAGCATTATTCTCCGGATCTCCTGATAAAGCCCCACTTATGCCAGAGGATTGTGCAACCAATTCAGCTGCTCTTCCTGTCGCAAACCACTGGGCTGATGATGCGCCAGTTCCACCACCCGTTGCTCCAAAATTCATCTTTGCCAAAACCGAATGGGGGCTAGTTACGGAGCCTTTGGGTACCGCAACTCCTGCCGGAGTCAGCACAATGTTAGTCTCTCCGCTTATTGGCTCGACAATTGAACTGGCACTGGTGCTAGTATGAAATTCGTAGTCTGGTATTAAAGGGTCGATGACTCCTTCTTGCCGCTTATAACCAAGTACAAATTTTGCAGGTGTCCCTGTATTCGGTTCTGAGCCAACCTCTAATCCAATAGTACTGTTAGTGAAAAAAACCAAGTGATGATTTGAAGCGCAACCAGAAACGGCTGCGATCACTAAGATAAGAAAAAATGTATTTTTCATAGTTCCCTCTACATATGCCAATTACTTAAATTTCACACTATGGCCCTCTGAATCATTGTCAACTACGAAAACCTCAGCAATTTTACTTTCACAGTGCTTTGAGACTTCTTTATCTACTTCCATATGCTTCTTTTCGAAATATCCTAAACCGAACGTCCATAGACCTAGCTGTATCCCGGTCCCTTGGACATAGGAATATCGGCATCCTGTTTCTCGCTGTTCAGCGCCTATAAAAAGCCCTATATATATCGAATTATTATAGATTTTCACAGGCTTATACCCGCAGCCCGACAGAAACACCAAGGACATAGTCAGTAACAGGCTTTTAATCAGTGAACAAGACCCAACCTCAAACGCTTTCAAGTTAACGGCTCCAATAAGAAAAATATTTGGCCGACTTCTATAGATCCGGGGCTTCTGGCTGCATCTCCTTTCCAGTTAGAAGTGTCGAACATACCATTAAAAACCGATACAGAAACAGCTTAGTCCAAAGCTTAATACCCTTCCATGAAATCGCCCGGTTAGCACATTTCACTCCAAACAGACCAGAATCGGGATTCAAATACAACGAGGAAGATAGGTGCTCGAAACAAACCCAAAAGCAGATTTTTCGACTTGACCACAGAAGAGTCGTTTAACGCCCCTCAACGACAACAGTGAGCAGGTAAGCATCTGTTTTTGAACCTTAGTCTACTCCAGAGCCCCCTCCCACAGGTCTCATAAAACGGTGCTCGGTGATCTCCTTCGGCAATTGGTATAATGAGCTTTCCACAATTCATTGGTTGACGTGACGCTATCAACCTCACTGGAGAGACAGTGGCGGGCGAATTACTCGAATCAGCGGTGCCACTGCACCAGGGATGCTTAGAAACCAAAAAACGCTGTAGGGGGAAGGAAATGGGAAGGCTCGCGTCGACAGCCACCTGCATTGTGATTTTTTTATTAGGTCTATGGATGCTATCTTCAGACTAAATAGACCTTCAGACAATGATCAGTCCGAAAGCGGTAGCAGCCTCTACACCTGAAATCGTGGTCACGAAACTCCTGGCGATTTCATTCATGATTTTCTCGTTCGCAAGTATAAAGAAAGCATGGAAGCGCTAAGCTCACCCTGCATTTATCTCCGTGAGCGATCAGTATGTTGGTAACCAATGAATTCGATGGAACAGCTGAAGCAATCGAAGAACTTGCGAGGCAGTAACGGACGGAAAATTCTTAACAGCACTGCAACTGAAGCAGCGACTTTCTTCAAATGTCTCTAAGCAGATTTCAATAGAGCTCCTTTTGAAAGAATCCCTAAATTTCAGCTTTTTTACAGCCAGCTGCCATCTGTACTCTTTTCCTTTGTCACAATTTTATTGTCTCTCAAATCGATTATTTCAGCGGTCCACATGTCCAGGCCTTCTTCCTCCCGGTAGTAGGCCTGGACCTTGTATTGCTCTCCTGCCTCAGCCTCGAACACCAGGACGACCCGACTCGATATGCCCCAGGTGGTTCGTAATCCGACGCTGACGTTACCCGGTAGGAATTTGTATGTATCCACGAGACCGATGCCTGGCCACTCATCATTCAGTCTCTCAACTATGAGGTGCTCTCCGATATGAAGAGTAGCGACTTCCGAATAAGCTCTCTCTGGACCATCGAATTGATTCGGAGTGGCGCATCCAGCTAATGCGAAAACCAGAATTGATACGGAGAAAAATTTTACAAACGGCATGGGAAATCCCTTTGATTTACACCGAGCGAGAGTCTCGACTTCCCGATAGTAGCGGATAATTCTACATGTTAGTTGTTAAGCTAGGCGGAACGAATTAACAGACAAAGCTACTGGAGAGGAACCGTCCGAAGAGGCAGTTTGTCTATAACTCCCCTGGTTTCCCCCTTGCCTACCGCCGTGTATCTCAGTGCCTGTTAACGACTGGCAAGAATACACAAGCATCTGATTTTGAAAGCCTATGCACTTTCATGAACGCCTTACACAGGTCTCATAATGCTGGGGTCGGCGGTTCGACCGGAGCACGCAGTGCGTGCGGAGGAACATCGGAGCGACGCGACGACGGCGCGAAGGGTCAGGGCCGCAGGCTCGAGTACTCCGCCCCTTGCTATCAAGATTCAAAGGGTTGCGGCGTAGGTCGTGACCCTTTTTATTGGCTGAATACAAGTTGTCTACATCGAGGACGGGGAGTGCGAGTCAACGCCAACAATCTCCGTATTGATAGCCTCTTCTATTTTGCAGCGCTGGATCGCCAGCATCAGAGCGCGCTGAACGTCGGTGTCCCGCAACTTTTTCGACATATATAAGGAAACAGGAATCACGCCGACCTCCCAGGCAGAAAGTACCTCCTGCTCGTTGTCGAGAAAACGCTTCGCCATACCTGATGGCATTACAGCAACATCGATTCGCTGCAGCTTGAGCATCTCCACTAACTGTGACCAATCTGATACTTCTTCGACTCTACCCGCGGACTCTGGAATAAATTGTTTGCCGACAAAGCCCAAAACGATCCCATATCGTAGCCTGGGCGTTTCGGCAAAAGCCGCATCAAGCTGCGATGATCGTAAGCTTACGATCGAAAACCCGGCGCTGTACAAAGGACCAGCGAAATCGGCTTTCTCGTCCCTTTGTGATGTTCTAGCTATCGGTAGCACGATATCGAGCCTGCCTAGCTCAAGCTCAACCAGGCCACGATTCAATGAGACAGAAATCGCTTCGATCTCCAACCCGGAGTGGTCAAATACGCAATGGTAAGGTTTAGATAAATCGCCAGTGAGCTGCCCCTCCTCAACGCCGATCCATCCGACAGTATCATCAATGACACCAACAGACAGACGTTCTGAAGAGTGTGCGTAGGTCATAGAAAAAACATGCAGCACACACGTTAAAATGACGAATCTCACCCTAAAGACCTCCCAATACCTGCACTGGCAACTTTTTCAGGCTGATTCTCCCGGCTTTCACACCAGAACTGAAAACATGCCACGCACCAACAAAGTGCAAGATATATCACATCCGCAATCAATAGGAAGGATTACTCAATCGATTACACAGTATTTTACGAATGCCTCTAAAGTGTGATTGAGCGGACAACTGGCGAAGGTGTGACTAAGAATGTGGATCAATTGTTGCGGGGGGGCCGGAGAAACCACATCGTTTGTAAGCTGCCCCAGAGCGCCGTACTTTTATCGATAGGCGGCGAATTCACTGACGCCAGGTCAGTCTTCTGGATCTCGCTGTCTTCCGGGGATATCCCAGGCCTCATGATTTTTCTCGCCAATCAAGCGGCAGGTTCTGATGGCATCCCTGAAGTCTTCCTTGAGACCGTTATCCTCTACACTGTGAGAAATGTACATGGACAAATCTATCCAGGCTGCGGTTCGGTCATAATAAGCCCCTTGATAGTCCTTGAGATACAGGTCCATCATGATCTTGGGTAGAACCACGACATCTACCCGACCGAGCCTGAGCATTCGGACAGCCTGCTCCCAATCAGAGACATGCGTTACTTGAGGGCTATCACCTTTTAAAAGCTCTAAACCAGCAAATTTGCGGACAAATCCAAACCTGAGCCCCGTCATGGTTTCTAGCGGCGGCAAATCCTGAGCCATGAGATACACATATTCTAATCGGAACAGCGAACCGCCAAAGTCCGCATACTTGTCCCTTTCTGCCGTTTGAATCAAGGGCAATCCAACCGAAATACCACCCTTTTCCAGTTGGCGAAGTATCTGGGCCAAAGGCATATTAATGAACCTGAAATCGCCGCCTACGCGGCTAAAGACACAACGATAATAAGGCGCAAAACGACCCACGAGCTTTCCATTTTCTACAGAAATTTCGCGTTCTATATCGGCAAAGACTCCAACAAAATGGTGGCGTTTTGACTCGGCAGACAGAGATAGAGAGAAAAGCAGAAGCAAAAAGAAATGCAGAAGCTTGAGCCATACGAGCCTTTGCATGCCTCACCCCCCCAATCGTGCGAATACAGTGCATACCTTTTAAGGCATTTAAGCGAAAAAACGTGACATTGACTAACACACAACACCAAGCGCTTTTTTTATAGTAGTTGTCATATCGGCACCGTGCTCATCTTTTCCAGCCCTTTGCTTAGTGGTCTTTATCGGGCAGCGGTTAGACTCCGCCGCTTGCTACCAGTATTCTGGCAAGCCCGTCGCGAAAGCGCCGGGCTTTTGAGTTTCTGGGGACGACCCCACCCTTCCCGGGCAGTGAACGCGGGACGACCCGTCTTCGTACAAAACGTTCTATGAGATCAACCAGAGACAGAGTTCGACAGGCGATTTCCTTTGAGGTTATTGGCCTCCTGCTTTCCGTTCCCCTCGCTGCCGTAACGTTCGGATTCGATATGGGAAGAACCGGAGTTCTTGGTGTGGTTGGCGCCACCATCGCGACAATCTGGAACTACCTGTTTAACCTGGGATTCGATCACGGCCTGAAGCACTTCACGGGCTCAACCCAGAAATCCCTGCGGGTTCGTTTCCTGCACGCGGTGAGTTTCGAGCTGGGTCTGATGCTGATTTTCCTGCCGATTATTGCCTGGTGGATGGGCATCGGTCTTCTTGAGGCGCTGATCGTGGATATCGCGTTCGTAGTCTTCTATCTGGTGTATGCGTTCGTATTCACCTGGAGTTACGACACCATATTTCCTGACACGGATGCCAAGAAATCCAACGCCACTTAAACAAACTTTGACAATCCCGGGGGCAGTAGTCGGATAGGATAGAGGCTTCACCCGAATGCGTTTTAAGGCTGTATCGCATTATGAAATCCCGCCACGCGCTCACCGTGTTCCTGGCCGTTGTTCTGGTTCCCATTGCCCTTGGGTTCGCCGGCGCGAGCGTGAAGGCGGCCATCCTGTCGATCAGTGTTTTCTGGGTCTGCCTGGGGATATTCTTCTACCCATCCATCAGTGACTATCTCAGGTCTGCAAGGAGGGAGCGGGACGATCCTCTAAAGACAAACTCTGTGGCATACTCACGGGCTGAAACCCATAAAGAACAACACACCAGCAAGGACCGTTGACATGAAACCGGAAACCCTAGCGCTGCACGCAGGCTTCAAAAGCGATCCCACTACCCGGGCCGCTACCACCCCGATCTACCAGACCACGTCCTACACCTTCGATGACACCCAG
>Ga0208300_101159_pt1 | contig 12037 bp, 8 predicted proteins | sample 23_taG_FD_184096 | JGI IMG/M metagenome (GOLD analysis project Ga0208300, IMG submission 184096) | Marine viral communities from Cariaco Basin, Caribbean Sea - 23_WHOI_OMZ (SPAdes) (version 2) | ecosystem: Environmental > Aquatic > Marine > Oceanic | place: Caribbean Sea: Cariaco Basin | collected... | reverse complement strand
TGCTGCGCCGGGAAATCTACGCCTGTGTGTCTCTGGTGGTGGCCGTGCTGTACCTGTTCCTGCTGCGCCAGGGCGTGGGCGAGGGCGTGACGCAACTGGCCGCGTTCAGCGTGGGGTTACTGCTGCGTATGGTGGCGATCCGCTGGCGTGTCTCGTTGCCGGTGTTCCGTTATTCGCAGGCGCGCTGGGGTTAGGTGCAGATTCAATCGCCCAGCTATCGCGAATCACGAAGGGCAGTATTAGTGCACAGACAGTTCAGTGAATGGCAAAGTCTCGAATGGCTTGTGTCCCGTTGCCGTCCTTATCAAGCGCTATTTCGGCAAAGCGGGCGAGCTCATCACTGACGTCACGAAACGCAAAATCACGCTTTCGGAAATCCAGGGAATCGGTGATTTGCGGGCCCTTAACGGCGAATAGGACTCGCTCAGGCATAAGCTGCATGTCTTTCAGGCGCTTGAGTTTAGCGATCCAGCGGTCTGCGTGGTCATAGATGGCATTTGGGGTCTGTTGCCCGAGGTAAAAGGGTTTAATCGCTTTTGTTTCGCGGTCATTGATGGTCTGAACGAATGGAAACTGAACAGCAAAGAGTTCATTGCCAACCTTCTTGTTCTTGAAGGGGGCAGCCAGTTTCAGTTCCTTAAGATAATTTTTAACCTTCCGCTCCAGCTCCGTTTCGTAATTGGCATCCTTGGCAAAGCCGTGGCGGACGTAGTGCTCGAAGAGGTCGTCCAGCTCTTGGACAGGGTCATCCGTCAGAACAACCCTCGGGGTGCCAAAGCGGAGAATGGTTTCTCTAGGGTGGGTCAGGCTGGCGAAGGCCTTGATCGGATCGTATTTGAGACTATGGGCAGTCAAGTTTCGGATACGCTTCATCTCCTCCGCCAGATTTTTGGTCGCGTACCGGTAAAGGCCCGCATCCAGGTTCTGGAAGAAGGAGGTATAACGGCTAGTCCGCTTGGTTTCCAGGCGAAAATCCAAAAGCCCAGTCTTCTCACATACCAGCAGAACGCCGACGTTAGCGAACTCGCCGGTTTCCGGGTAGGGGAGAAACTGAATAACGCTGTATCTGCAGGCTAGACGTTCCATTATATATTCCAAAAGCTACTATCTATGCATCTTTTTATGGCTTTTTCGCAGTGCTGCACGTCGAAATTGCTCGGCACTGTAGCGTCGCTATCGTACCATTTCCACTCTTCTGGCGCCTCAGCGATAGCCTTGCTGAAAACGGGGATGAGCTGTCTAAATTCGTTCTGTAGCGCGTCTCGCTCAATGTAGTCGGAGAACAGATTTCTCCCCTCATCAGCGAAGATGTGCTGCTGGATAAACTGTTGTGGATCAAAATCCGTGTCGAAAGCGTTGTTGTGGTCAATAACAACGAGCGACCCTTCGTCCAGCAGCAGGTTGGGGTTATGGCTGCCCCTGTCCAGATTCTGAATCCACCAGTCAAACGCGACTACTCGGCGTTGTAGATGGGCTGGTATGTTGCCTACTGAGGCTTGCTCGAACCAGATAGCTTTCTGGATGGCCTTGGATCCGAAGGCGAGACCAGCACCAATGTCTGCTAACTCTGGCGGGAGCGCATCGACGAGGGCTGGATCTAGCTCAACCAGCGCATAGTCAGGGATAGGTAGATTCAGGCTTTCAGCGAGGTGGGCACAGCCCCATTCCTTGTACATGCTATCAGGGTCAGTGTTCCTGCCTTTCACATAATAAAGGTCGTTACTGACACTACGACAGAGGTAAGGGCGGCTAAATCCTTGATCGGCGGGCCTGATTACCTCTTTTATCTGAACTGGATCGGCCATTCATTCCCCAAAAGCTGAAAAGCGGTTCACGCTGGGTCCACTATATCCCATACCTGCTTCAAGCGTTCAACGGTGTGGGTCCACTTGGCCGTTGTAGGCTTGCAGACGGAATTCTGGTTGCCGAACAGTCCGGTTTCCGTAAAGGCTTGACTGGCGGGAACGGCATGCTCCCAGCGGATTGGCACGACGTATTCGGTGGTCTCATCGGGTTCAGAAGCCAGAGCCTTATAATCAACACTGCTCTGAAGCTCGGTTAGAGATGTACCCTCCACTTTGAACTCGCGTAACGGCGTACGCTCACCGGTGACGGTACCAACGCCCACATAGCCCGTTTTCGGGATGTTGACCCAGACGCGGTCGCCTTCCGACAGCATATTGAGGGTATTGGAGTACCAGGTGCCGCCGCCGGCACTGATGAAACCATAGCGTCGAGCGTCGTCCCAATCCCGGCGAAAGTCGGTGCCGAACGAAACGTAGAACTCGCCATTCCAGGGCTGGCGAACACCCCGCGTAGTGGCGAGATGCTGCGTCTCCTGCGGGTCGATCATCCAGGCGCGGGACAGGTAGCGATTGTCGCCATCGCTGAAGGCGGAGAAAAAGACCGCATTGATGCCGACGCCATGGCGGTCGTTCAGGTAGTTGATGATTCGCTCGGTGCTAGCGTCCAGCTCGGAGGCCACAATAACCATTTGGTGGGATTCATTCAGGCCCACATCGGAAAGCGGCAAGCCAAAGCGCGTTTGGAAAGCGGTATCCAGGCTGGTGCTCGGGAGCTGATGTCGGGTGGCGAAATCCACGTAGTAATCCACCAAATCCGAATCTTCCAGGGTTTCCACCCAGGAGGCGTAGTCGATAGTCTGGGCCACCACGTCGCGGGGCGTCTTGTCGCGCTTGAGCTCGATGATGACCACGCTGCCATTGGCATCCAGCGCTAGTAGGTCGATGCGCTTGTCGAAAGCGGTGCGCACCTGCCGGCCAATCAGCAGCCAGTCGCCGTTGAGAATGGAGACATCCCGAACGATCAGCTCTTCTAGCTGGTTCTCATCGTCCAGTCGGGCGGTGTTGAGGCGTTGCGGTGTGGCGATCTCGTTGCCCGTAGCCGGGTTGATGCGCCAAATGCCTTGTTGGATTGCCATGGTTTCTCCTCTCGACCTTCACTGAAGGGCCGCGTCCACTATGGATTCAGCCAGCTGGCAGCGAGTCGTGCTAGCTCTGTTCAAGCTTGCCTTGAGTTCGTCACATAGGGCCATTAATCGATCGACTTTTTGGACGATGCGAAGTTGTTCCGCTTGGGGAGGGAGAGGTACGGCAAGTGATTGAATCTGTGCCCGAGATACATTTTTCATTGAGCTGCTTGTTCCTCCCGCCACCGATAAGTAGTACTCCCTTGCAAACTGGCTGTTGTTGAACATGCTTAAGTACAATGGATCAACAAGTTTGCTGAAGACAAAACGGATGATTTTGTCGCTCATCATCAGCTTCTCGGGCGATCCTTCTGGCACAACTACGGACCGAGCGACTAGCTCAGAGGTGTTGGCACGTGAAATCAAAAAGTCATAAGGTTTAACTTCGAGCTCTTTTCGAGGGGATAAACTGCCAGGCAGCTGTTTATTCTCATTTGGGCGAAATTGTCCCCAGGTAACGGCGCTGACCTTTAAAACTGCCCATTTGCCATTCTCTCTCGGATTGTCTTGGCACTTAGGGCTCCATCCCGCTTCGGAATGTAAGGATAGTCGTCCAAGTCTTACCCACTGCCATGAATTCGGAACATCGAATAGCTTTTCTGATTCCTCAACAGGATGAGTGGCCTTTGGTTTTTTGATCTTTCCGAGGCTGACAAGAGACGAGACTTCTTCGTCTATCCTTTTTAGTAAACATTCAACTGACTCGTCTTGGTCGCTCTGTTCCACTAACCGCCCCATAACCGCCAACTGCAGGATGGTCTGCTTGAGCTTGTCGATGCTCTGTTCGGTGGTGAACAGGGTGTCGAAGTTGGCGGCGAGGCGGGTCCAGTTTTCGGCCAATTCGGTGGCGTTTTGGGATTGGCGCAGGGTGCCGAGCAGGGTGTCCACGAGGGTGTCGTGGGCGGCGATCTGGTCGCTGGTTTGCTGTTCCAGTCGGTCGCAGAGGGCCATTAGCTCGTGGACTTTTTGGACGATGCGGTGTTGTTCCTGCTGTGGTGGTATTGGTACAAACAAGTTGTCTAGGGCTCTTTTATTTAGATTGTTTATTCCAATCCCTTTTCCTGATGCTTGTGTCTGTTGTCGATACATTGGTGTCGTTGTGAAAAAGCCCAGATAGGAACTGAGCTTTTGACTCAGCGGCCTTACGACACCACAGAAAGCTCCAAATGTAGCCCGGACTTCACTGCTCGCCTGAGCGGCCTTTCCCACGAGATTTGCCGAGCCACTAGACATCGCTATCAGGATGTCCCCTTCAATAATCAGCTGTCTGTTGTTAACAATCTCAATGGGGATGTAAATCACGGCGTCATCAGTGATTGACTCTTGGATGTTATTGGCTCGGAGTAGCGCAAGGTTTCCGTCTCTTGGTTGCTCCGATACTTGATGCTTTTTGTATGTAACTCCTCGAATGATTTCGGCTATCTCGCCCAGTCGGGACCATTCCCAGCCATCAGGCAAATGGTAAGGTGCGCCACTTTTTACGAAATCAGAGTGCTTTGTATGACCTTTTAAGGTCCCTTTATTGACAAGCTCCTCTCTATGATTGCGAATTTCACTGATTAGAATAGACGCTGGACTCTCAGCAGGGTCCTGCTCGATGAGTCGGCCTCTCACTGCAAGCTCTAGAATAAACTCCCGTAGCCTCTTGATTCCGGAAAGTTCAAGCTTGCTTTTGCTCCCGCGACCACTGCTAGACTTAGTTTTCGTCGCGCTAGCCCACAAATCTAAATGATCGGTAATAAGCTCTTCAGCACTCATGCCGCCCCCTCTTGCTCAGGCCGGCCCAGCGCTTCAGCCAGAATTCCTTTCAGTTGGTCCCGTATCCCCTGAATCTCCGCCTGCTGCTGCTCATACTTGGCCAGCAATTCATCGGGGTCGTGGTTCTCTTCCTCAGCCTGCCAGGGGTTCTTGATGTCCAGGTTATAGTTTCGCTCGCGGATCTTGTCGATGCTGACCTTCCAGGCCTGTTCGGTCTCTTTCCGGCTGACAAAGCCGTCTGACTCATCACCCCACCAATCCATCTCGGTCTGGAATTCCTCAAACTTCATTGGCTTGGTCTTGCTATAGCTCTTGTAGCCCTCTGGATAGGGGTGTTCGTAGTACCAGACGGTTTCGGTCGGTTTCCCCTTGATAAAGAACAGCAGGTTGGTCTTGATGCCGGTATAGGGGTTGAACACGCCATTAGGCAGCCGAACGATGGTGTGGAGATTACATTCGGTGAGCAGCTTTTCCTTGAGGCGGGTTTTCATGCCCTCGCCGAACAAGAATCCATCCGGCAGAACCACGGCGGCGCGGCCCCCGCTTTTGAGTAGCTGGATAAACAGAGTCATGAAAAGGTCGGCGGTTTCCCGAGTACGGAAGGCCTGGGGAAAGTTGGTCTCGATGCCGTCTTCCTCCATGCCGCCGAAGGGCGGGTTGGCGACGATTATGTCTACCCGCTCTTTGGGACCCCAGCTAATCAGGGGGCGGGCCAGGGCGTTGTCGTGGCGGATCTGGTTGGGTACCTCGATCCCGTGGAGAATCATGTTGGTGGTGGCCAGCAGGTGCGGCAGTGGCTTCTTCTCTATGCCATGGATTGTGCTCTGGAGGATTTTCTCTTCCTCCACGGTGCTGACGTAGTGCTGGCGCTTGTGGTCGATGCTACAGGTAAGAAAGCCGCCAGTGCCGCAGGCCGGGTCCATGATGCTCTCGTCCAGCTTGGGGTCGACGCGATTAACCATAAAGCGCGTCATGGCTCGCGGGGTGTAAAACTCACCGGCGTTACCGGCGCTCTGTAAATCCTTGAGAATCTGCTCGTACACATCGCCCAGCTCATGGCGCTCGGAGGACTTGTTGAAGTTGATGCCTTCCTGGATCTTGTTGATGACCTGCCGAATCAGCTGGCCGGACTTCATGTAGTTGTAGGCATCCTCGAACACAGCGCGGATAACAAAGGCACGCTGGTCGTTACCCTTGGCTTCCAGCTTCTGTAGGCCGGGGAACAGGGTGTTGTCGAGGAAGGCTTTCAGCTCGTCACCGGTGATGCCTTCGGCGTTTGCGGCCCAGTTACGCCAGCGCAGAGGCTCCGGAATGGGGGATTGGTAGTCATCGTCTACCAGCTCCCATTCTTCTTCGCGGGCGTCATAGATCTTGAGAAACAGCATCCAGACCAGCTGGCCAATACGCTGGGCGTCCCCGTCTACGCCTACGTCTTTGCGCATGATGTCCTGGATGGATTTGATAACGGTCGAAATGCTCACGGATTATCCTTTAAATTCGTTGTCGCGATGCCAGGTGAGGTATTCCTGATGTTGGGCATCGATTTCACGGAGTTTCATGCTTGGTGTGATGCCGAAGTCGCCAGCGTCGGTAAATTCTCTGGCAATCAGGATCTCTCCATTCCGAGAGAAAGTGATCAGGCCGCTGTCGAAGGCCGCATCGAGGTTTGCGGTCAGTAAAAGACCATTATATGGGTTAAGGCGTTCTTTGTTGTCTGAGTCGCGCCAAGGCTTCATATGGGAGGCCTTGAGAATTTTAGTGTTCTTGGCCCCGGTTACGGAGCAGCTTTGCCACAGTTTTAGAAGGTCATCTCTGTACTTGCCTTGCCCTATTCTGGCATTAGCTAACTGGAGCCTTTCGGTTGTGCTGCTTCCCGTTGAGTGACCAGTCGCATGCCCAAGTTTTCCAATGTCAGGTGTGAGCTCGTATTCTTCGAGCAGTGTGAAAAGGTGGTGTAGTGCCTTCCGGTTTGCAATGGCGAGAGCCAAACCTCGGGGCTCTTTCTGTGATTCAGTGAGAGGAGGTTTGGGGAACTTGGTGAGGCTGGAGCTATGGTAAAAAACCTTGCCCCTTTCAATCCCGGTGATTTCGCCAAATAAAACCAGAAGATCCTGTATGTCTGGATGAACCACCAGAGGCTTCTCTTCCGTTTCGATCTTTACATAGACGACCGTGTCGCCTTTAGTAAAGCGGTGAGCTTTCTGGTTTTTGTTGTAAACAGAAAATCCTGCTTTGATCAGCTCTTCAATAAGTTCTCTTGAATTAAGCATTCTGACTATAGATCTCTGATTCCAGGTCATTAACGGCTTTCAGGTAGCCGTCTTTGCCGCCAAAGGCGCTGACTAGCTCGGGTAGGGTGCCGAACTGTCGGAAGGGATCCAGCTGAAGCACTTTGATGTCTTCCACTTCCTCAATGCCGGCATCGGCGTATTTGTCCAGCAGGGTTTCCAGGACTTGACGGGCCTGGCCTTCGTAGCGGGCGAAGTAGTTGCGTTTTTTGACGTTCTCGGCCCGCTCTTTGCGAGAGAGCGGGGGCTGGCCGTAGGCCACATGACAGACGAGATCGAAGGGGCCAGCGTGTTTGCCCGTCTTGCGCTCCACTTCTTCGGCCAGGGCTTCCCAGGGGACACCTTGTTCGGCCAGCTCTTCGATCACGACCTGTTTGCGCTCGGATTCGCCCCAGCGGCGTAGGAAGTCGTCCAGGGACGCGAACCTGTCCGTCACTTTCTTCTTCGTGTAATCGTGTAGGCTTTCAGTAATGAGTTTTCCGTCCGGGCCCAGGTATTGGACCCGCTCCGCGACGACCTTAACTTCCACGTTATCGACAATGAATGTTTCGCGGCGCTTGGTTTGCTGTTCGTCGGCATCAAGGGCTTCAACGCCAGACCTGTCATCGGTATGCCAGCCGTCCGCTGTATCCATAAGGTCGTACTCGCCGCGCTCCTCGCGTACGCCGTGAATCGTTTCATCCTCGGGTACAATATCGTCATCGCGTCCAACCTCATAGACCTTCACTGGGTCGCCATCGAAGGCCGGATCGGCGAACAATTCGGTGGCCTTCTTGAAGTCCATGATGGTGAACCAGTGCTTCTTGTAGTCATCGTTAATCCGGGTGCCGCGCCCGATGATTTGCTTGAACTCGGTCATGGACCGGATGCTTTGATCCAGGACGATGAGTTTACAGGTCTGGGCATCCACCCCGGTGGTCATCAGCTTGCTGGTTGTGGCGATGACCGGGTAACGCTCTTCCGGGTTGATGAAGTTGTCCAGCTCGGCCTTGCCCTCGTTCTCATCGCCCGTGATACGCATGACGTATTTGCGATTTTCGGCGACGCGCTTGGGGTTCAGGTTTACCAGGGCCTGGCGCATGCGTTCGGCGTGATCGATGTTCTCGCAGAAGAGGATGGTCTTCTGGTAAGGGTCGGTCCGCTCCATGAACTGGGTGACGGTGGCGGCGACGGTTTCTGCTCGTTTCTTCAGTACCAGGGTCTTGTCGAAGTCCTTGGCATTGTAGATGCGGTCCTCAATGAGCTTGCCGTCGGTGTCGAGTTGCCCTTTCTCGGGTCGCCAGCCTTGAAGGTCCTTATCCAGGTCCACCCGTATGACCTTGTAGGGGGCAAGGAAGCCGTCCTCGATCCCCTGCTTTAAAGAGTAGGTATAGATCGATTCTCCGAAGTAGTCGGTGTTAGAAACATCCTTGGTTTCCTTGGGGGTGGCGGTGAGGCCCACATGGGTGGCGGAGGAGAAATAATCCAGAATTTCCCGCCAGGCGGAGTCCTCGGCGGCGCTGCCACGGTGGCATTCATCGATGACCACCAGATCGAAGAAATCCCGCGAGAACTGCTTGTAGATGTTTTTTTCTTCCTCGCTGCCGGTGACGGCCTGATAGAGGGAGAGGTAGATCTCGTAGGACTTCTCGATCTTGCGCTTGGAGACCTTAGTCATGGCGTCGCCAAACGGTTTGAAGTCGTTGCTTTTGGTCTGGTCGACAAGAATGTTGCGGTCAGCCAGGAACAGGATGCGCTTCTTCTGGCGGGCCTTCCATAACCGCCAGATAATCTGGAAGGCAGTATAGGTTTTGCCGGTGCCGGTGGCCATCACCAGCAGGATGCGATCCTGCCCGCGTGCTACGGCCTCCACGGTGCGATTGATGGCGTTGATCTGGTAGTAGCGCGGTGTGCGGCCGCTGCCATCGTCGTAGTAGGGTTGCTCGACAGTTTCCTGAGCTGCGCCGTCCAGGCCTTTCCATTGGCAATAGCGGGCCCATAGAGTTGCCGGGGAGGGGAATTCTTCCAGGGTGAGCTCGGTCTCGGTCTTCCCGCCCAGCCCGGTGCGGTCGTGAAACAGGAAGCCGTCCCCGTTGCTGGAGAAGACGAAGGGGGCGTCCAGGGCGTCGCTGTAGGCCAGAGCCTGTTGCATACCGTCGCCCAGGCTGTGTTTGTTGTCCTTGGCCTCAATGATGGCGATGGGCTGGTTCTTCTGATAGCTGAGCACGTAATCTGCGCGCCGCTGCTTAGCGCGGGTATGTAAGCGCCCACGTACCAGGATTCGCCCGTCAGTAAAGGAAAACTCCTCCCTGATCTGATCCTGGATGTCCCAGCCGGCTTTCTGGACGGCCGGGGTGATAAATTTCGTACAGATGTCTCTTTCGCTGAGTTTCTTCTTATCCATACGCTCAGTCGTTCCCCTTTGAGGCATCAGTGGAGCTGTTAAACCCGGATGCCAAAATTGAACCTGAATCGTACTACTTAGGATGAGCTTGGACTATTCCTAGCCCGCTGCTCAATTGCGTGCGAAGTTGTTCGGTCGGGGGCTGGAGCCTCAAGTTGCCAATCAGCAAGCTCCGAGGTTCTTTTGGACAACAAAATGGTGGGCCCACCAGGACTTGAACTTTATCTCTATCCCTTTGATTTTATAGATAAAAAAGTGTGGCCGTTTGCAATTGTACCCACAATCTTACCCGTGGCAGATTAATAGCAAACTGGTAGGCTTGGTTCTTCGCATCTGGGCTTGCTGGCTCGCAGGTGGTTCGTAAGGCCTATCAGGAGCGCGGAGAAAAACCTACCGGTTCCCGTATCAGGCATGCTCCTGGAAATACCCTCGCTGGGTTGTGGCAAGCCTGGAAGAAGGCGAACTGGCGCCAATCCACGGTTCGTCATCCGTTCGCGCTACGACGATGGCTTCAAGCTGTACGACGAACAATACTGGGCTCGAGGCGATATAGAAAACCGGATCAAGGAAACAACATTTGTGTCTGCTCGCGGACCGCACCTCCAGCACGCAGCGGTGGACTAATTAGTGGCGGCTGATCCTCTCGGGATTCGCTTATAACGTTGGTTGAACGATTACGGGCTCGCCTGAAAAACGCCCTCCAAAAGAATGAGCGCCAATACTCTGCGGCTGAAGCTGATCATGGTGGTCGAGGTCGTTCTCCGCAACACCCGCCGTCCGCCCATCTGGAGGAGCGACGCAATATGATGCAGTTGTGGGAAGATTGCGTAGATAATTTAGAAAATAAAATTTAACAAGGGGTTGGGATGTTCGTCTCAGTAAAAGATGCCGCGAAACAAGGTGATGCGAAAGAACTCAAGGGCGACTTGGAGAAGTTTATAGATGAGGCCCTGGATCAGGGTTTAAAATTTTATTTGAAAGTAAAGAAGGGCAGTGTCTATTCATTAATCAAGGAGTTTGTGGGGCGCCCCAATATCATTAAGCACAGTCGTGAAGTAAAAAAGTATCCGGGCATTATTTTAAATAATAAAAGCATATACCTGCCGGTGAAGCACGATGATGTTATTGCCGTCGAGATAGATAGAGAATTAATTTTTGATGTAAAAAAAGGGATTCTGTCTGAGGCCTCTTTTTTTTCAGGGGCGATAAGATACACCAGAGATGGTGGCTTTGAGCGACTCTTCACTCTAAGGCGAGACTATGTGCCCGGTGCGAGTGACTTCTATGACGAAGGGTGTTTCTCTGATCAATCGTTGGAGAAAATAAACCAAGGTGGTGTATGTAAAGAGGAGGGGCGAGAGGAAATTCTGGGTAGCTCCCGTCTGGCTACTGTAATACGAGACCTTGGGCCACTTAACCCCGTGGAAAAGTATGAGGTCAGCCTAATCGGCGAGCTCTTCTGTCGCTGGTCTAAAACACGATCTCTGGATATTTACCTGTCTGGTCCTAATCCGGTCATTAATTATAGTTTTTCGGTGCTTGAAGATGAGTCAATTCTCGACGATGACTCGGCTATTATAATTAAACCCAAAAAGATTGACGTTGAAGTTGATGACATTTTCGTTATTAAAAAAGATCTTCATGATCTCAATGTAAGTAGGGCGCGTGCTAAAGACCCGCACAAAAAGGTTTTCGACCCAATCGAGTCTGTTCAGAAACTAGACGATGTCCCGGGATATGAGGACTGTCGTAAAACTGCGCTTCAATGGATATGTGATGAAGTTGGCGTGGAGCAACGGGATCTTGAAAGCGCTATTCCTCTGGTTGACTTGGCAACGATTGCGGTGATGGTTTGGAAGGATGTGCCGCTCAAAGGAAAGGCAGACAAAGTGAATTGTAAGAACCTAATAAACAGTATGAATAAAGATTTCGAAAGTTTCTTTGATGACTGGACACGGCTAGTTGTTCTGAATTTTCGTATGGCTAAAAGATCTGGGCCTAATAGGGCTACATATCTCGTCAGGAAGACTAAGGAGGATTACTGGAAAAAGACGGCGTTGAAAGTATTAATTCATGCCTGGAAGAAGAATGTCCTTGGCCTATCGAGGAATGCAAGGGTGCCTAGCTACACAAAGTGGCAAGAACAGGTAAGTGGCTACTTAAAAATGCAACCTATACCGGATTACATGATAAAGTCTGTCATAGAAGTGATTCTAAGCGAACAAGATAAAAATATTTATTTTGGAAAATATCAATAAAAACAACGAGTTAAAAGGTTTTGTTTTGGAATAAATAAGGAGTATTTTTTATTCCGCCCACCGGTTTATTGACCCTCTAAATTGGCGTCTCCAATCACGAGCTAGGAGACCAATATGAGTCGCCAAACACCGTTAAGCACGAATTTAAAAAAGGAACTCCAGGTCATTCGCAGGCCTGAGGTTGAACGTTTGACAGGGCTATCCCGGTCCACCATCTATGCGAAGATGGACCCAAATTCTCTCTACTTTGACCCCGAATGGCCCAAAAAAGTAAGCCTTGGGCGAAGATCTGTAGGCTGGTATAGGCATGAGATCATCGAATGGGTTGAGTCCCGAACGATTTCTGCAGCAAGGGAGGCTT
>Ga0208300_101158_pt1 | contig 12043 bp, 9 predicted proteins | sample 23_taG_FD_184096 | JGI IMG/M metagenome (GOLD analysis project Ga0208300, IMG submission 184096) | Marine viral communities from Cariaco Basin, Caribbean Sea - 23_WHOI_OMZ (SPAdes) (version 2) | ecosystem: Environmental > Aquatic > Marine > Oceanic | place: Caribbean Sea: Cariaco Basin | collected... | reverse complement strand
TTCGCCTTTGTTCACTTCAACCGAGACGCCGTGCAGGGCCTCGATTTTTCCGTAATGTGTATGAACATTTTCCAGTACTAGCATGCGTCTTCCTCAGGCCTCGCCCAGATAAGCTTTGATCACGTCGTCGTTCTGGCGAACGTCGTCCGGGGTTCCGCTGGCCAGGGGGCGCCCCTGGTTAATGACGGTAATCCGGTCGGAGATGTCCATAACGAGGCTCATGTCGTGCTCGATCAGCAGTACTGAAACGTTGTAATCCTCTTTCAGGCTCATGATCAGCTGGTTGAGGTCGTTCGTTTCAGCCGGGTTGAGGCCGGCGGCGGGCTCATCGAGCATCAATAGCTTGGGCTCTGTAACCATGCAGCGCGCGATCTCCAGGCGCCGCTGCTGGCCGTAAGCAAGATTGCCGGCTTCCCTGTTGGCGAGTTCCAGCAGGCCAACCCGTTCCAGCCAATAGGCGGCTTTGTCTAAAGACCGCTTTTCCCGGGAACGATAGTCGGGGGTTTTCAGCAATCCGGAGAGCAGGTTCGTGTTGAGATGGCGGTGCTGTGCAACCAACAGGTTTTCAACCACGGACATTTGGCCAAACAGCCGAACATGCTGGAAGGTGCGCACCATGCCAAGCCGGGAGATCTTATAGTCGGGCTTGCCTTGTACTTCTTTGCCTTCAAAAAGAATCTTGCCCCCCGTGGGTTTGTAGAATCCGCTCACGCAGTTGAACACGGTGGTTTTGCCGGCGCCATTCGGGCCGATCACCGAGACAATTTCGTGGTTCTGAACGTCCAGGCTGACGCCATCTACAGCCAATAGGCCGCCGAAACGCATGGACAGATCTTGTACTTCTAGCATATCTGTCACTCCTGCCGTTTCAGTGCAATGGGGATTCGACGCATAGGCATCAGACCTTGAGGCCGCCATACCATCATCAGAACCATAGCCGCCCCGAAGACCAGCATTCGGAAGTCTGAGAATTCACGTGCGAGTTCCGGCAGGATAGTGACGGCAACAGCCGCGAGAATAACGCCAATCTGAGAGCCCATGCCACCTAACACCACGATCGCCAGAATGATTGCGGATTCCAGGAAGACAAAAGATTCCGGGCTGATGAAGCCCTGCTTGGACGCGAAGACGGTACCGGCAAAGCCGGCGAAGAAGGCGCCGATGGTGAACGCCGACAGTTTAACCGCGGTGCGGCTTAAACCAAGGGAGCGGGCGGCGATTTCATCTTCACGCAAGGCTTCCCAGGCCCGGCCAACCGGCATACGCATCAGGCGCCGAATGACCAGCGCGGTGATGACAGCCAGTACGAGAGCAATCAGGTACAGGAAGATAACCTTGTGCTCACCGCTGTAGGCGATACCAAAGGTTTCGTGGAACGACGTGTTGCCTTCTTCTTTTACCCGGCGCCCGAATTCCATGCCGAACAAGGTGGGGTCTGGAATGCCACCGATACCGTTAGGGCCGCCGGTCACCGCCGTCCAGTTGTTCAAAAGGATCCGGATAATCTCGCCAAAGCCCAGTGTCACAATGGCGAGATAATCGCCTCGCAACCTTAACACCGGGAACCCGAGGACCATACCAAAGGTTGCGGCCAGCAAGGCACCAATCGGCAAAGCCATCCAGAAGGTGAATCCGAAGTATTGGTACAGCAGCGCAAAGGTGTAGGCTCCGACCGCATAGAAGGCAACGTAGCCAAGGTCGAGCAGACCGGCCAGACCGACCACCACGTTCAGACCCAAAGCCAGCATGATGTAGATAAGCACCAGTGTGGCCAGATCGACCGCGCCCCGCGACACCACGAAGGGCCAGAACAAGGCCAGCACGATAATGCCGGTAAGCACCCAAGCTTCCACTTTTGCCCGCTTTTCGGCAGGCATGGGTTCGCGGCCGCTGAGCGGGTTCAGCTTCGGTAGTTTGCCCAAATTGCCCATGATGTTGTCACGGAACAGCTGGAACAAAAATACAATGCCGGCCGCCAGAAATATCGAAATGATCGTGGTTGGGGTGGCACCTTCCAGTCCGATTTGCGTGCCTTGAGCCACTAAGTCGAGACCGAGGATAGGGTAGGCGATAACGACGGTAACGATCGCGCAGAACAGCGCGTGCTTTAAGTTGTGTGTTGTCATCAGATCTTCTCAACCTCCGGTTTGCCAAGCAGGCCGGTGGGTTTGAACAGCAGGATCAGTATCAGCAAGCTGAACGACACAACGTCTTTGTATTCGCCGCTCAAATAGCCGGAGGTCATGCTTTCCGAGACGCCGAGTATCAAGCCGCCCAGCATGGCGCCGGGAATGCTGCCAATACCGCCCAGTACCGCCGCGGTAAAGGCTTTCAAGCCGGCGATAAAGCCAAACAACGGGTCAACCGATCCGTAGTACATACCCAACAACAAACCGGCAACAGCCGCCAGCGATGCGCCGATGACAAAGGTCGCGGAAATGATCCGGTTGGTATCGATGCCCAGCAGGTTGGCCATGCCAAGATCCTGAGACACCGCCCGGCAGGCCCGCCCGATGCGTGAGCGTGAGATAAACAAAGAGAGCAGGGTCATGCAGACCAGCGTGGTAATAAAAATGGTGATTTGCATGTAAGAGAGCGACAGCTGGAAGCTTTCAGGTGCGCCAAACCGGAAGCCGCCGTCAATCAGTGCCGGGAAGCCGATGTTGCGTGAGCCTTGCGCTAAATGAACATAGTTCTGCAGAAAGATCGACATACCGATGGCGGATATCAGCGGAATCAGCCGGTGTCGTCCACGAACCGGGCGATAGGCGACCCGTTCAACGGCCCAGCCCATGGAGCTGGAAACGATCACCGCGCAAATCAGCGCAACCAATAAAATCACAGGTAACCAGGCAATGCCAAGCGTGGCTAAGCCGGTAATGGCAATAAGCGCCGTGTAAGCGCCGATCATGTAGATTTCGCCATGGGCGAAGTTGATCATGCCGATAATGCCGTAAACCATCGTATAGCCGATGGCGATCAGGGCGTAAGTGCTTCCGATCGTGAGCCCGTTAACGAGCTGTTGGGAAAAATACAGGAGGTCTTGCATGCTGAGGGAGCTCCGAATGCATACGGCCAGAAAAGCACCTTCCCCCGGATCGCGGTGGGAAGGTGCTCTTGTTCATACCTCGGAAAGAGGGTTTGGCTTACTGTGCCGGAGTCTTGCTACCGTCAGAGTGCCATTCGTACACCACAAACTCGAAGGACTTCAGGTCCCCGGCTTTGTCGTATTGAACGGTTCCGATCGGTGTTTCGAAGCTGTTGGCGCGCAGGGCTGCGGCAACATCAAAGGGATCTGTGGAATCGGCTTGTTTGATACCTTCAGCGACCAGTTGAACAGCGGTGTATGAAGGCAGAACGAACGGGCCGGACGGGTCTTCGCCCTTGTCTTTGAAGGCTTTAACCAGCTCCTGGTTCTCGGCCTTCTCGTCAAAGCTTGGCGGCAAGGTTACCAGCAAGCCTTCCGCGGCTTCACCGGCAATGGTATTGATGTCTTTGTTACCAACCCCTTCAGGCCCCATGAACTTCGCGGTGACATCGGTTTGGCGAGCCTGACGCAGAATCAGCCCTAGCTCTGGGTGGTAACCGCCATAGTAGACGAAGTCCACGTCGGCTTGTTTGATTTTAGTGACCAGCGAGGAGAAGTCTTTGTCGCCGGCGGTGATGCCTTCGAACATCGCGACTTCAATGCCCGCATCTTTCAGTGTGTCGCGAACCGCCGTGGCAATGCCTTCACCGTACTGCTGCTTATCGTGAACAACCGCAACTCGCTCCGGTTTCTGGCTGGCGATGTAGTTACCGGCAACCGGGCCCTGCATGCTGTCTAGCCCGATGGTGCGGAACACCAGCTCATAGCCGCGCTCGGTAATTTCCGGGCTGGTGGAAGCCGGGGTGATCATCAGAATGCCTTCGTCTTCATAGATATCGGAGGCAGGCTGGGTAGAGCTGGAACACAGATGGCCGATAACGTACTGAACCCCTTCGTTCACCAGCCGGTTGGCAACGGTAACGGCTTGCTTTGGGTCACAAACGTCATCGACTTCAACAGCAACCAGGTCTTCGCCCATCACACCGCCGTTGGCATTGATTTGTTCGATGGCCATGCGGGCACCAGAGAACTGCATGTCACCGTACTGAGCGACCGGGCCGGTCATCGGGCCTGCAATGCCTATTTTGATATCTGCAGTAGCATGGCCTGCGGCCATCAGGGCTACGGACGCGCTTACAGCGGTAGCGAGTTTCTTAGCGGAAATGTTCATCGTGTTTTGTTCCTGTGTGTCAGGGTTATTCTTATGTTCACACTGAGTTAAGAAACACCACAGCTCAGGCCTTGTCAAGCAAATGCGTGTATGGCCGCGATACATATACCCGTTTAGGCGTCATCCGGGTCATCGCGGTCGATATAAACCAGATTTTTGAAGTTTTCGTGATCGTGTAATTGTCTGAAACTTGGGTCAACCGACGCATCGTCGCGATAGGCCTCGGAGATCTCGATGGCTTTTGCAAGATTGGCAACGGCATCTTCCCAGCGGCCGATCTCAGCAAAGGCGCAGGCCAATTGGTAGAGCGCATGACCATTGTCTGGAGCGAGCTTGAGTGCACGGTTGCACAGGCTTATGGCCCAAAGCGGTTCTTGTATCTCGAGTACTGCGTCGGCTTTGTAACTCAAGGCTTCAACATCGTCTGGCCGGAGTTCCAGAATCTGGTCGTAGGTGTTGATTTTGTTCTGTTGCGAGGTTTCCTGACTGGCTTTCAGCCAGAGCGCATGCACTTCGTTGGTCAGTTCGATTTCGGCCTGGTTCTGGTGAATGATCTCGGACTTTTGCTGCAACTGCTCTTCGATCGCTTTCAGGCGATTTTCGTATTCCACCACCAATTCGTTGACCCGCTCTTCTGCCAGGCCGGTGAGCTGGTGGCGCATGTCCCGAATCGAATTCCAGCCGATAACGACCAGAATGGAGGTGGCGCCGGCAATCAGGTAGAAGAAGTAGGTGACCGTATCGGCGGCATAAGACATAGACTTGTCGGCCACCGACAGCTCTTTCTCGACGACTTTCTCGATCAGTTCAGCGCGGGTGTTTTGTATGTCTTGGCGCAGGGCTTTGGTTTCGTCGAGCAGGTAGAGCTCCACGAAGGGCGTATACATCGGTTTTTCCAGCGTTTTGATGCTTTCTTCCAGATCCTCGTCGGTCAGTTCTTGGTCTGGGCCAAGCGTTTGCCCTTGTGCCTGGAGGTGTCCGGAAAAAACAAGGGCGAGGATAACAACGAGGTAGTGCTTGATCATTAAAGGTGTCCGTTTTTCGGTGAGTAGCGCAGCGTCAATGACGGACCATAGCACAGCGGGTGTCAGAAATAATGTCGCAGGGTGGGAGCGGGCCGTCAGCCTCATATGCGTGAGGTATTTCTGTGAGCTAGGTAATTTTCACACTTGCATCAAAGCGGGTGAAGACCTCTAATAGTTAGAGGTATAAATAAATGGCTTGGGAGTCGGGTTTTGGATAGTTACGAGCAGGTGTTGGTGGCGCTTCGGCGGGTTATCCGGGCAACGGATTTGCATTCGAAACGGTTGAGTAAGCATGCCGGGCTAACCGGGCCGCAGTTGCTGATTATGCGCACCATTCGTGACCTGGGGGAGGTGACGATCGGTACGATTGCCGAGAATGTCAGCCTGAGTCAGGCCACGGTAACAACCATTCTCGACCGCCTTGAGCATCGTAAGCTGGTTTATCGGGTGCGTAGCACGAAGGATAAGCGCAAGGTGCATGCGCATTTGACCGAAGACGGTGCGGATCTGTTGGCGCGTGCGCCGAATCCTTTGCAGGAAGATTTCATTGAGAAGTTTCAGAATCTGGCAGAGTGGGAGCAGACGATGATTTTGTCGTCGTTGCAGCGTGTGGCCCATATGATGGACGCTGATGATATTGATGCTTCGCCTGTTCTGACCGTGGGTTCTGTATTGAAGGATGACGGCTGGAAGGAGAAAGCCTAAATATGGGGGCTGGCACTGGGTGGGGCGTGTGTTTTCTTTGGAAAAATAACTCGCTTCGCTCAGACATCTTTTTCCGGCAGAAAACACACGCCCCACCCAGTACCGATCGGGCTATCGGTATGGGTTAATGCACACTCGACCCACTCTTCGGCTTATTGCCAAAGCACACCTGAAACACATCGTTGTAGTTTTTGGCAAAGTTCACGGTTAGCCCTTCTTTGAGATAATCCGGCAATTCCTCGTAGTCCCCCCGGTTTGCCTCGGGCAGTATCAGGTTGCTGATTTTCTGCCTTCTTGCGGCAATGACTTTTTCCCGTATGCCACCAACCGGCAGCACCTGCCCGGTGAGTGTCAATTCGCCAGTCATGGCGATGTTTTGCTGGGGGGCTTCCCTCCGGGCGATGGAGAGCAGGGCGGTCGCCATGGTTACGCCGGCACTCGGCCCGTCTTTTGGCGTCGCGCCTTCCGGCACGTGTAGGTGCACGAAAGACTTCTCGAAGAAGGTTGGGTCGCCTTTGAAACGTTTCAGGTTGGATGCCACGTAGCTGTAGGCGATTTCTGCGGACTCGCGCATGACATCGCCCAGTTGGCCGGTTAGCTTGAAGCCCCGGTGGTTGGTATGCACGCGGGAGGCTTCGATGCTCAAGGTCGCTCCGCCCATGGCGGTCCACGCCAAACCGGTCACCACGCCGGTGCCCTTCAGTGATTTCTCTTTGCGGAACGCCGGTTGGCCAAGGTAGGTGGTTAAGTCGCCCACACCGACTCTGACCGGTTCGTCCGGGTTTTCCAGTAGTTTCACAATGCCTTTGCGGATGATTTTGTGCAGCAGCTTCTCCAGGCTGCGCACGCCGGCTTCCCGGGCATAGCCTTCAATCACTTGCCGAACGGCGGCATCCGAAATGTTGAGCTGTTTTTTCAGTAAGCCAGCACGCTTGAGCAAGCGAGGAATCAGGTAATGCTTGGCGATGGCGAGCTTCTCTTCACCGATGTAGCCAGACAGCCGAATCACATCCATCCGGTCCAGCAGGGGCCGGGGAATGGTGTCTAACTGGTTGGCGGTGCAGATGAACAGCACTTTAGACAGGTCCATGCGCACATCGAGGTAGTGGTCCAAGAATTCTTTATTCTGCTCCGGGTCCAGAGTTTCCAGCAGTGCTGACGCAGGGTCGCCTTGGAAGGATGAGCCGATTTTGTCGATCTCATCCAGCATGATTACCGGGTTGGCCACTTTGGTGTCTTTCAGTGCCTGCACGAACTTGCCGGGCATTGCGCCGATGTAGGTGCGGCGGTGGCCTTTGATTTCGGCTTCGTCGCGCATACCGCCAACACTGAAGCGGTAGAACTCGCGGCCCAACGCATCTGCTACCGAGTGACCGATAGAGGTTTTGCCCACACCGGGTGGGCCTACCAACAACAGAATGGAACCACTCATTTCACCCTTGAACGAGCCTTCGGCGAGGAACTCGACGATGCGGTCTTTGACATCGTTGAGGCCGTCGTGGTCCCGGTCCAATATCTTGCGCGCGGCTGCAAGGTCGAAGTGGTCCTCGGAGTATTTGCCCCAAGGTACCTGCGTGATCCAATCGAGGTAATTGCGTGTTACACCGTATTCCGGAGAACCTTGCTCGAGAATCTGCAGTTTCTGGATTTCTTCCTTGAAACGGTCCTGCACAGCTTCTGGCGGATTCAGTTTGGCCATTCGAGCTTCGAAGCGTTCGGCATCGGCGGTTTTGTCGTCTTTGGCGATGCCCAGTTCGCGCTGAATGACCTTCAGTTGCTCGCGCAGGAAGAACTCACGCTGGTGCTTTTGCACCTTCTCGTTTACTTCTTCGTTGATTTCAGACTGCAGGCGCGCCACTTCCAGTTCTTTGCGCATCAGCAGGAGCACCCGTTCCATGCGGCGAAGCAAAGGCACGGTGTCCAGAACATCCTGCAGCTCCTGGCCGGGAGCGCTGGTCATGGATGCGCCGAAGTCGGCCAGTGGCGAGCTGTCGTCCGGGCCGAAGCGAGACAAGTACTGCTTTACGTCTTCGCCGTAGAGCGGGTTCGTACGCAGCAACTCCTTAATGGCCCCGATGATGGCCAGAGTGTAGGCCTTGAGCTCGTCGGCTGGTTCTTCCGGCTCTTCGGGGTACTCGACCTCCACCAGATAGGGTGGGCGACGGCGCAGCCATTGCACGATTTTGAAACGATGCAGGCCTTGGGCGATGAATTGCACCCTTCCGTTTTCGCGCTGAGCCTGATGAACGCGTACGGCGCAGCCCATGGTTGCCAGTTCATCGCTGGTCGGCACGCCGGATTCGCTTTCCGTGTCTTCGACAAAACAAATGCCCAGCATCTTGTGATCGGTTTCCGCTACCCGCTTCAGGGTTTCGTGCCACGGATCTTCGTTGACCATAACCGGCTGTACCTGTGCCGGAAAGAAAGGTCTATTGGTGACTGGCAACACGTACATTCGTTGCGGCCGTGCTTGCTGGGGCAGTGCTAGCGCTTTGTTATTGTCTTCTTTGCCGATGTATTCGGTTACATCGTCTTCAAATTCGTCTAAGGAGTCTTTGCGGTTGTCGTCATTCATACCGTTTCGCTCTAAAGGCGTGAGTGTTTACTATTCTATGTAACGGCGATGGCGGGATTTTCAAGCTGGCTTGATTTTTAATTGCCTGGCCCCCATTACCAATGCCATTAAACATCCTTTTGACCGGGTAACCTTATGACTGCTTCACCCTATATCTTTGATGCCACCATGGACAACTTTCCGCAGGAGGTGATGGAAGCTTCCGCCAAAACGCCGATCCTGGTGGATGTTTGGGCGGATTGGTGTGCACCGTGCAAGCAGCTGATGCCGATCCTGGAAAAGCTGGCGGACGAATATCAGGGCAATTTCCTGCTGGCCAAAGTGAATGCCGATGAGCAGCAAGAGCTGACCTCTTCACTGGGCGTGCGCAGCTTGCCGACTGTGATTCTGGTGAAGGACGGCCAAGCCGTAGACGGTTTTAACGGAGCCCAGCCAGAAAGCGAGATCCGCAAGGTGCTGGAGAAGCACGTGGAAGCACCGGCAGAAGATCCGTATGAGAAAGCTCATGCGCTTTGGGAAGCGGGGGATCAGGACGGAGCGCTGGCGATCCTGACGGAAATGAACCAGAAAGACCCGGAAAACCTCGACGTATTGATCGATCTGGCCCAGCTGAAAGCGGAGCAAGGTGATCTGGAAACCGCCGAGCAAGTGCTGGACAGCCTGCCGCCGGAAGAGAAGTTGCAGACCAAGGCCAAGCAGCTGGCGGCCCGCGTAAAGTTTTTGAAGCAGTCCAGCGAATTGCCGGCTATCGAAGGCTTGGAGAAAGCGCTGGAAGCCAACCCGAAAGACCCGGAGGCTTTACATCAGTTGGCACTGCACAAAGTGTTGCAAGAGCAGAATGCCGAGGCGATGGATTTGCTGATCCGGCTAATGCAGGCGGACAGCACTTATAAAGATGGTGTGGCCAAGACGACCTTGGTGGAGTTGTTTGAAAAGCTGGGTAATAACAATGCGGATGTGCGGACGTATCGGAGGAAGTTGTATACGTTGATGCATTGAGGTTGCAGCAAAAGGCCAGATGAATTGCTCCATCTGGCCTTTTGCATCTGCTTCAGGTTATGGCCTTAGCCATTCCCCTTCTGCATCGCCTCATACTCTTCTTCAAAGAAGAACTTCTCCTCCCCAAAGGCGGGCTCCAGCTCGTGCAGCCAGGTGGCCGTTTCGCTGTACTTGGCAAAGAACGGGCGCTGTACCCAGTCCGGGTTGCGGCCTTGCAGGAAGCGCAGCACGAACACTTTTTCGCCTTTGATTTCGGCGATGCCCTGGATTTCTACCTTGCCGGGGCCGGCACTCATGCTGGGGCCGCGGGCGGTGCGGGCCAGGCCGGATACCTGCTTCATGGCCTCGCGGTAGATGTTGTAGGCCTCGGCCAGCGGCACTTCAAAGTAGTTCTTGGCGCCGGTGTCCCGCTCTACAAACATGTAGTAGGGGATGATGCCCAGCTTCACTTCCTTCTTCCACAGCTTGGCCCAGGCGTCGGCATCGTCGTTCACGTGCTTGATCAGCGGGCCCTGGGCGCGGATTTCGGCACCGGTGGCGCGGATGCGGCGAATGGCTTCTTCCGCGATGTCGGTGGTGATTTCCTGCCAGTGGTTGTAGTGGGCCATGATGGCCACGTGCTTGCCGGCATCAACCAGTTTGGCGAACAGTTCAATCAGCTCGTCGGCATCTTTATCGGTCACAAAGCGGTACGGCCAGAAGGTGAGGGCCTTGGTGCCGATGCGGATGGTCTGGATGTGGTCGAACTCCGGCTGCAGCAGCGGCTCCAGGTACTGCACCAGGTTCTTGGTCTTCATGACCATGGGGTCGCCACCGGTCACCAGCAGATCGGTCACTTCGGTGTGTTCCTGCAGGTAGCCGTGCAGTTTCTCGGCATCGGTGCTGGCCATTTTCAGGTCTTTGTCACCGACAAACTGCGCCCAGCGGAAGCAGAAGGTGCAGTAGCTGTGGCAGGTCTGGCCCTGGGACGGGAAAAACAGCACGGTCTCGCGGTATTTGTGCTGTACGCCGTCCAGTACTTCGCCATCCAGCTCCGGCATGTTCATTTCCATCTGGCCGGCCGGGTGCGGGTTCAGGTCGTCGCGGATCTGCTTGGCAAGAGCCTGAATGTCTTTTTTGTCCGCGCCGTCCCTGTGCAGCTGTGCCATCTGCTCGTAATGCTCGTCCTTTAGCATACCCTTTTGCGGAAACACCAACTGGTAGATCGGATCGTTCGGTACTTTGTCCCAGTTGATCAGCTCATTGATGACGTATTCGTTGACGCGGAAGGGCAGCACGCTGGCCACAACCTTCATTTCAAACAGGGTTTCTGCTGGTAGATCCTGAATGGCTTCAATCTTGTCGAGCTGGCGGTCAGTAAACACCTTAAACCGGCGTTCTTCGAATTCCTGCACCGGAATGCGGTTAGGAAAAGTGACGATGGAGTTCATAGATCGCCCTCTGTTGGGTATTAAAAGAAAAGAAGGCCGAAACACCTTCAAAGTTGCCTAAAAAACGGGCCGAAAATTATACAGAATTATGAATTTGTTTTCAGTTCTAATTAATCTTCCCGTCGGGCCGGGTTGTCGCCGTGGGATCGATTTTATGCTGAAGGCCTGTGGTTGTAAGGGATCGCGCAAGCGCCGGAGTTAGAAAAAAATCTTTAGTTACGCGAAGGTTTTGGGAAGGGTGCGGGTATCAGACCTTGGTCGGGGGTGTGTTGTTTTAGTGAGGTGAGTTGTTCATTATTACGTAAATAAACAGAAATTAGACGTGGCTTGTGGCTTTAATTTCAGGGTTCTGGGCAAAATTTGTGTTTATTTTGCTAAAAGTACGTAATTTTTGGTCGCATTCCTGATTTATTGTCGGGTCAGGGTGCTTACGCCGTCTCGTTTAACGGGGGCGCATAGGCCCGTCGCAGGAAAAAAATGAAAGCTGTTCTATGCTTGAGGGAAGTCATGCAGGCCACTCGGCATTTCTCGCAAGCTGTTACTCCAAACAATAAAGCTGCCTGTTATCGCAGTTTCCAATTCCGCATCGTGTTTGGCTGCTGATCGTGGCCCACTTTGCACTCGTTAGGTTCAGGGGAGGGTTAGATGTACCAGGATGATGATCCCATTGAGACCAGAGAATGGTTAGATGCACTGGAATCTCTGATCGAGAATGAAGGTATAGATCGAGTTAAATATATACTGGAGCGCCTTTCTGAGCGTGCCAGCCGAGATGGCACTGAGTTGCCATACTCCATTACAACGCCATTCCGAAATACCATTCCGGTGACTCAGGAAGCGCGCATGCCGGGCGACCTGTTCATGGAGCGCCGGATTCGCTCGCTGATTCGCTGGAACGCCATGGCCATGGTTGTACGGGCGAACAAACGCCCGGGTGACTTGGGTGGCCACATTTCTACCTTCTCTTCTGCTGCCACATTGTATGACGTGGGCTTTAACTACTTCTTCCACGGTGGCGATGAAAAGCGGGATTCAGACCTGGTGTATTTC
>Ga0208300_101152_pt1 | contig 12073 bp, 11 predicted proteins | sample 23_taG_FD_184096 | JGI IMG/M metagenome (GOLD analysis project Ga0208300, IMG submission 184096) | Marine viral communities from Cariaco Basin, Caribbean Sea - 23_WHOI_OMZ (SPAdes) (version 2) | ecosystem: Environmental > Aquatic > Marine > Oceanic | place: Caribbean Sea: Cariaco Basin... | reverse complement strand
CACCGCAACCCGAACCAACCGCGGTATTTTTGTGCCTGAAAACCGGCCTGTAAGGGTCGGGAGGTCTGGGGAATACAACACCTTCGGGAAATACCCAGAGCAGTTCTTGTGGCTGTTTCGAACCTCCCGACCACCCATTGCTTTTAATTCGAAATAAGCACAAGGAGCAACACCATGAAACAGCGCAAGCTGAAAGTCCGCAAAGGTCACTGGGACTACGTCCTTAAAAGCAACCCTTCTAGTGGCAACAGAACAACCCCCTTCATTCTCCTGAAAGGTATCTGGCTTGAGCAAGCTGGCTTTACCTTAGGCACGACCGTATCAATAACTATTGAAGATGGTCGCTTATCAATTAAATGCACGGAAGGATAGTTTCAGCCCCGGCATATGCCGGGGCTTTTAGTAGCACGAAATATGCAACAATTTTATATAAATATTTATGTCGCATCCGTGGGCCCTGCGATATAGCCAACATGGTATCGACACATCAACGACAACAATACTCAACCCGGGAACCTTAAATTCGGAGATCACGACTAGTGCCGCGGAGCATAAAACAAATACTCCTTTACATCATTGTTGTTACTTCTCACCTTATGACTTTGATTTCCAAAGGAATATTTATAATCGATCTCAAATAACGTATACTTTCTTTCAGCTTCATCCAACATTCTGCCAATTTGCGCTTTCGTCGGGCGACTATTTGATGAATATGAGATAAGCAACGCGGAACTATTGAACTTCTGTATCAAGCGCTTGAATGCATCGTTAGCACCCAGTTCGGTATCGAAAGGACTAGGGTATCTCTTAAACTTTTTAGTTTTGGTGTTCTCCTGTATTTCCACACCTTCCCAGTTTCTACAGATACCCTCTATGAAGTGATACCGGCGAACATAGTCATTGTCCGAGTGTTTAGAAAAATACGGCGGGTCTAAGTAAATCACGTCAGGATTAGATACCTCCAAATCAAGAGCCGATAAATTCGACGCCAGGTTTTTCCTTCCGTTATCAAAAACCGCCTTATTAAAATCACTGATCGCGAATAAAAAGTGCTCCCTAAGCGAAAACGACAGATCTTTTCGGCCATCGTCATACTTGAACCCCACGTATGTAAATATACCTCGAGGACGTCTTTTCAAGCACGCTCTTGATAGAGCAGACAAAGCAATTGCTTTTTTGAAGCGACATTCGAGTTTTCCAATATTCGCAATCGCGTTATCTATAAACTTGTTGTCAGAATCGGAAAAATAAAGGCCTCTAAAATTAGTCTGAACAAACTTTTTGGCGGCACGATTACCACTTAAAAGCATGTTTATATCTTCCGGCTCCAAGACTACGTTATTATTTTCAATCAGGGCCGTGGCCACTGTGGAAGAATAGGACATGAAATCATTTGAAATAACCTGAAAGCCCATCTTTTTAAGATGGTAACTGACCACTCCGCTTCCGCTAAAAGCATCTAATACAACACCGCGCTCAAGAGGAGCAAGTATTTTTTTTATATGCGGCACAAGCGTGCTCTTACTGCCCATATAACGTGTAGTTGGGAAACTCTTTTCTCTTTCTCTCTTGGGAAGCACGATAACTTCATCAATTTTCCCCCGACCCGCGCCATTGTTATTAATCTGCCTTGAGGCCTTAACAACATCTATTTTGAAGTCCCCATACAACCTAAACGAAAGCTCCGAAGATGAATTTGAAAGTAGAACGGCTAATCCTGAATCGACCATATCGGCGAACACTTCAGAAAGCTGTTGATGTTCGCCCACTCTGAACTTGGCTTCCGAATAACGATCAAAATCGGAATACTTCGAAACTGGAATATAGGGCGGATCCAAATAGACAAAACTATCTTTCCCAACATGCCGTTTAATAAAATCCATGTAATTCATGGAAAAAAGCTCTACATTTTCTAGCGCATTAGAGCAAGCAATTATATTTTTTTCATCAACAATCTTGGGATTCTTATAGTTTCCAATAGGCACATTGAAATTGCCCTGTCGGTTAACTCTATAAAGACCATTGAAACAGGTTCGGTTTAAATAAATAAAACGTGCTGCCTGGCGAGTCTTGTTCATGCGCCTAGGGGATTTCTCTCGGGTTTGATAGTAAAACTCAGAACTATGTTGCTTTTGGTACTCGTAAAGGCAATCGAGCAAAGCCCCAGGGTTGTCCCGAACCTGTATGTAACAGTTTATTAGGTCACTATTCACGTCGTTTAATTTAGCCTTGCTTGGCTTCACCGCAAAAAAAAGCGCGCCTCCCCCTAAAAACGGCTCGATGTAGTCTTCATAACTTGCAGGCATTCGTGCAATCAACTCCGGAAGAAGTTGAGTCTTGCCACCTGCCCACTTTAAAAATGGCCTGGCGTTAGTTTCGGGCATGTGGCTCTCGATGTCGTGAAGAGTATATTGTCTATAGCCGTTCTCACCTCTCGTAGGAACGAGCTTTCCACTCTCATCCCACCGCCTTAAGGTTTGCTTACAGACACCTAACAAGTTTGCCGCTGTTTCAATAGTCAAGAACTTCCCCATATCTCTCTGCCGAACCGGTATATACACCAAAGGTTATACACGCATTTTACTTGAACCGAAAATAAGGGTCAACATTATACATCCCTTTTGAGCATCTTTAGCTAAATTCAGCCCTCCTCCAAAGAGGCTTAGATCTGATACACTCTTTGTCGCTAATCTTTATGATTATGATTCGATCCGAATAGGGCGGCGGGTCGCTGGCAAGCTGAACCTAGTAGATGAATGGAGGGGCATCTGTGTCGATTGATGATTTTTACAACAGCTATAAAAACCAAGGCTTTAAGTTTTCTGACGAGATACTGACTAGGTATGCGATATCACTAGCCACCAAGCCGTTCGTCATCCTCTCCGGCGTATCCGGTACAGGCAAAACAAAAATAGCCCAGCTGTTCGACGTTCCAAAGCCGACCGCCACCAGAGCTGATGGTGACGACCCAAATTACGTGCTCCTGACGGTTACCGAAGGGCTGACCTCTGCAGACGGCCGAGCAAATATTCGGTACGAACAGCTAAAATCTGTACTTGAGGAAAACGAAGTAGGCGAACTCGAAAAAGAGATCCAAAGGAAGCGAGAGAGTGGTGACGGGGGCAATATCGGCAACCCCATTCCCCTGATAATTGAGTCTGAAGGAGAGGAACTGCGAGCTGATATTTACCTCCAGAGAGCTCAAAGCCCACTAGCGCGAATACGATTTAAATCCAAAAAAGCGGATCCGGATGAGTATGACTCAAGAGAGCACTTCAGACAGAACTATAAAGTCGGTGATGTATTAAAGCTCGTTCGGATTTCAGAGCATAGACTTCGAGTTATAAGCAACAATGATGAAGAAGTAATCGCGGAAAATAAACGCAACGTCCACGAAGACGTGGATAATAAGTGTTTTATTGCGGTGAAAAGCAATTGGACTGACTCCTCGGAGCTATTTGGTTACTACAACCCACTGACTGATAAATACGTTACTACAAAACTGCTGAGGTTCCTGCTTCTGGCGAAGGAGTATCCTTCTGTTCCATTTTTCCTGATTTTGGATGAGATGAACCTATCTAAGGTTGAGCACTACTTCAGCGACTTCTTGAGTGCCTTAGAAAGTCGCATCGAGTCCCCCAATGGGGTCGTTATACAGGAAGGCATACACTTACATGGAGGCGAGGGGGATCTTATAATGACGGATGACCCAGCCCTAGAGGAAATTGAGAGCAGTATCAAGCTGCCGCTGAACCTCTATGTGACTGGCACTGTCAACATTGACGATACGACATACATGTTTAGTCCGAAAGTCCTCGACCGCGCAAACGTGATCGAGTTCAACGACATCTATTTAGAAGAAGAACCTCCTGAAACGGATTTCAAATTATCCGAATTCCCCGATTTCTCTACGCTCCAGAAGTCTCACCTGGGCATGTACCAGAATATATCTCAAGAAGCGCAAGGATATATTAAAAAGATTCTGACCGTGCTAGAAAGATATCATTTACACTTCGGATATAGAACTGTTGCCGAAATATCCCATTTCATAGTTAACGCAAAACGCTATGTCCAAGCCGACGACATTGACCTTCAGGCCTTAGATATCCAGATCGTCCAAAAGGTTCTTCCTAAGCTACATGGTAGTTATGCGAAATTGGCCGACCCGCTTAAAGAATTAATTCACCTTCTATCCAATACGGATAAAGCAGTGGGGGAGTTCGGCGCAGGGGACATAGCCGAATTGGACATTAATAACTCTCCGTTTAATAGAAGCCTTGCAAAGCTAAAAAGAATGCATGGCTCGATCTCAACACTCGGCTTCGCGACTTTCATCGAATAACAATGTTCACTTTACTGACCAATCTGAACCCCAGAACCAGGATTTCCGGACGGACTTTGTTCGAAAATCGTCTGTATTTCATTTTGTTTGATCATCCTGACGACCCAAACATAGAAAGCATGATTTGCTCGGCCGGCATAAAAGAACATTTGTCTTGGCACAGAGGAAATCCTATTGCTGAATTAAAAGTTTGTAATTACATCGGCCTCATGCGCCTTTTCGGGGAAGAGTATGACGTTCGTTCCGAAAAGTTTCTAGAGCACTTTAGTGGCATAGAGCAGGTGCTATCTATTACGTCCGACCTCGATGAGCTCTCTAAACAGTTATCGTTTTCATATAGTTCGCCTACGTATGGCTTAGTTGAAACCGATTGGGAACAAACCCAAGAGGACGACATCCAGAAGCTAGTGTACTTGTACTATGCGTGGTTTGAAGCAGATCCAGCTGAGAGAATACCTGCCCAATACGAGCGGGTGAAGCGGCACCCATCCACCGTTCACCGAACAGTTACGGAAGATGTTTTTCTATGGAAAGTAAAGCGCGCCACTCCACGGATGGCCAAACAGGTAGCCATGAGCGGTGGCTTGAACAGTACTGAAAGCCCTTCGAATAGAGGTAGATTAACTAGTGATAAGCGCCAGCTTACTACCGACACACCGGAGAACCAGTTTGTAAGAATGTTCTTTGAGTACTGCGAGCAATTATGCTTGAAGATAATAAATAGTGGAATGCAGATAGGGGCGGAGCTCTCGAAAAAGACAAACGAACTTCTAAACTCTTCTCGGCACATATTGAATGATTGGTTTTTCCGGGAGGTAAGCGTCCCTGTCCAAATTAATACAAACTCAACAATCCTCGCAGGCCGACCGGGATATGCACAGTTACTCCAGTATTTCATTAGATCTCTATTTCCTTTCAAGCAGCTCTATAGCAACGCTATTTACTCGCCAACGATGGGCTTATCGAATGTAGCTGACTTGTATGAGGTCTGGTGCTTCTACAAAGTGGCGAAGGAGGTTTTAGCCGGCGATATCATCGCTTCTCAAGCTCGAGACATAGACGGCACGGGAACAATTAAGTATTCCACAACATTTGAAGATGATCATTATCAAGTAGTTTATAATAAGACATATTCATTATCGAATCACGGAAGCTATTCGACAGCACTCCGGCCAGACGTGACCGTCGTCTCCAAAAATAATGACGCACTATTCCATTTTGATGCGAAGTATCGAATCAGCCCCAGATCAAGCGACACCGCGGAAGATATTGGATTCAATTACGACGACATAAAAAAAATGCACACTTATCTCGATGCCATATACGGCTCACAGAGTGCAGTGGCACTCTACCCTGGTACGAAATTTATATTCTATGAGAAATCCACGACACCCAGAGCCGTGTCTACCATACATGCTGACTATAGCTTAAAGGGCGTTGGGGCTATCCCCGTTAGACCAGGACAGACCAACGATCTATTCTCGTCTTTTTTTCAGCGTTTTTTTCCATCTGAGCGTAGCTAGAGAAGCTACCAACAGTCTATCTACCCCCAATGCCGTCAATGACAGCCACATCCAGCATGTTTCTAAGCCCAATCAAAGACTTCGGCAAGTTACCTCCTAGCACGAGAATTGGACTAGCGCCTTTCGGGTTTTGGCCCACGGACTGTCTGGCCTCTGAATAGGGAGCGCTTCTCTAGCCCTTCGTTGATATAACTTGCTCCCTAGCATCGATTCCGACATTTGGCCTGTCTGCAATATCCACCCCAACTCGTCATGCGCTCCTTGCGCTGGTTTAAGTGAGAACGACCAGAACTTTATCAGTGTAAGAACAAAGATCTATATTACGTTAATTTCCATTTTTACGTGTTATTTCCTACAGGAGATATCACCTTTCCGGAATTCGAGCCGTAGTACTTGCCGCTCACTACACCTTGCTTGTAATAGTCATTTAAAAGTTTCACGAAGCAACTAACATCATCTGCATCTTCTAGAACTACTTTTCCATCAGAAGACAACTTCAAATGCTTTCCCTCAAAAGCATGCAGCGCTTCTTTCATTTTTTTTATTTCATTATTGTCAAGGGTGCTATGGGTCCCCTTTTTCCCAATATTGGATAGCGTTTTTAATAACGAGCGCTTTTCTTTTATCGCCGCCTCCAAAAACTCAATCCCTTCAACCAACTCTGTCTCAGCTATAGTTTCAATAACACCCGAGGCCGCTTCCATGAATTCTTCTTCAAGCCCCACTATTTGCTCAAAGCCCCTCTTTCTGAGGATCAAGAACTCCTGGTTACTATACAAACAATCGAGTTTATCATCGAAGCTAATGGTTTCTGTTATTGCGGCCTTCAGCTCAGCGTCATCTGTGTCGAATAGAGCCGAGATTCTCTCTAGTCTTGTCCTCGGCTCATCAGTAGCCACTTTTCCTTTAGATGCCTTCCTAAACGTATATACAGTCCTCTCGCCATGATTGAAGCGTATCGAATATGCCCACAGGTCATTCTTTATTTCGGAAAGTGAAGTGATGCTAGCGCAATCACCATGAAGCATCTGACTATTGATGACATCAGAAAAAGAAAGCGCATTATTCAAAGCATATGTATAAATTTTATTACCTAGATCGTCCCCAATTACAGCGTATTCTTCTAGCTCGTAATCATCATCTTTAACCATGCGACTTATCTGCTTCTTCGCAATGCCAACGAAGAAATCATTTAGGTCTTCCGACAAGTCCACAGTTCGAGCCTGAAAATCATACTTATCTATCAACTTAGCAGTCTTTTTAACACCCTCTTTTATATGCCTCGTTATTATGTACAACTTTACTGAAACATTGTCATGTTCAATGATATCCAGTGCTTCGATTAACTTATACTTAGCGTCCACAATTCCTCTCCAAGCTCGCCGAAAAGTATAGACGATGACCAAGTCTTTTCATTTTTATTTTATCGTGCTCTTCTAGATACTTACTTCTTGACAGAACCATTCCTTTCTTCTTCTTTTTTGTTCCTTGATCGATATATTCAATCTGATAAAGCGAATACCACATACTGATCGTAGGGTTAATTAGTAACATCGATGAGTTTGTATATATCAAAAAAGTAACCAAAAGCAGTATCGACACCGATAGCACACTGATTGGATCGGATAAATCCTGGAAAACAAATGGTATTACATAAGTAAATAAGTACGATATCGATTCACTATTTTTATTTTCAATATCAATAATCGTGGCAACATCGCCGCTTAATTGTGCCCGTCTACCCACATTCCTTATTAAAAGCCAAAGGCCAAGAAGCCCAAGCAGGCTGGCGGCCGCCAGAATGGACACCGCACCAAAATATTTTACAAATCGAAAAATAGACTCTGCGTTTAGCCCACCCCATCTGAGGTGGTCACTGTATTTATACAACTGCTGCATCATCAATATAAGGAAGAGCGGAACGTAAGAGACCAAAAAAAGAGCTAGACGGGCGCCGCCCTTCAGCCCTTGTCGTTTAGTGTCCGTCATCGGTCCTTACCTTTTTCGCATGACGTTTTCAGCGCAGCCAGGAAAAACGCAGAGCAATGATGGGAGCCGACCTGTTTGCACACACTATAAAGAGGACTTAAAATCGTCCAACATAGCCCCCGCCACCTTTCCCTGCGCAGCTATAGTATTTTCAGTGTGCTGAACTTCTGCTATGTCGTCATCATCGTACCACTGCCCCCAACTCTCTTTCGCCACATCATATGCCGCTTGACTATCATTCAGATATTTTTCAAATAATTTAGCTTCTGATTTACTCAGGTAAAGCTTAAGCTGATGACCGACCGAATGCAGTTCTTTGATCAACCGCATGATCTCAAGATCTGCTTCATGGAGACCCAGTCCGACCATCGAAAACGTTTCCTCATACTCACTTCTTAAATAATGCTCGGCAACGAAGTTAACCCTCGCAACCGTTTCGAAGAAAAGTTCTTTGGCCCACACTTCCTTCTCCCAGAGCCATTCTCTCCGCTTCAGTCGAAATGGGAAAAAAGAGTTCGTTAGCCATGCACCAACAACTACCCCAAGTAGCGGAAGCCCGGTAAAAGGTAATAAGTACTGAGTCACGAACTGAATAACATTAGCCCAAGTCATATCCACTCGTTTGCCTGGCCCCGTGATTACCCCACCAAAGTAAAAACGTGACCAGCATCACAAGTCAACACCTGTATACGATTGTCGCGCAGGCACACAAAAAAGGGCCAGATTGGCGCCTTTGGAAAGTGATGACTGACTAACGCGCGAAAACTTACGTTTACTCACTTCAAGGCAAACCCAACCTCCGAGCCTCCCTCGTTTCATCCAGCCGTCACACTGGGTGAACGGCGATCTCCATGTTGTGTCGGCTTTTTCCATCTTGAACTCGGTCGCGTAGTTGTCCTTTGCCTCTTTGCCGAGGGCAAGGATGGCTGAGTAGGCGGCTTGGTAGGCAATGCGTCGGGGTGTTTGAGCAAGATCGCCGCAGATGCGGGACTTTTAGCCTCAGAGAGGTACCCCTCTAATCCATAGTACAGCTTGTCGCAGAGATATGGGCTAGCCATAATCGCGCTCTATAATGCATCATTATGGATAGTTAGGACCACAACACGGAGCGAAAGATGGGCACTGACTACGAAGGCCTGAAAAGCGCTGCCCTAGCGCTTTCCCAAGCGGATCGGGCGAAGCTAGCGAGAGACTTGATAGCCAGCCTGGGTGGTCCTGCTGACGACGATGTTGCCGAGGCCTGGGATATTGAGCTTTGCCGCCGCATCGACGAGATAGAGACTGGGCAAGCTCAGTTGCTGCACCCTGATGACTTTCGCGCGCGTATTCGCGCCCGGGTCGGATTAAAGGATTAGCTTCGATCGGTTGAGCCTGTAAGCAAGCTACAATACGGTTGGAAGAATCCGCCACCTAGCACTAGGAGCACCCGCTAGTTCAAATTCGCTGTGCTCTGTGCACGCCGCACGCCTCTTTGGAGAACCCTCCCCCGCTGACTCCTATGGTTGGCAAAGCTGGCAGCTTCTAGAGAAGTGACGGCTTCCGCATCCCGCCCCCCTTTCTTTAGATACGCTTAACCTCGGTTTTGTCACCGTTTTCATTGAATTCGCCTATCATCCCTCAAGCTGCGTACTGCAAAGATCGCGCCTAACATCTCAGCACCCCGTTCATCAGGCGGTCTGTAGTGGCGGCAGCCGCTTTCAATCAGAAGGCTAAATAGCTTACAGCAATTTCAGCCCCAGCTTACTGTGCTCCAACGACGGGACGGCTAGCCTGGATATCGGTGCTTAAACACACCACTATCAGCGGTCGTCTCGACCGAAAGAATGCGGTACTTTTGTGCCCACGACCAATCAATGGTCGGGTAGCGCGTAGCCATATAACACCTTTAGGGAAAGCGCGCGGCCGTCTGATAGCGGTGTTTAACTGCCCGACCGCCCTAATGGGCATTCTTTAAACAACTCTATCAGTGGAGCACAACCATGAAATACCGCAACCTCAAAGTCCGAAAAGGCCATAGGGACTACACCCTGAAAAGCAAACCGAACAGCGGCAACCCTATCACTCCCTTCCTTCTTCTCAAAGGAACCTGGCTGGAACAGGCTGGTTTTACCATCGATACACCTGTATCAGTGTCCGTTGGGGATGGAAGGCTATCCATTGTTCGGAATGAAAGCCACTGAATGCGAAGCCCTAGCGACAAGCTGGGGCTTCTTGTTAGATCCAACCACCATATCTACGGTGACACTTCTTGCACCACTTCGTGAGCTCCCCCCGGCGCTTATTGCTTTCGAAGAATTCATAGTACGGCTTTTCCTGCCAGCACTTCTCACAAAGCTCTGTATCAAGCTGAGTGATACGCACCGAACTGCGCTCTTCCTGTCTATCAATCTGGTCCTCTAGTAATGGAATTACCTTCGATGACCAATGGCCTTCTTGATAGAACCTCTCTCCCTTCGGATTGACTTTCCACCGAAGAGAGGGCTCGGTGATCTTGTCCATGAGCCCCGCCATGTTTAGTAAGTTATTAATTCTTTGTGTTGGCACCCCCAAAATCTCCGACAACTCTTCAATAGACAAGTGCACGGCTTACACCTCCTATTATAGATCTATCACCGCCATCACGATCTTGTCTCGCTCATGGCCTTTTTATGACACTCCCTGAACTCTGCAAGTATATCTTCTGCCATTTCCGAGTAATCATCAGTAGGCACCGAATACTTAGTGACACAAAATTTATAGCTTTGGCATTTTTCAACGTGGCATATGATATATATAAGCCATGCTTCCAAACTTTGCCGCTTACCTGTATTCGAGAAACTATCCTCAAGCTTCTTTACATAGGCATCAAATTCAGCAGGCACATCACTATTAAACTTTGGAAGGTTGTGCGCCACCCTGGCCAGGGTTCCTGTTTCCCAAAAGTGCCGTCTAATACGGCCCAGAACATTATAAGTCTTTCCCCTTCCACACTCACCAATATAGAAAGGCAATTCTGAGCCAGGCTCTGTGAGAATATATAAGAAAGGCTTGCTGGCTTTGGGTTCATCCCCTTCCCAATCGGTTCTCCTTCGACTCCCTCTGTATCGTACGAGCTTCATATTTTCGACTCATAACAGGTATTAGCCCGCGCGGACATTTATTAAATGACGACGCGCGCAGCCTATCGCGGCTTGCGTGTCTTGCTTCGATAGAAGCTTATCAACCGTTAAAGTAAAAACGTGACTAACATCACAAGTCAACACCTGTATCCCTTGTCGCGCACGCACAAAAAAGGGGCCGGAAAAGGCCCCTTCAAATAGTAACGACTAACTAACCGTTAGAGCGGCACCATCACTCACTCCAAACCAAATCCAACTCCTTCGCCGCCTTCACCTCATCCAGCCGGCGCACGGGCTGGGTGAACGGCGCTTCGGTGACGGTCTCCGGGTTGGTGTTGGCTTCTTCCAGGATCTTGGCCATGGCGTCGATGAAGTCGTCCATGGCTTCCTTGGTTTCGGTTTCTGTGGGCTCGATCAGGAAGCATTCGGGCACCAGCAGCGGGAAGTAGATGGTGGGGGCGTGCTGGTTGTAGTCGAGCAGGCGCTTGGCGATGTCGAGCGCGGTGACGTGGTTGTCCTTGGCCTGTTTGGCGAAGGTGAGGATGAATTCGTGGCTGGCGCGGCGCTCGGGGTAGGCGGCCTGGCAGCCGATGGCTTCGAGGCGCTTGAGCAGGTAGTTGGCGGCGAGGGTGGAGTATTCGCCGACGCGGATCATGCCTTCGCGGCCGAGCACCATGGCGTAGAAGTAGGCGCGCAGGAGGACGCCGGCGTTGCCCATGAAGGCGCTGAGGTGGCCGATGCTGGTGGGCAGGGTGTCGGTGTCGATCCAGTGGTAGTCGCCACTTTCCTCGTCCAGGCCCGCCATGGGGGTGGGCAGGTAGTCGAGCAGGCGCTGGGAGACGCCCACCGGGCCGGCGCCGGGGCCGCCGCCGCCGTGGGGGGTGGCGAAGGTTTTGTGCAAGTTCATGTGGATGACGTCGAAGCCCATGTCGCCGGGGCGCACCTTGCCGAGGATGGCGTTGAGGTTGGCGCCGTCGTAGTAGAGCAGGCCGCCGGCGTCGTGGACGGCTTTGCTGATGGCTTCGATTTGCCGCTCGAACACGCCGCAGGTGGACGGGTTGGTCATCATCAGGCCGGCGGTTTGCGGGCCGCAGGCTTCTTTCAGGGCTTCGAGGTCCACG
>Ga0208300_101147_pt1 | contig 12100 bp, 7 predicted proteins | sample 23_taG_FD_184096 | JGI IMG/M metagenome (GOLD analysis project Ga0208300, IMG submission 184096) | Marine viral communities from Cariaco Basin, Caribbean Sea - 23_WHOI_OMZ (SPAdes) (version 2) | ecosystem: Environmental > Aquatic > Marine > Oceanic | place: Caribbean Sea: Cariaco Basin | collected... | reverse complement strand
TAGCAGGCGCCATCTTCGTATACCTGTTTGAATGGGCGCAGGCCAAGATCGAACGGCTGGACGATGTTCTGGGTGTCTGGCCCCTGCACGGTGTCTGTGGTGTCTGGGGCGCGATTGCCTGCGGCATTTTCGGCCAGGAAGCGCTGGGAGGCCTTGGCGGCGTCAGCCTGATGTCGCAGATCATCGGCTCAGTAGCCGGCGTGGTTGTGGCCTTTGTCGGCGGCCTGATTGTCTATGGCGCAATCAACGCCATCTCCGGCCTGCGCCTGACCGAAGAGGAAGAATTCAACGGAGCGGACCTGAGCATCCACCGGATTGGGGCGACCGCGGTCGAGTAACACCGGTTACGGTGCAGTTCACTCGCCGTATCCGGTCAGCTCCATGTAGCCCACGCCACCATGGCTGCCGGATACCGACACCGGGCTCTCCCAGTACGGGTAGAGCCCGGTGTTTCGATAGTCCCCCGCTGGCGCAGCCACCTCCAGGTTCAGGCCAAAGTCTGGCACTTCCAGACGCCATGCACGGGGATAACCTTCGTCCTGGGTTAATGGCTTCAGGTTGAGCTGACCGGCACCAAGAGCGATGGGCTCGCCATCAGCTGGAATCCAGGTTCCGGCACGAAAGCCACCGTCTTCTTCCCTGAGCTGGAAAGCCATCAGTTTGTCGCCCGAATCCAGGTGCAACGCAAACCAGTCCCAGCCCTGCTGGCCGGATTTCAGAAACTGGCTGCTCCACTCCCGGTCAAACCAACCCTTCCCACTGACGTCCAACGTCTGATCGTCCAGGGTGACCCTACCGTCGATCTGAAGGTCCACCAGACTGAAATACATGGAACCCTCGCCATCGGCGGATTTGGCGCTGAAACCCTGATCGCCGTGAGCTACCGGCTTTCCGGTGATGCTCAGGGTCAAATCGTAGGACCAGCCATCCGCCGCGACCTGCAACCGCCAGGAACCATGCGCGGGTTCAGCCTCAAGCTGCCAGTCGTCCAGCCACACGGCGATCGGCTCCGCCCTGGCTCCGGCGTGGCCAACGTCTCCCCGGGCCAGCTTCTCTGCGAAGTAGTGCCGGGTATCAAAGCTTACTGCGGCGTGGGCCATCCAGGCGGCTTCCAAAGGCCAGTTATTTGCATCCGGAGGCTCAGCGTCTTCCGGCCTCGGCTCGATTGCCTGGCGGAACTGGGTCCATTGCAGGCCAAGGGGCTGACCATCCTCCGTCTTCAAATTGGCTGTCAGGTACCACCATTCGATCCGGTGCTGCGGGTGGGGGCCATAATCCTCGGGAAACGACAGACGTTCTCCCGGCCCGGGCTGCAGAAAGGGCACACCGGATTCGTTATCCGTGATGCCGGCCAGTCCGGCAAAGCCTGACTCTTGCTGTGGCTCCGAACAGCCGGCCAGAACCACGGCGAACCAGATGAAGATCCAGCGCCTCATCGTTCACCTCCTGCCAGGGCATTGGCGTTTACGGGTGCGACCGTCGGCGATTTCAACTGGCGGCTCATCAGGAAGGCGATGCTGAGACCGATCAGCATGCTGAGCACACCAAGCTCCAGCCAGAACCCCGGATAGACGGCCATGGGCAGGGACCAGCCAAACGCGATGGGATTGATCCGATGCACCAGCACCCAGGTCAGCCAGACACCCAATGGCAGGGCCAGCAGGGCAATGGCACCGGTTAACGACACTGACAACCGGACCAGTTGGGCCGAAGCCTGCCTTCGTGACAGCCCCCACACCACAAGCAGCCGGAAATACCAGGCACGGGTCGAGAAAAAGACCCAGCCCATCATCAGAAGGGCGATAGCCGCCAGTATCAGGGTCAGGGTGGTCATGGCCCGGGTCAGCAGAAAGGTCTGGTCGAAAATGGCAGAGGCGAGCTCTTCAATCGCCCGGTTGTCCCGGACCGTCAACGCCTCGACCTGCCATACCCCTTTTAATCCATCGGTCACTGCCTCAATGGAGAGATTGCCCGGCGAAACTGACAGGCTCTGGAAGCCGGTTTCGAACTCCGCTGGAAGAACCGACGGATGAATCAGGATCTCGCCGGCTGGACGGCCGTAGTCCGGGTAAATGGCCAGTACCGGAAGTTCGAAGGACTGGCTTCCGAAAAGTACCGTCAATGTCTGGCCGACCGCTATATCCTGCCGGCGCGCCAGCTGTTCATTCACCATCACGCCCTGGCCCTGTTGCAGTCGCTGCCAGGGCTGCGGCGCTGATTCAAACAACTCCCAACCGGTCACCAGTGGGCCAACGGGGCCGATGGCAAAGACGTCTACCCTGGCTTCTTCCTCATCCTCACCGCCCGGCAGGGTTGCCCGGCCACGAATGACCCGGTGCCACAGCCCGGAAGCAGAGAGCCCCGGCTGTTCAGCGAGCCAGTCGAGTGCCAGGGCCGCATCTGCTGATTCCGGGACTTCGACGTAATAGTCCGCTTCCAGTCTCTGCGCCAGCCACCGGTCAAACGTGCTCTCAAAAGTCGTAACCAGTGCCTGCACCGCAAGGACCATCGCCATGGCGAACTGCAGGGCTACCAATGGCAAGGCCAGGCGACGAGCCAGCACGGCAAGCTCCCGATGGCGCCAGCGTGCCTGCAGATCCCTGTCGTGGCCGGACCGCCAGTCTGCAAGCGAGGCAATCAGCCTGGGCGCGAGAATTCCCGCTGCCACGAATACCATGGCCACGGCAATGAAAAGCCAGAGCAGATCGGTGACCCACACCGTCAAGGCGAGGCCTGCGATCAGAACCAACAACACCAGGCCGCCGTATCGGCGGTTGCCTCCCACAAGCCCCCGGAAAATTGGCCGGAGGAAATCCGCCAGACAAGCCACCAGAATCACGGCCATCATGGTGACAAGCGGCACCAGCCAGCTCCCGCCCTGGCCTGCGTATAACGGCTGATCGAAGAGCCCCTCAAGCGCCTGCCCGAAGCCGCTGCCCAGACCAGCCGCCAACCAGCGGCCAAGCCAGATTCCGGGCAGGACACAAACCGCAGCCAGCAAGAGGATCTCGACAACCAGCAGGCGGTTCACCCGGCGCTGAGGAACGCCAAACCGATGCAACAGGGCAAAGCTATCGCGCCGTTGGGCCAGGCCGAGCAGGTAAACACTTCGCACCAGCAAAGCGGTAATGAGGAGAACCAGGATCCCGAGGGCATCCAGATTCAACAGGAAACTGTCACCCAGTTCACCGGTAGCCGGGCCAACGCTGAACGGCACCAGCTGATAGCCGGGTGGTAGATCGGCCTTGCTGTGGTCATCAGATACCAGCAGCGACAATTCGCTGCCCTGCTCACGGGCCAGCTCCGCCGCTTCACTGATATCCACAAAAGGCCGGCCATCCAGCTCCCCGTCCCAGGGCGACTCCTGCCCGCCGGGGGCCTGGAAGCAGCCCGCTGCCAGAGGGTCGACACCCACGACTCGACCGCCTTCCGGCTCCGAGACCTCCAGCCAGGGCATGACACAAAGCCCGGCTCGACGCAGCTCCACGAAGTCGTCCACAGTTACGGGGCTACCATCTGTGCGAGCCACCTTCTGGCGCTCGGCCACCGCCGACTCGCTCTGGTCGAGACTCGCGCGGGCCTGGCTGGTGAGATGGTGGACGCCCGTCCAGAGCATAGTGGCAAGCACAATCATGGCGGCCAGGGCCAGCAACTGGAGAGGATGGCGACGGTAGTGGCTGAACAGGGCGGCCGGGAGAGTCATCGCGGGCTCAGGTTTGCGGCAGATGGCCCAGATCCAGGTGCTGGCTGCAGCGGGTCGCCAGTTCGGGATCGTGGGTGGCAAGGATCAGTCCGCAACCGTAACGGGCCTGCAGCTCGAAAAGCTGCCCGATCACGGCCTCAGCGGTATGCCGGTCAAGACTCCCGGTTGGTTCATCGGCAAGAATCAGGGCCGGCTTCATGGCAAAGACCATGGCAAGCGAGCCACGCTGGCGCTGCCCGCCGGAAACCTGATCCGGAAAGCGGTCCGCAAGCTCGCCAATGCCCAGTCGCTCCAGCCAGTCCCGGCAATCGTCCTCGGATTGACCGGCAAGCCGGGCCCGAAAACGCACATTGTCCAGCAGCGACAGGGCGGGCATCAGATTGGCTTCCTGGAACACCACACCGATCTGCTGTCGGCGTAGACCGCCCCAGCGCGCGTCGGCCTTGCTTGCGGCCTCCGTTGACCGGGCATCAAATGTTTCTCCGAGCACCTGAACAGTGCCTGAATCGGGCTTTTCCAGGCCGCAGAGGATGTTCAACAGGGTGCTTTTGCCGGACCCCGATCGGCCTGTCAGCGCCAGCGATTCACCCGCTCCGAGTTGCAACGAGAAATCGGTAAGCACCGGCACCGGCTCATCGCCGCTGCGAAACTGCTTGTTCAGGCCTCGGGCCGATAGCAAAGAATCCACCATGCTTGTCCTGTCACTCGGGCGCCCCGATCGGCTCTGCCATCTCGCCATGCCGCCGTGCGCGCCATTCCCGGAATTGCTCCAGCCAAGAAAGCAAGGCAGGAACCACCAGCAACACCAGCAGGGTCGAAAGCCCCAGACCAAACGCGATGGACGTGGCCATGGGAATCAGGAACTGGGCCTGCAGGGACGTCTCGAACAACAGGGGCAGCAGACCACCGATCGTTGTCAGCGATGTCAGCATCACTGCCCGAACCCGCTGTACCGCCGCTTCGTTGAGCGCATCCGTGATGTCCAGCCCTTTTTTCCGCTGCTGGTTATAGAAGGCTACGAGGATGATCGCGTTATTGACCACAATCCCGGACAGACCGAACAGGCCAAACAACGACAGTATGGTCAGCTGCAGGCCCATCAGCCAGTGGCCCAGCAACGCGCCCACCAGGGCAAAGGGAATAATGGCCATAACGATGAGCGGCAGGCTCCAGGACGCAAACACCCAGGCCAGCACCACGTACATAAGCGCCAGACCGATAACCAGGCCGGTTTGCATATCACCCAGGGTTTCCCGCTGGTCGGCCGCCCGGCCCTCGAAGCTGTAACGCACGTTATAACGACTGGCGATGTCGGGGAGGGCCTCGGCCTCAAGGCTGGTGAGGATCTGATCGGTGGTGCTGACCCGGGTGTTCAGCCCGGACGTAACCTCAACGGCCAGTCGCCCTTCAGCGTGTCGCAGGGCCTGAAAACCCTGCCGGTGATCCAGGTTCATAACCTGGGTCAGGGGCACAAAACGACCGTCCGGAACCCGGATCGTGATACGAGACAGGGTCGAAAGCCGCTCGCGCTGATCCTGTGGCAATTGGACACGAACTTCCACTTCATCCCGGCCATCCTGGTAGATCTGGGCAATACGGCCATCAAAGGCCGCCCGGAGCTGGCGACCCAGGTCCGACGTGGTCAGCCCCAATGCTTCACCATAGGCACTCACCTGGTAAATCAGCTGCTCACGCCCCCAGGGCATGTCATCTTCCACATCAAGCACGCCAGGCAGCGTCGACAGGGCCTGGCCCAACTCGTCGGCGGCCTGCTTGAGGCGTTCAGCGTTCTCACCGGTCAGCCGCACGTTAACGTCGCGGCCAGGAGGCCCGGCCTGGCGCTCGGAAATCGTCAGGTTGTCCAGCCCGGCGGGGGTCTCCAGCCGGCTGCGCCACTCGGTGATGAATTCCGGGTTACGCACCGAACGGCGGTCGGAAGGCACCAGTTCGATCATCATTGAGCCCAGTTCGTCACCACTTCGGGAACTGCCCTCGGCGCCCTGGGTTGCACCCCGTGTCGTTACGGCGTGAAGGATGAAATCGCCACCCAGGGCTTCTTCAGTCTCATTGAGCGTCGTCTGCATCTGGGTCAGGAAATCATCCACCGTGCCGCGATCGGTCCCGGCCACAAAGCTTGCGTTGGCATAGAAAACCGAGGGCTCTGGTGTCGGGAAGAAGTTGAAACCCAGCCGACCGCCGGCCAGCAGGCCGATGGTCACGATGGCCAGGGCCAGGGCACTGGCGACCGTGGCGCCTCGATGCTGAAGACTGTATCGGGAGAAGCGCCGGAACCGGCCTTCCCGGAACCGGTCGAACCGCTGTTCAAAGCCCTGCCGGAAACGTTCAATTGGGCCCGGCTTTTTCGGCTCCGACGCCTGAGATTTTTTCTTGCGCCGGGGTACAAAGGCATGGCGCAGGTGCGCGGGCAGGACGATAAAACACTCAAGCAGCGAGGCGACCAGAACACAGATCATCACCAGTGGGATATCACCCAGGATATTGCCGATGACTCCGCCCACCACCAAAAGGGGCATGAAGGCCGCAACGGTGGTTAAAGATGAGGCCAGTACCGGCCAGACCATGCGCTTGGCCGCACCTTCCGAGGCATAAATAGACTCCTCCCCCATCCGGGCATGGGCATCGGCATCCTCGCCCACCACAATGGCATCGTCGACGATCACCCCCAGTGCCATGATCAGTGCAAACAGGGAAATCATGTTGATGGAACCACCGATCAGCCAGAGCACTGCCATGGCCGCCAGAAAGGCAGTGGGGATCCCGACGGCCACCCACAGGGCCACCCGACCCGGCAGAAACAGGTACAACAGACAGATCACCAGCACCAGACCGCCCAGACCGTTTTTCACCAGCAGGGAAATACGATCATCCAGCAGTTGCCAGGTCTCATCGTACACCTCCAGTTCCACCGTTGGCGGCAGCACCGGCCGAGTATCCGTCAGCCAGTTTTCCAGGACTTTGGCCGCTTCCAGCGAATTGCCGTTTTCCGATCGCTGCAACTGCAGCTCAACCGCCGGCTTGCCGTCCTTTTCCAGCGTTACCTGGCTCTCACGGGCCTCCTGACGAATGATGGCGACATCGCCAAGATGGAGCTGAACCCGCTCACCACTGAGCACCGGAATGTTTTCAAATTCCTGCGGGCTGCGTCGCTGCTCAACCGCGCGCAATTCCCGGGTGGCGTCCTGCTGCGCCATCATGCCGGCGGGCAGGTCGCGGGAAATGGCCGCCACACGTTCGGCTATCTGCTCCAGTGAAAGCCCCAGTGTCTCGAGCCGCTCCACCGGTACATCAATGCTGATCTGCTGTTCCGGCAGGCCCCGGATCGACACCCGGTCAATGCCGCGCTGGAGCAGTTCATCTTCAAACCGGTACGCCATCTGCCGCAACTCACTGCGATCGACATCCCCATAAACCAGCAACCGGGCCACCGGTTCATAACGCTCAATCCGGGTGACCTGGGGCTCCTCCGCCTCGGCCGGGAAGTTGGTGAATTCGTCCACCTGCTGGCGCACGTCATCCAGGGCCTGGATCGGGTTGGTGCCCTCCTCGAACTCAAGCGTGATGGACGAGACACTCTGGGCCGAGGTGGAGGTCATTTTCTTCAGACCATCGACGCTTCGCAGTCGCTGCTCAAGGGGGTTCGTGATGCCCTGCTCGACGTCCTCGGCGGAGGCCCCACTCCAGACCACGCGGACACTGACCACGTCCAGGGCAAAGGTCGGGAAAAACTGGATATTCATGCGGGTGAGTGCCAGTACGCCACCCAGTAGCATGACCAGCATCACCAGGTTGGCAGCGACCCGATGGTGAACAAAAAAACCGATGACGCCCTTTTTCCGCCTCATTGTGCCGAAGCTCCAAAATCCGCGACATCCACCTTGAGGCCGGTCACCGCATTGGGCAGGTGTGTGGTGATCAGTTGCGCGCCAGACACCAGGGCTTCGCCAGACACCAGAAGGCGACGCTCGCCATTGCTACCCCGGGCTTCGCCAATGCGCTCGATCCGGGCGCGCTCCATCCGGCCATCTGAGGACATCAGGTAGACGCTGTCGGCACCGTAGAGGGCGCTGAACGGAATCGACACGGTATTGCTGCGGGCGGCCCGCTCCAGGGTCACGGGCAACAGGCCCCCCGGCCGTATTCCCCCGGCCTCGCCCTCAAGTTCAAGAATGGCTTCAGTACCGGAGGCATCGCTGGTGCCGGCGAAGCGGGTGAGCCGGAACCGGTGCTGATCCCCCTCGCTGGTGGCCGTCAGGGTTTCCCCGCGGGCCAGCGCATCCAGGAGCTCGCCACGGAACATCTCCGGGACCCGGGCCCTGAGTTCAAGACCATCCACGGGATAGAGCGACAGCAGCGGTTCGTTTCGGCTTACCTGATCTCCCTCGGCAACCCGGATATCGGTCACCATGCCGTCGAAAGGCGCAACCATACGGGCTCGTTCGGCATCCCGCCGCGTGCTGAGCTGGTTTGCCTCGGCCTGGGCCAATTTTGCTTCGAGGCTCTGCAGCCGAGCCGGGTGCTCTTCAATCGCGCGCTGCCGGGTATTCACCGTCAGCTCGGCTCGTGCGGCAGCATCGGTAGCCGCCTCCAGCGCTTCGCGGGAGGCCAGGTTCCGGCTAACCAGCGATCTGGTGCGCTCGAGCTGTCGGCGGGCGTTCTCGAGAATCGCCTGCTCGCTGGCCAGCGCTGCCTGGTCATTCCGGTAGCGCACCTGCTCTGATCGGATCTGGGCTTTCAGATCGTTTACCTGAGCCTCGGCCTGAGCCAGGGCGGGTTGGATATCGGCCTCATCCAGAGCCACCAGAAGCTCTCCCTCACTGACACGCTGCCCCTCCGTTACCGGTCTGGCACCGATACGGCCCGCCAGGGTAGCGGTTACCGTCAGTTGCTCAGGCGCAAGAACCTCTCCGTAAAGGGGCAAAACCGGCGTGTGGGTTCCCGGCTCAACCTGCTGAACCTGAACACGCCAACTCCGCTCGGTGGCACTGACCTCTGCAGGCTCCGGGCGTGTCATCTTGAGAATCATGAAACCGGCGATACCGACGGCGAGAATCAATACGGGAATGAGTCGTTTGGACATTACTTGCTGGCCAGCTAAGGTAAAAAAAGCCCGTCGGGCTGTTAGGTTCAGACTACTATACAATCAAGGCTCGTTTTCGGATCGGACAAGCCTGGGTCCTGCGTCAATTTTACGCGGTGTATCCTCCATTCATGGCAACGGAGAGTATCTGTCTTGGCAGTAGAACATCATGTCAATCTCCTGAACGCAACGCTGATCAACGGGTTGATCGTTGCCGTCGTGGTCCTGATCCACCACGAAGTACTGATTAATTTGAGTGGACTCCTGTCGAAAATGCGGCAGAGCCATCGGTTCCGGTCGATTGCCGCCGTATTCGGCGTTCTCGCCGCACACACCCTGCAAGTCTGGATCTTTGCCGGTGCGTTTTATCTCATGCACCATGCCGAGGGCTGGGGCGAACTTGGCGGCAATTTCAGCGGCAGCATCCTGGACTGCGTCTACTTCTCCTTCACCACATTTACCACCGTCGGCTACGGGGATGTCGAACCCTTTGGCATCCTGCGTTTCCTCACCGGCATAGAAGCGCTTTCCGGGCTGGTTCTGATCACCTGGAGCGCCTCCTTCTTGTTCGTGGAAATGCAGCGTTACTGGCCCACCCGCTAGACTTTAGTCTAAGATCGACGGTTACTTTGCATTGATTCTGATCTAATACCCGGATCTTGCGGCATGTGCACTATCTTTGTACATATCGCCCCAGAGCGCCGGACATTCAGACCAGACCCATGGAAAGCTACAGGGAATCACAGAAGCACCTTGCCCGTCCTTACCGCAAAGCGGTACTGAAGACGCTGCTGATCTTTACCGCCATCAGCGGCCTGCTGTTTTTTACCCTCAACGTCCAGAGAGAGAATTACCCCCTGGCCTTTGCCGAGCTTGGCATGGCCTGCTACTCGGTTTTCATCCTCTGGGCCATTGGCAACACGAGACACCTGGAACGCTGGATTCTCGCCTTTATCCTGCCGTTCTGCATCACCATGATGTTCGCACTCACATCACCCCGGGCAACCACCACGGTCTTCGCCTGGGTCCTGTTGATTCCCATCCTTTCCCACCTTCTGATGGGCCGGCGCCTGGGCCTGCTGGTATCTGCCGTGTTCATGGGCACGGCAGCCGTGATCTTCTTTTTCAAATACCAGGATGCTCCGGACATGATACAGCCCCTTCCTATTGCCAATATGGGGCTGATGTCACTGACCATCCTCGCGTTCTCTCACATTTACGAGATCACTCGGGAGCAATCCGAATCACGCCTGCTTAAAATGGCCCAAACTGACGCACTGACCGGCCTCGCCAACCGGGCGCGCCTCAGCGATGTGTTTGAACAGGAGCGCAAACGCAGCCTCCGTAACGGAACCCCACTATCCGTGCTGGTACTGGATCTGGACCATTTCAAACAGGTCAATGATCAGCATGGTCACGAGGCCGGAGACCTGGCGCTCAGGCATGTCGCCAGCACCCTGCGCGCTTCGCTCAGAGCAACCGATCTGGCCACCCGGCTGGGTGGCGAGGAGTTCGCCATTCTGCTCACCAACACCACCGCAGACCAGGCTCATCGGGTGGCAGACAAGATCCGGGGTGCGATTGAATCTCACCCCGTGCCCTATCAGGATCAATCCATTGGCCTGACTATCAGCGGCGGCATTGCCCAGTTTGGTCCGGACGGTGGCGATCTGCGCAGCCTGATCGGCCGAGCCGACCAGTACCTCTATCACGCCAAGGATTCCGGACGTAACCGCATCATCAGCTCCGACAGCGCTCTGGTTCCCTGCCAGGCGTAACCAATCTAGCTCACACCCACTTGCAACGCGCCAGTGTGTAATAAAGCAATGGCACCACCAGAACGGTCAACAAGGTGGACATGGCCAGGCCAAATACCAGCGATATCGCCAGGCCGTTAAAAATCGGATCGTTCAGAATAAAGTAAGCACCCACCATCGCCGAGATCGCCGTCAACGCGATGGGTTTGATGCGCACCGCGCCCGCCAGAACCACCGCCTCATCAAGCTCGACACCCTCCTCAATGAGCTGCCGGATAAACACCACCAGCAGGATCGAGTTGCGCACGATGATCCCGGCCAGGGCAATCATGCCAATCATGCTGGTGGCCGTGAACTCGCGCCCCAGCAGCGCATGGCCGGGCATGATGCCGATCAGGGTCAGCGGGATGGGCGCCATGATCACCAGCGGCAGAATATAGGAACGGAACTGCGCCACCAGCAGAACGAAGATCATGAACACACCCACGCTGTAAGCCGCGCCCATGTCCCGGAAGGTTTCGTAGGTAATCTGCCATTCGCCGTCCCACTTCAGGGTGCCTTTTTCCGGCAACGGGGGCTGATCAATGAAATACTGCTCCGGTGCGCCGGCCTGTTGGTTCAGACGCTCAACCATGGCAAACATGCCGTACAGCGGTGAATCAATCTCGCCCGCCATGTCCGCGGTAACGTAAGTCACCGGCAAAAGATCCTTGTGGTAGATCGCGCCCATCCAGTCGGCTTCACGAACGTCGGCAATGCTCGCCAGTGGAACCAGCGTGCCACCGCGACTGCGCACGTTCAGCGACAACAGTACCGACGGCTGGGCCTTGTCGCCTTCGCCGAGAATCACCCGGATAGGAACCGGGTACTTGGCATGATCATCATGCAGGAAACCGACATTGGTCCCGCCCAGGGCCGTCTGAAGGGCAGCAACCACCTGGGCCTGGGACACGCCAAGCCGTGCCGCCCGATCCCTGTCCACCACCACTTCCCACTGGCGTGTGGGCGACTCCAGCGTCGTATCGATATCCACCAGGCCATCCACCCGGGTCATGCCCTCGGCCACCTGCCGGGCCAGTGCCGCCCGTCGGTCTTCATCCACCGCATAGATCTCCGCGACCACGGGTGAAAGCACCGGCGGCCCGGGCGGCACCTCGACAATCTTCACGCTGGCTCCGTACCGCTCACCGATCTCGGTCAACGGATCCCGAAGGGACTGGGCAATATCATGGGACTGCCGGTTCCGATTCTCCTCATGAATAAGGTTTACCTGGATATCGCCGTGATAGGGCTCGCCACGCAGGTAATACTGCCGCACCAGACCATTGAAATTGATAGGCGAGGCGGTACCGGCGTAGGTCTGCCAGTTGGCCACCTCGTCCACCGTTTCCAGGTAGCTGCCCATTTCCATCAAAACCCGCTGGGTCTGCTCCATGGGCGTGCGCTCGGGCATATCCACCACCACCTGCAGCTCGGACTTGTTGTCAAACGGCAGCATTTTCAGGATCACCGCCTGGAATACCGGCAGCGAAGTAGCAGCCA
>Ga0208300_101146_pt1 | contig 12133 bp, 9 predicted proteins | sample 23_taG_FD_184096 | JGI IMG/M metagenome (GOLD analysis project Ga0208300, IMG submission 184096) | Marine viral communities from Cariaco Basin, Caribbean Sea - 23_WHOI_OMZ (SPAdes) (version 2) | ecosystem: Environmental > Aquatic > Marine > Oceanic | place: Caribbean Sea: Cariaco Basin | collected... | reverse complement strand
TTCGCCGGCGGTCTCGAGATGGGCGATGGCCTGGTCGGACTGGTCGGCGGGAACCACCACGACCATGCCGATGCCGCAGTTGAGCACGCGATACATCTCGCGCTCTTCCACGTTGCCCTGCTGCTTGAGCCAGTCGAACACGGCGGGACGCTGCCAGCGGCTGACGTCGATCCGCGCGGCCAGATGCGCCGGCAGCACGCGCGGCACGTTCTCGAGCAGGCCGCCACCGGTGATGTGGGACAGCGCATGAACATCGACACTGCTGGAGCGGATCAGCGACAGCAGCGGCTTGACGTAGATACGGGTCGGCGCCATCAGCAGGTCGGCCAGCGGCTTGCCTTCCAGGGTGTCGTCGAGCTTGCCGCCGCCGACTTCCAGAATCTTGCGGATCAGCGAGTAGCCGTTGGAGTGCGGGCCGGAAGAGGCGAGCCCCAGCAGCACGTCGCCTTCACCGACCTTGCTGCCGTCGAGGATCTCGGATTTTTCCACCACGCCCACGCAGAAGCCGGCCAGATCGTAATCGCTGCCCTCGTACATGCCGGGCATTTCCGCGGTCTCGCCGCCGACCAGCGCGCAACCCGCCTGGCTGCAGCCTTCGCCGATGCCGGTGACCACGTCGGCGGCGATATCGACATCCAGCTTGCCGGTAGCGTAGTAGTCGAGGAACTGCAGCGGCTCGGCACCGGCGACGACCAGGTCGTTGACGCACATCGCGACGAGATCGATGCCGATGGTGTCATGACGACCCAGGTCCATGGCCAGGCGCAGCTTGGTGCCGACGCCGTCGGTGCCGGAGACCAGCACCGGCTGGCGGTAGCCGCTCGGAATTTCGCACAGGGCGCCGAAACCGCCGAGCCCGCCCATGACTTCCGGCCGCGAGGTGCGCTTGGCGACGCCCTTGATTCTCTCGACTAGCGCATTGCCCGCATCGATGTCGACACCGGCGTCTCGGTAGGTCAGAGACTGGGAGCCGGGCGAACGGGGCGCGTTCGGGGTATCGGAAGAGGAGCGCGTCATAGGAGGACCTTTCTCGCGGAGCCAAGGAATAAGGATGATGTTCAGCGGGGCGCATTGTAGCATTGCCTTCATTGAGGGGGCAGTCGAAGGACGACGAGAGCGCGATGACAAAACTGCAAATCTGGGGCGCGGTCGGCGCGGCGCTGGCGGTCTGGCTGCTGATCCTGCTGGAACCGATCCTGATGCCGTTCTTCGTCAGCATGATCCTCGCCTACCTGGGCGACCCGGTGACCGACTGGCTCGAGGCGCGGGGGCTGTTGCGGCGCCTTGCCGTCAGCGTGGTGTTCCTGCTGCTGGGCGTCATCATCGTCGGCGGCGTGCTGGTGCTGGTCCCCGTGCTGGGGCGTCAGATCGCGCAACTGATCGAGGCGCTGCCCAGCATCTTCAACTGGGTGCAGGCAACGGTTCTGCCGGAGATCCAGTCGTTGACCGGCATCGATTTCACTGCGGACTTCGACCAGCTGCGCGATGCGCTGATGGCTAACTGGCGCGAGACCGGCACCTTCGCGGCGGCGTTTCTCGCCCAGGCGTCTCGCTCCGGCCTCGCCTTTGCGGTGTGGATCGGCAACATCGCGCTGATCCCGGTGGTGACCTTCTACCTGCTGCTCGACTGGGACCGGATCAAGGGGTATATCCGCGACATGCTGCCCCGGCACATCGAGCCCCGTGTGACCTCGCTGACCACCGAGTGCGACGAGGTACTGTCGGCGTTCCTGCGGGGGCAACTGCTGGTGATGCTGAGCCTGGGCGTGATCTACGCGGTCGGCCTGAGCGTGATCGGGCTGCACTTCGGGCTGTTGATCGGGGTAATGGCGGGGCTTGCCAGCATCGTGCCGTATCTCGGCGTGATCGTCGGGGTCGTGACGGCCGCGGTGGTGGCTTTCTTCCAGTTCGATACCTGGCTGCCGCTGGTTGGCGTGCTGGTCGTTTTCGGCATTGGCCAGATCGCCGAAAGCACCGTCCTTCAGCCGCTTTTGCTGGGTGACAAGATCGGCCTGCATCCGGTGGCCGTGATCTTCGCGGTACTCGCCGGCGGCCAACTGTTCGGCTTCACCGGCATTCTGCTGGCGCTGCCGGTGGCTGCCGTCGTCATGGTGTTGCTCCGTTACGCCTACCATCGCTATCGTGGTAGCCAGCTCTACAATCGTTCGCGCAGCGGCGCGCTTTCCCAAGACCAGAGCCAAGGAGATGGATCGACATGAGTCCGGGGCCGTCCCAACTGCCGCTCGGCGTCGGGCTACGCGATGATGCCACTTTCGCCAACTATCTGCCGGGCGACAACGCGTCACTGGTGGCGCATCTCATGAAGCAGCTCGACGAGAGCGGGGAATCTTTCCTCTACCTCTGGGGCAGCGAGGGCGTGGGCTGTAGCCATCTGTTGCAGGCGGCGTGCCACAACGCCGATGCCCGGGGCAAGCGAGCACTCTATCTGCCGCTGGATATGCTGGGGCATTTCCCGCCGGATATTCTCGAGGAGCCGGAGCGCCTCGATCTGCTGGCGATCGACGACCTGCAATTGGTGGTCGGGCGCAAGCGTTGGGAGGAGGCGCTGTTTCACGGCTTCAATCGTCTGCGCGATGCCGGCAAGCGGCTGGTGATCGCCGCCGACCGCTCGCCGCGCCAGCTCGAGGTCAAGCTGCCGGATCTCGCTTCCCGCCTGAACTGGGGCATGGTGTTTCACGCCCAGCCGCTGGACGACACCCAGCGGCTGGCGGCGCTGCAACTGCGCGCGCAGGTGCGCGGGATGGAACTGCCGGCAGAAGTGGCGCGTTATATTCTGCACCGCGGGCCGCGCCAGTTGGACCCGCTGTTCGAGATCCTGTCGCGGCTCGATCGCGCCTCGCTGTCGGCCAAGCGCAAGTTGACCATCCCCTTCGTCAAGCAGGCGCTGGAGTGGTGAGCCGCTAGCAGCCCGATGGGGCGCGCGTGCGGTAGTGCCAGGCGTCGAGGAGATGCCCGTAAATCCACCACCGATAATTCCGTGGTTTCGCCTTGCTGCGCGGGGCGATCGGGCGAAGCATGGGCGGACGCGGTGTAGCAGGACGCCACCTGTTGCGCAGAGATGACCGAAGCGGTGTTTTGGAGCACGGGGAGCGACTTGAGTATTGATGTTGACGATTTGAACGATGTGGGAGGCGGGAAAGAAGCACAACGATAACTGATGGGTAACGCTGAAAAGAATCTGGATGCTTGTATTTATCGGCATTATGTATTTAATTGTTACCAATAGATACAAAGCGTTCCATCATAATGCTCTATGCCCACTCAACTGCTTCTAGTGACCGGCACGATTGGCAGACGCTGAGCGATCATCTCGAAACGGTCGCCAAGCTAGCCTCACAGCGCGCGGAGCGGTTTGGAATGCCAGAAGCCGCTTATGCGGCCGGGTTGCTGCACGATCTAGGCAAATACAGTCATGAGTTTCAACGCCGCCTGCAAGGAGCGGCACTCCGGGTCGATCACGCCACGGCCGGTGCAGCCGTTGCCAAAGAGCGATTGGGCCCGCTGGGGCATCTGCTGGCCTATGCCATCGCCGGCCATCACGCCGGACTGGCCAATGGCCGCGACGCGGGTGAGCGCACGCCGCTGACAAACCGGCTCAAGGCAGACCTGCCCGAACTCGATCCATGTTGGCAGCAAGCGCTCACTTTGCCTGCCCAGTTGAGGCCACCTGCACACTTCACGTTGCGCCGTGATCGCGGTTTCTTTCAATACGCCTTCCTGACCCGAATGCTGTTTTCCTGTCTGGTCGATGCCGACTTCATCGATACCGAGAATTTCTATGCGCTGCATGAAAAGGGTCTGCCCCATTCACGTGGCGGCGGTCCTGGGCTCGATGTACTGCGTGATGCGCTGAACGCTCATCTGGCAGCATTCAAGGCCGATAGCGACGTCAATCGGCTACGCGGTGAGATACTGACCCATGTGCGTAATCAGGCCGAAAAAGCCCCCGGCCGTTTTACGCTGACGGTGCCCACCGGCGGTGGCAAGACGCTGGCCTCGCTGGCATTTGCACTGGATCATGCCATTGCCCACGGCATGGACCGTGTCATTTATGTCATCCCCTTTACCAGCATCGTCGAGCAAAACGCGGCGGTGTTTCGTCGCGCGCTGGGTGAGCATGGCGAAGCCGCCGTGCTTGAACATCACAGTGCTTTCGATGTCGATGGAAGCGCCAGTGGTCAGTCACGCACGCGAAGCAGCATCGATAAACTGCGCCGTGACAGCGAGAACTGGGACGCACCGATTATTGTCACCACCACGGTACAATTCTTCGAGAGCCTGTTCGCCGCCAAGACATCGCGTTGCCGCAAGCTGCATAACATTGCGGGCAGCGTGGTGATTCTCGACGAGGCGCAGACCATGCCGCTTCCGCTGCTACGCCCCAGCGTGGCGGCGCTGGATGAGCTGGCGCTCAACTACCGTACCAGTGTCGTGCTCTGCACCGCCACCCAGCCGGCATTGGCCGAGACCGATGACCCTGAACGAAGTTTCGTTGGCGGCTTGCGCGACCTGCACGAGCTGGCGCCCTGCCCGAAGAAGCTCTATCGCCAGCTTGAGCGTGTCACCGTGCGCCATGTTGGCACGCTGGATGATGAGACGCTGCGCGACGAACTGCTCGCTACCGAGCAGACGCTGTGCATCGTCAATAACCGCCGTCATGCACGAGCGTTGTTCGAAGCGATGGCCGAACAGCCCGGTGCCTATCATCTCACCACATCGATGTGTGCCGTGCATCGCCGCCAAGTGCTGGCCGAGATTCGCCAGCAATTGAAGGATGGCCGGCCCTGCCGCGTCGTCTCTACGTCGCTGATCGAAGCCGGCGTCGACGTCGACTTTCCCCGCGTGCTGCGCGCTGAGGCCGGGCTCGACGCCATCGCTCAGGCCGCGGGGCGCTGCAACCGGGAAGGCAAGCGCTCGAAAGCGGACAGCGAAGTGCGCATTTTCGCCACCGCCAATGAAGAGTGGGCGCCGCCGCCGGAGCTCAAGCAATTTGCCCAGGTCAGCCGTGAAGTGCTCAGAAGTCATCGTGACGATCCACTCTCTTTGGATGCCATCGACGCCTACTTCCGCCTGCTCTACTGGCAGCAGGGACCACAGCAGCTCGACCGGCACGATCTCTTGCAACTTATCGAACACGGCCGCCTCGACGGGTTACCGTTCGAAACGCTCGAGCAGAAGTTCCGCATGATCGAGAACGCTCAGCGCGCCGTAATCATCCCCTTCGACAAGACGGCTCGGGATGCGCTCCGGGAGCTGTCCTATGCCGAAGGTGTGGGCGGCATCGCCCGTAAGCTCCAGCCTTACACGGTGCAAGTACCGCACCAGGGCTTCGCGGCGTTGGAGCGTGCTGGGGCTATTGCAGCTATCGAACCGGACAAGTTCGGCGAGCAGTTCATAGTGCTGATCAATGAAGATCTCTACGACAAGCGGCTGGGATTGAATTGGAGCGAACCGACTTTTCGTGCCAGTGAATCAAATATTTGGTGAAACGGCCGATGATTTATTAGAGAACACAACAAGGAGCGGCGCATGAGTTTTGGCGTTCGGCTACATATCTGGGGGGAGCGGGCCTGCTTTACCCGGCCAGAGATGAAGGTAGAAAGAGTCTCCTATGACGTGATTACGCCTTCGGCGGCGCGTGGCATTCTGGAGGCCATCCACTGGAAGCCGGCGATTCGCTGGTGTATCGATCGTATTCATGTACTGAAGCCGATTCGCTTCGAATCGATCCGCCGCAACGAAGTAGCCGGTAAATTATCGGCAGGCACGGTGTCCAAGGCGATGAAAGCGGGTCGTGTCGATGATGTCAATTATTTCGTCGATCAGAACCGCCAGCAGCGCGCCGCGACCATTCTGCGTGATGTCGGCTACGTGATCGAAGCGCACTTCGAGTTCACGTCCCGCGCCGACGACAGCGACACACCCGGCAAGCATCTCGATATCTTCAATCGTCGCGCCCGCCAGGGGCAGTGCTTTCACATGCCGTGCCTGGGCACCCGGGAGTTTCCGGCCGCCTTCGAGTTGGTCGAGTCCGATGAGCAGGTGCCGGCGGCAGACGATGATCTGAGTGGCGAGCGCGATCTTGGTTTCATGCTCCATGACATCGACTTCGCCAACGGCAAGACGCCGCGCTTCTTTCGCGCCAGGATGAAGGACGGCGTGATCGAGGTGCCGCCATTTGCGGAGGCGCTGGCATGATTCTCTCCGCACTCAACGACTACTATCGGCGTCTCGCGGCTCAGGACAAGGTGCCGGTACCCGGCTTCAGCAGCGAGAAGGTCAGCTATGCGCTGGTATTTTCAAGTGACGGTGAGCCGGTTGCCATTGATGATTTGCGCGATACGTCAGGAAAGAAACCAAGGCCAAGATCGAAGCAAGTACCGGTCGACAAGCGTCGCACTTCCGGGATTCATGCCTATCCACTATGGGACAAGACCGCCTATGCGCTGGGCGTGACCGCGAGTGAAGGAAAGCGGCTGGCGGATGAACACGCCGCGTTCAAGATGCGTCAGGTAGCACTGTTCGCTGGCAGTGATGACCCTGAATTACAGGCTTTCCTGGCACTGCTCGACCAATGGTTGCCAGAGAGATTGGCCACGCTTCCCGGCTATAGCGAAGAGGTGCTGGATACCAATATCGTGTTTCGTCTCGATGGGCAGCAGCACTATCTGCATGAAAACCTGTCGGCATGTAGCCTTTGGCGGGATGCGCTGGACAGCGATGAAGGTACAGCCGGTCAGTGTCTGATTACCGGTGAGACGGCTCCACTAGGCACCGATCATCCGGCCATTCGCGGCGTGAGAGGTGCTCAGTCATCTGGTGCCTCGCTCGTCTCCTTCAACAGCGACGCCTACAATTCCTACGGCCACAAGGGGCAGGACAATGCCTCGATCTCGAAATCGGCCATCTTTGGTTACTCCACGGCACTCAACTATCTGCTTCGTGGCGATAGCGACAACCATCAGTGCCTCTCGATCGGTGACACTACTGTAGTGTTCTGGGCCGAGGCCAGCGATGCGGCGCATGCCGAGGCCGCCGAAGGCTTCTTCGCCATGCTCAACGAGCCACCGAATGACGAACAGGAAGCCGCGCGACTCAAGACGTTGCTGGATGGCATCGCCCAGGGCCGTCCGCTAGCCTCGTTCGACCCCGCACTTGAAGATGATACCCGCTTCTTCGTGCTCGGGCTGGCGCCTAATGCTGCGCGATTATCGATCCGCTTCTGGTGTGTCAATCGCCTAGACCAACTGGCTCGCCATTATGCCGATCATCACCGTGATCTACAGCTGGAGCCCGCACCCTGGAAGGGAATCGGCCCGGCCATGTGGCGGCTTTTGTATGCCACCGCGCCCAGTCGCGATGGTAAAGCGAAGGCCGAGGATATTCCGCCCCAACTCGCCGGTGAGCTGGCTCGTGCCATTCTCACCGGTAGCCGCTATCCGCGTGCGCTGCTGAGCAACGTCATCATGCGTCTGCGTAACGACGGTGATATCAGCAGCATTCGCGTGGCGCTCTGCAAGGCCGTGCTTGCGCGCGAAGCGCGACTCGCGGCGCGTTCGAATTTCCATGCTCAGGAGGTGCCCGTGAGTCTCGATCGACAATCCACCCATCCCGGTTATTTGCTTGGACGACTGTTCGCCGAACTTGAAAGCGCCCAGCGTGGCGCCCTCGGCGACCAGGTCAATGCCACCATCCGTGACCGCTACTACGGCGCGGCGTCGGCGACGCCGGCCAGCGTCTTCCCGATGCTGCTGCGTAATGCCCAGAACCATCTGTCAAATATGCGCAAGAAGGACAAGGGCGGGCTGGCCTATAGAATCGAGCAAGAGATCAGCACCATTATCGATGGTCTCGGCGATACCTTTCCCAGACACCTCAAGATCGAAGATCAAGGGCGGTTCGCTATCGGTTATTACCATCAGTCACAGGCGCGTTTCGCCAAGCGCGACAGTGCAATGACACCAGAAGAATCCACGCAGGGAGAAGACGCATGACCGCCATCGCCAACCGTTATGAATTCGTGCTGCTGTTCGACGTTACCAATGGCAATCCCAATGGTGATCCTGATGCCGGCAACCTGCCCCGGCTTGATCCGGAAACCAATCAGGGGCTGGTCACCGATGTTTGCCTCAAGCGCAAGATTCGCAACTACGTCGCGTTGGAAAAGGAAGACGACGCCGGTTATGCCATCTACATGCAGGAAAAATCGGTCCTGAATGATCAACATCAAAAAGCCTATGACGCTTTAAAAATTGATGTAGAAAAGGGGAAATTGCCGAAGGATGAAGAAAAAGCACGTTCTCTTACTGCATGGATGTGCCAGAACTTCTTCGATGTGCGCACCTTCGGCGCGGTGATGACTACCGGGGTCAACTCCGGCCAGGTACGTGGTCCGGTACAGATGGCCTTTGCCAGTTCGATCGATCCGGTGGTGCCAATGGAGGTGTCAATCACGCGGATGGCGGTTACCACCAGAGCGGAAGCCGAAAAGCAGCACGGCGATAATCGCACCATGGGCCGCAAGCACATCATTCCCTATGGGCTTTATCGTGCTCACGGCTATGTGTCGGCGAAGCTCTCCGAGCGCACCGGCTTTTCCGAAGACGATCTCGAACTGCTGTGGCGCGCCCTGATCAACATGTTCGAGCATGACCGCTCCGCGGCGCGTGGCGAGATGTCGGCGCGCAAGCTGATCGTCTTCAAGCACGACCACCCGATGGGCAATGCGCCGGCGCATCGGCTGTTCGACAGCGTGAAAGTCGAGCGGGTCGAAGGCGAAGCCGATACCCCCGCGCGGCATTACGGCGATTACCGGGTCACGGTCGATGCCGAAGCACTACCGGCCGGGGTCAGCGTCGAAGAGCGCCTGTAGGCCAGCGGGAATGGAGGACGAGGTCCGCCTGATCCCGCTCTCGGCGTTGCAGCACTATCTATATTGCCCGCGCCAGTGTGCGTTGATCCATATCGAACAACAGTGGGCGGAGAACCGCTACACCGCCGAGGGACGCATCTTGCATGAACGCGCCGACCGTCTCGGCCACGAGCGTCGGCGCGGCGTACATACCGCCATGGCGCTACCGCTGGCCAGTGAGCGGTGGGGATTGACCGGTATTGCTGACGTGGTCGAGTTCGATGAGCGAGAAGCGCAGACCATCGTCCGACCCATCGAGTACAAACGCGGGCGGCCCAAGGCGCATCGCGCCGACGAAGTGCAGCTCTGCGCCCAGGCGCTTTGTCTGGAAGAGATGTTGAACGTGGAAATCGAACACGGCGCACTTTTTTACGGCAAGACGCGGCGGCGCAAGGACGTGCCTTTCGACAAGACGTTGCGGGCGTTGACGTTGGATGTGATCGCCAGCACCCGTGCGCTGTTCGATAACAACCGCACGCCGCCCGCGGTATACGAGGCCAAACGCTGCGACCGTTGCTCGCTGATCGACGCCTGCCAGCCGCAGATAATGGGCAAGCAGCGCTCGGCGAGCCGCTGGCTGGCGCGTCAGTTGCAATCACTGGATGAGTAGAATCCGATGCGCCGTCAGCTCAATACGCTTTACATCACTACCGAAGGTGCCTGGCTCAGGAAGGACGGCGCCAACATCGTCATGGAAGTGGAAGGCAAGGAGCGCGCCCGCCTGCCGATTCACATGCTCGAATCGCTGGTCTGTTTCGGTCGAGTGCTGGTCTCACCGCCGCTGATGGGATTCTGTGCCGAGCGGGGCGTGACCATCACCCATCTCACACCTTACGGTAAATTTCTGGCGCGCATCGAGGGGCCCGTGTCGGGCAACGTGCTGCTGCGCCGCGCGCAATATCGCGTGAGCGATGACGAAACCGGCTGTGCCGCCATCGTGTGTGGCGTGCTGATCGGCAAGGTGCATAACCAGCGCGCCGTGTTATCGCGTGGCCTGCGCGACTACGGTGCCAAGCTGCCGGAAGAGGAAAAGGCGCGGCTTGAAGGGGAGCGCTCGCGCATGAGCCGGATTGCACGCGACCTGCTGATCGAACCCGCCACAGACAGGCTGCGTGGATTGGAAGGGGAGGCGGCGCAGCGCTATTTCAGCGTGTTCGATCTATTGATTCGTCATGAGAGCGACGCGTTTCGCTTTACGGGGCGTAATCGCCGTCCGCCGCGTGACTGCACCAATGCGCTGCTTTCGTTTCTCTATACGCTGCTGACTCACGACTGCCGCTCGGCGCTGGAGAGCGTCGGCCTCGACCCGGCGGTCGGCTTTCTGCATCGCGATCGGCCCGGGCGATCCAGCCTTGCCCTCGATCTCGCCGAGGAGTTCCGGCCGCTGCTGGGAGACCGCCTGGCGCTGTCGCTGATCAATCGACGTCAGCTACGGGAAAAGGACTTCATCATTGCCGAAAGTGGTGGCGTCACCTTGACGGAAGAGGCCCGTAAGACGGTGCTGACCGCCTATCAGGAACGCAAGCGTGAAGAGCTCAATCACGCCTTCATTGGCGAGAAGGCGCCGATCGGCATGTTGCCTTTTCTTCAGGCGCAGCTATTGGCGCGTCATCTGCGCGGCGATCTCGATGCCTATCCGCCCTTTCTCTGGAAATAGATCGGGAGTTCTTCATGCTGGTACTGGTCAGCTACGATGTCAGCGTTACCTCTGAGGGCGGCCCACGCCGGCTAAGACGAGTGGCGAAAGCCTGCCGTGATTTCGGGCAGCGTGTACAGTTCTCCGTCTTTGAAATCGAAGTCGAACCGGACCAGTGGGCTCGACTGCGACAGAGCCTGATCGACTTGATCGATGAAGAGGTCGATAGTCTGCGTTTCTATTTTCTCGGACGTAACTGGCAGAAGCGTATCGAACATGTTGGCGCCAAGCCGGCGCTGGATATGAATGGTCCCCTCGTGTTCTGAAAGATTTTTCCTCTGCGAACCTCAAGTGTCCCTCTCTTTCCCGCCAGGTTCGCAGCTCTTTAACAAGTTGATTCAAGAGCAATCGAACGCTTTACGTGGTTAACGGCGCTCCATAGGCTGCATATCAAGTAAGGGTTCGCTGATGTACAGCGATTTTGTTTTATCGTTCAATGAGTTATAAACGAGCAGTCGCGGCCCGCACGGGTCGCGCGGATAGAAACTTCGATCTTGCGGGTTAGCGTGGGCAAGGTGACGGACGTCGCGGCCCGCACGGGTCGCGCGGATAGAAACACCGTCTCGCCCGACACGGAGTCGGATACCCACGTGTCGCGGCCCGCACGGGTCGCGCGGATAGAAACACCGGCTGGCTGCGCTTGAGCTGGTCGATCAGCTCGGGGTCGCGGCCCGCACGGGTCGCGCGGATAGAAACCCACACGTCGGCTCGCACGGTGCGCAGTTCTAGCAGGTCGCGGCCCGCACGGGTCGCGCGGATAGAAACCCGGATCTGTCGAGCCAGGGCGTCGAGCTGACCGCGGTCGCGGCCCGCACGGGTCGCGCGGATAGAAACACTTACGTATCCGGGCGCAACAGCCAGACCGGCCGTCGCGGCCCGCACGGGTCGCGCGGATAGAAACAACAACTGATAGCTTGCCAAAGCGCTGGCCGGCCGTCGCGGCCCGCACGGGTCGCGCGGATAGAAACCGCGCTGATCCTTGCGCGCCACGATGCCGCTGATCGTCGCGGCCCGCACGGGTCGCGCGGATAGAAACATGAGATCCGCAAGGCAGCCAACGCCGGCCAGTGGTCGCGGCCCGCACGGGTCGCGCGGATAGAAACCCGTTCAATACGGAGTCGGTATCGAACGGGTTTCGCGTCGCGGCCCGCACGGGTCGCGCGGATAGAAACCTCGATCACTTGCAGGATCGCTATTTCCAGCGCGTGTCGCGGCCCGCACGGGTCGCGCGGATAGAAACATGATCCAGGCATCGGACATGCCAGACTCGACCAGGTCGCGGCCCGCACGGGTCGCGCGGATAGAAACATGATCAACGCGGCTGTCACGCCATAACGCACGAGTCGCGGCCCGCACGGGTCGCGCGGATAGAAACATCAACGCGAGCACCGCGACCAAGCCGATTACCGCGTCGCGGCCCGCACGGGTCGCGCGGATAGAAACCTGTGCACCAACCCCCACCGGCAGGACCTGCCCCAGTCGCGGCCCGCACGGGTCGCGCGGAT
>Ga0208300_101143_pt1 | contig 12173 bp, 10 predicted proteins | sample 23_taG_FD_184096 | JGI IMG/M metagenome (GOLD analysis project Ga0208300, IMG submission 184096) | Marine viral communities from Cariaco Basin, Caribbean Sea - 23_WHOI_OMZ (SPAdes) (version 2) | ecosystem: Environmental > Aquatic > Marine > Oceanic | place: Caribbean Sea: Cariaco Basin... | reverse complement strand
TGAAGAGCGCGTGAAGAAGATCGTTTGTGAACAGTTGGGCGTTAAAGAGTCCGAAGTTCAGAACTCATCTTCTTTTGTAGAGGATCTTGGCGCTGACTCACTGGACACCGTTGAGCTGGTTATGGCGCTGGAAGAGGAATTTGAAACCGAGATTCCAGATGAGGAAGCCGAGAAGCTGGCCAGTGTTCAGGACGCGATCGACTATATCGTCGCGCACACCTGATACTCTGCAATTAAGTAAGCCAGGCAAAAAGCCGTCCTTGTGAAACATCGAGGGACGGCTTTTTTATTGGCTGAATATCAGCTTCAATCTGCGTTCAGATTCATTCGGACAAGTTCAGGTGCAACAGGTTATGGCTAAACGGCGAGTTGTCATTACAGGTATGGGCATGCTGTCTCCAGTCGGCAATAATGTGGCGTCGTCCTGGGAAGCTATTCAGGCTGGCCGGAGCGGGATTGGTATGATCGACCGCTTTGACGCGTCTGCCTATAACACAAGGATTGGAGGGGCTATCCGGGATCTGGATATGGAGCCCTATCTCTCCCCCAAGGACGCCAGAAAGCTCGATGCGTTTATTCACTATGGCCTGATTGCCGCCCAGCAGGCGGTGGACGACAGTGGCCTGGAATCGTTCGACAGACTTGACCGGGACCGCGTGGGTATTGCGATTGGCTCCGGCATCGGTGGCCTTGAGTACATTGAGAAAAGCGTTCTCACCATGGGCAAGTCCGGGCCCCGCAAGGTTTCTCCGTTTTTCGTGCCGGCGTCTGTCGTCAACATGATTTCCGGTAATGCAGCGATCCGCTTCGGCTATCGCGGTCCCAACATCGCCATTGTTACCGCCTGCACAACCGGAACCCATAATATCGGATACGCAGCCCGAACTATTGCCTACGGTGATGCAGAGGTCATGCTTGCCGGTGGCTCGGAAATGGCGACCACGCGGACCGGAATGGCTGCCTTTTCAGCCGCCCGCGCGCTGTCGACCCGAAACGATGAACCGGAAAAGGCCAGTCGGCCGTGGGATAAAGATCGCGATGGCTTTGTGCTCAGCGATGGTGCCGGTGTGGTAGTTCTGGAAGAGCTTGAGCATGCGAAGCAGAGAGGGGCCACCATATACGGCGAAGTCGTTGGCTTTGGTATGAGTGATGACGCCCATCACATTACTGCACCGCCGGAGAATGGTGAGGGCGCGGCCCGCTCCATGGTCAACGCTATCCGGGACGCCGGCCTGAAACCGGATGAAATCGACTATATCAATGCCCATGGCACATCTACACAGGTGGGCGATATTGCAGAAGTGGCGGCTGTACGGACGGTATATGGCAGCCATGCTGAAAAGCTGGCTATGAGCAGTACCAAATCCATGACCGGACACCTGCTTGGCGCCGCTGGTGCGGTAGAGGCAATCTTCTCCGTATTATCGATACGCGATGGCGTCTTGCCTCCAACCATCAATCTGGACAATCCCGATGAGGGGTGTGACCTGGATCTCGTTGCTCACAAGAGCCGACAGGCCGATGTGCGGGTAGCGCTCTCCAACTCATTTGGATTCGGCGGTACCAACGGAACCCTGATTTTCCGCCGTTACGAAGGCTGATCCTGGACGTGTTTCGTCTGTTCTGGGCCGATGAAAGCGGCCTCCCTGCTGATGACCGCGGTTTGGCCTACGGCGACGGGCTGTTTGAAACGATCCGCATGGTTGAGCAGAAAGGAGTCCTGCTTTCGCGACACCTTGAGCGCATGGTTCGTGATGCCGGTCGGTTGGGCATCGAGGTTTCGCGAAGGGATCTGGCGAACGTTTGTGTCCAGGCGGCGCAGCGCTTTGCCGGTCGATTCAGGGGGGAAGGCTGGATTCTCAAACTGACCCTGACCAGGGGCAGCGGTGGGCGGGGTTACCGGCCTGCTCCCGGGATGGAGCCAAACCTGCTGGTGTCGGCTTCACCGTTGCCTCCGATGCCGGATATTGCCGGAGAGGCCGTTGACTTCTCGAAAGTCCCCCTGTCTGTTAATCCTGTCTTGGCAGGTATCAAGTCTCTGAACCGGATCGAGCAGGTATTGGCCGCCGCTGAACTGGGGCCATCCCTTTTCGAGGTCATCATGGCTGATCACGGCGGCAATCTGGTGGAGGGTACCCGCACCAATCTTCTGCTCCGGCAAAGCGATGGCTGGGTGACACCGCCGGCATCCAGCCTTGCGGTTGCCGGCGTTCTCAGGCAATGGGTGCTTGAACGGCTGAGGCAACAGGGGGAAAGGGTGTCGGAGCGTCCGGTTGCTGTAGACGATGTCCTCGGTCCGGATTGCCATGGGCTATTTCTTCTGAATAGCGTTCTTGGGTTTGTTCCGGTTCGCACTATTGCCGGTCATGATTTGCCTGTCGATGGTGGACTTGCGACAATCTTCAATCCTCTCGAAACACTGGAATAAATCGTTTGTTCAAGAAGTTATTGCTTGCGTGTGTTTGTGCTGCTGTCCTGATCTCAGCGGGAACCGGTCTGTGGGTGTGGCAAGGCTTGAAAGGCCTTGAAAAGCCAGTCGAGTTCGAAGAGCCGCTGCTTTTTCAGGTTCCCCAGGGTGCGTCTTTCACGGAAGTGGCGGGTCGCCTTGAAGATGAAGGATTGGTCTCGGACCGGCTGTGGCTCAGGCTATATGGTCGCCTTGACCCTGGGCAGACCCGGATCAAGGCTGGCGAGTATGAATTCCTTGATGGCATGAGTCCCGTCGACATGATTGGCATCATGGTCTCCGGCGATACCAAGCACTGGTATGTGCAATTTATCGAGGGATGGACTTTTCAGGATATGAGGGCAGCACTGGCAAACGCCGAGCGATTGCAAAAGCTCACAGGCGAGTGGTCCAGTGAAAAGATCATGGCGGCTGTCGGTGCGGAAGGGGAGCATCCTGAGGGGCGGTTTTTCCCGGATACCTACGCCTTTACCAGCACCGAGTCCGATCTGGATCTTCTGAGGCGTGCCTTCAGCCGTATGGAATCAGTGCTGGCTGAGGAGTGGGCAGCACGGGAAGATGGGTTGCCCTATGAAAACCCCTATGAAGCTCTGATCATGGCCTCTATTGTGGAGCGCGAAACTGGCGCCCCGGAAGAGCGCGACCAGGTTGCAGGGGTATTTGTTCGCCGCCTCCAGAAGGGAATGCGCCTGCAAACCGATCCCACGGTTATTTATGGTATGGGCGATAGTTATCAGGGCCGTATCGGCCGTAAGGATCTGCGCACCTACACGCCCTACAACACATACAGAATCAATGGACTGCCCCCAACGCCCATCGCCCTGCCTGGCCGTGAATCCATTCACGCGACCCTGCATCCGGATGATGGAGATGCGCTCTATTTCGTTGCCCGTGGCGATGGTACCCACAAATTTTCACGCACACTGGCGGAACACCAGAAGGCTGTGCGTGAGTTTCAGCTTAACCGACGTGAGGATTACCGCTCCTCGGTTAAGCAGGGTGGAGAATGAGCATGAGAGGGCAATTCATTACGTTTGAAGGTACAGAAGGCGTTGGCAAGTCCACTCAGTTGGCGAATGCCGCCAGTACCCTCGAGAACCTCGGTGTGGATGTGTTGGTAACCCGTGAGCCTGGCGGCACCCCCATGGCCGAGCACATTCGCGAGCTGCTGCTGGCAACCCGGGATGAGGTGGTTCACGAAACCACGGAACTGCTGTTGATGTTTGCAGCCCGCGCCCAGCACTTACATACGAGAATCCTGCCGGCACTCGACGCTGGTCAGTGGGTGCTGTGCGACCGGTTCACCGATGCCACATTTGCCTATCAGGGAGGTGGGCGCGGTGTGTCGCAGGAGCGGATTGCATTGCTGGAAAACCTGGTTCAGGGTAACGTCCGTCCTGATCACGTGATATTGTTCGATGCGCCAGTGGAAACCGGAATGGCCAGAGCAAGGCGTCGGGGTGAACTGGACCGGTTTGAGCAGGAAGATCTGGAGTTTTTTCAGCGAATCAGAAATACCTACCTCGACCGTGCCAATGAGGCCCCGGATAGATATCATATTATCAACGCGGCGCGCCCACTGAATCAGGTTTCCGAGGAGGTTGTCCAGCTGCTTACCGGTTTATTGAGCCCGACTGGTCATGGCTGAGGCCAGCTTGGTAGTTTTGGAGGTTTAGCCTTCATTCGTGCACTTTTTGTAAGGTTCTGCTTTAATTGATGTACATTCTCAATTAAAGACTGGCAGTCTTGATGGTCGACGCAAAACTTCTAAAACTCCCCAGCGCAGCGCATCAGCACCGCCACGAACATCATCAGATCGTGATCGGTGTCAGAGGGGAAGCCGAACTGAGTGTCGACGGGACAGGGGCTCGTCTGGATACCTGGAGAGCCTGTTTCGTGCCCACGGAAGCCCAGCACGATTTTTGTGGCAGTCACTCCAACCATGTTCTGGTCATTAATCTTGATCCACTGACTCCCGCGTTTAACACTCCGGCCCATGCGGATTACGAGCGGATGATGCGAGTCTTTGAGAAGCCGCGCACCCTGCAAATGGACAGTCGTTTGCAGGGCTTTGTCCAGTTCACCGCTACCGAATTTGATCGCGCGCCAGAGAACGCAACGCTCCAGCAGCACCTGGCTACCAGTATTCTCTACTGCATGGCCGACAGGATAGCCGGCGGGCAGACGCAATCTCCCGATCGGAACCCCGTAAGCCCGGAAGTCGTTCGATCGTACATCCTCAATAACCTGCACCGAAAAATCACCGTTGAGGAAATGGCGGGGAAGGCCTGTCTCAGTGTCAGCCGCTTTCACGAGGTATTCAGGGATGCCGCTGGTATAACGCCCCATCAATTCCTTCTTCAGACGCGTCTGGAGCAGGCCTCTGAACTTCTTGTCTCAACGTCACTCTCGGTATCTGAAATCAGTTACAGAACCGGCTTCTCATCTCAGAGCGCTTTGACCAACGCGTTACGAAAATACAAGGGAACCACGCCGTCCAGGCTACAGGCGGGTGCTTACGCTGCCTGATTCCGTGTTCTGAGCCCTACAACCGTAGGATTGTGCAAAAGAATCGTAGGATTTCGTAAGCCTGGCGTCCGTAGTAATACTAACTTATAGCGGTTGGGAGCCTGGCTTGAATGGCTGACTGCATTGGCGTCAAGAACCCGAGATGAGGATCACGCCGCGCAGGTGAGTCACTGAACAATCCCGTTCCGATAAGGAACAATTTTCGTGTGAACAAGAAGAACAGTGCAGCGCGTTGTCGGCAGGTCAGTTCTGTGCTTCGCGAGCGAACCTGATTCCGACTCATTAAACCGGAGGAGCCCTATGGCTATTGGTGTTTGGATAAGTCTCTTTGCATATTTTGCGCTCATGATTGCCATTGGCATATTCGCGATGCGCAGATCTACCTCATCATCTGAGGATTACATGCTAGGCGGACGGGCGCTCAGTCCGAAAGTGGCCGCCCTTTCGGCGGGTGCCTCGGATATGAGTGGTTGGCTGCTTCTGGGTCTTCCCGGAGCTTTGTATGTATCTGGCCTGGGTTCCGCGTGGATCGGTATTGGCCTCTTTGTCGGTGCGTTTTTCAACTGGACGCTGGTTGCACCGCGCCTTCGGGAACAGACGGTTCACTATGGGAATGCCATTACCATTCCGTCTTTCCTTGCTAACCGCTTCCCGACTCAGGCGTTATCGCTGAGAACGGTATCCGCTATCGTTATCGTCATCTTTTTTGCGGTTTACACTGCGTCCGGTCTGGTTGCTGGCGGCAAACTGTTTGAAAGTGCGTTTTCCGGTATTTTCAACTTTGGTGGCTTGAGTGATTACGCGGTGGGTATTGTCATTACGCTGGGCGTGGTGCTGGCCTACACCGTTGTGGGTGGTTTCCTGGCAGTAAGCATGACGGACTTCGTGCAGGGCTGCATCATGATGCTGGCACTGGTGATCATGCCCGCGGTTGTGCTATTCGGAGAAGGCGGTGGCGGTTTTGGCCAGGCTGCTGAAACTCTGAACTCGGTCGATCCCACGCTTCTGTCATGGACGGAAGGCCTGACCTTCATCGGTTGGTTGTCTGCGGTTACCTGGGGCCTGGGGTATTTCGGTCAGCCTCACATTATCGTGCGCTTTATGGCCATCCGTACCCTGAAGGATGTTCCGATTGCCCGTAATATTGGCATGGGCTGGATGGGTATCTCCCTGATTGGTGCGATCTCGCTGGGTGTTTTCGGCCGGGCGTATGCCGTTCGTAACGGTATGGATATTGCGGATCCGGAAACGATCTTCATCATTCTGTCCGATCTGCTGTTCCATCCGCTGATCACCGGTTTCCTGTATGCAGCTCTGCTTGCGGCAGTTATGAGCACCATCTCGAGTCAGTTGCTGGTGTCTTCATCTTCTTTGACTGAAGATTTCTATCGACTGTTCCTGCGCAAGGAAGCAACCGATAAGGAGTGCGTCAATATTGGCCGGGTGTGTGTGGTGCTGGTTGGCCTGGTTGCCGCGGTCATTGCATCCGATCCGAATTCACAGGTTCTGGCCCTTGTCAGTAATGCCTGGGCCGGCTTCGGTGCAGCTTTTGGTCCGCTGATTATCCTGTCGCTGATGTGGCCGCGCACGAATGGTGCCGGTGCCATTGCTGGCATGGTAGTGGGTGCAGCTACGGTTATGATCTGGATTTCTCTGGGTTGGAACGGTGAGTTTATGGGTGGTCCTGGTGTTTATGAGATCATTCCTGGCTTTATTGCTGCTTTCATCGCCATTGTTGCGGTGAGTATGGCTACCGAAGACGCAAACGAGTATCAGCACATTACACGCTAGGGCGCTAGCAGCTGGGCGCCGGAACTTCAGGTTTGGCGCTTATGCGAGTCGTGCTGATGTCAACAAACCCTCGCCTCAAGGGCGGGGGTTTGTTGTATCTGACGCCGGAGGCCTGTTGGTGGAAGCTGGAATGACTTAGACCATAGGCGATGGTTCATGATTTGAGCTGGTAGATCTCTGTCCGAGCCGCTACATTAATTAAGGTCAGATTCCAGCTTGAGAAAACAATAATCGCGAAAGGACAAAGGGTTATGAGAAACAATCGATATATGAAATCAACACTGAGCCTGCTTGCGGCGGCTATGGTTTCTTTTTCCTCGGGGGTGCACGCCGAGGGTAATTATGTAATGGGCACTGCGACTACGGGTGGCACCTACTATCCGGTTGGCGTCGCTATTTCCACGTTGGTTAAGGTAAAACTGGAACCAACGACCAATATTTCCGTGTCCGCCATCAGTTCAGCCGGATCAGGCGAAAATCTGAAGTTGATGGACGAGGGGCAGATCCAGTTCGGTATTTTGCAGGGGCTATACGGCGCCTACGCCTGGAACGGCACAGGGCCAGTACCACAGGCCTATAAAAATCTGCGCTCGGTTTCCATGCTTTGGCAGAACGTTGAGCATTTTGTGGTCCGTAACAACGTGGTTGAGACCGGTACTATTTCGGATATGACCAACCTTTACGATGAGAGCTTCTCTATTGGAGCCCGGAATTCCGGTACTGAAGGTTCCGGTCGTTTTATCCTGGGCAAGGTCGGAATTGATCTGGAGCAGGTGGACATCGCCTATCTCGGCTATGGTCCCAGCGCTGACGCCATGCAGAATGGAAACATCGATGGTATGAACATTCCGGCCGGTGTCCCCGCATCTGCGGTTACCCGTGCCTACGCCAACCTCGGTGGCGAAATAACAACACTGGACTTTACCGAGGCGCAGCTGGCCGAGGTGAACAGTGATTTTGAGCTCTGGACGCCCTACCTGATCCCGGCTGGTACCTATCCGAACCAGGACAAGGACATCAATACTATCGCCCAGCCGAACATCATGGCGGCCCGAGCGGATGTCCCGGAAGAGGACGTGTATCAAATCACCAAGACAATTTATGCCAACCTGGCGTTTCTGAATAACATTCATCCGGCAACCAAGGCCATGGCGCTGGAGAAAGCGATTGCCGGTCTGCCGATGCCGCTGCATCCCGGGGCTGCGCGTTTTTACCGTGAGCAGGGAATTGAGATTCCAGAACGGCTGATTGCGGAGTAGTTGTGGCAGACCAATCAACAGGCGGGCCTCTCAGCGAGGTCCGTGATGAAAGTGCCAGCGAAGCTGGCGAACGCCTTGATCACCGGCTCTTCGGGCCGGTGATTTTTGGCCTCGCGATTCTCACCTCACTGATACACCTCTATTTCAACACGGTTTCTACGCTGTCAGAGCTCTGGACCTCAGCTTTGCACTTTGGTCTTTTCGGACTGATCTGTGCGTTGACCACCCCCATGTTCAAGGCTCGCTCAGTGGCTGGTAAGCGGGCTGTGCTTGGCATCGATGTTTTTCTTGGTCTGGCGGCGATGGCCTGTGCCGCTTACCTGATTCTGTTCGAGAACGCGCTCTATGAGCGAGGCGTTAATTTCAGTACCGGTGACTGGATCGTCTCGATTGCAGCGGTATTGCTGATCCTTGAATTTGGCCGCAGAACAGTGGGTTGGTTTATCCCGGTACTGTGCATTCTGGCGTTATCCTATGTCGCCTGGTGGGGCCAGTATGTTGACGGCATTTTTAATTTCCCGGGGCTCACCTGGGAGACTGTGCTGTTTCGCTCCTACATTGGCGGGCAGGGTATGCTTGGGTCGATTGCCCGGATCTCCTGGACCTATGTCTTCATGTTTATTCTGTTTGGGGCCTTCCTGGTAAAGTCCGGTGCCGGAGACTTTATCATTGAGCTTGCTCGCTGCGCTGCGGGGCGCTTCGTTGGCGGCCCGGGATTCGTTGCCGTATTTTCTTCAGGACTGATGGGTTCGGTGTCTGGCTCAAGTGTCGCTAATACTGTATCTACCGGTGTGATCACGATTCCGCTGATGCGTAAGGCCGGTTTCCCTGCCCGTTTTGCTGCAGGGGTTGAGGCAGCGGCCTCGACGGGTGGTCAGCTGATGCCACCGGTGATGGGCGCGGGGGCCTTTATTATGGCCTCTTATACGCAGGTGTCCTATCTCACGATCATTTCTGTCGCCGCATTGCCGGCGCTGCTCTACTTCCTTTCGGTGGCCATGTTTGTCCGTATTGAAGCCAAACGCAGCCACGCCACCCGGCTGGAGGATGCTGAAGCGCCTACGTTGAAAGAGGTGCTGAAAGATGGCTGGCATTTTCTGATGCCCTTGGTGGTGTTGGTTGCAGCGCTGGTTTATGGATTCACGCCTACCTACGCGGCCGGAATAGCCATCCTCTCCGTGATCGTCGCCTCGTGGCTGTCGAAGCATCCCATGGGGCCTCGGGACATTCTGGACGCCCTGGTGATGGGTGCCCGCAATATCACCACAACAGCGATTCTGCTGATCACTGTGGGGCTGATAGTGATGGTGGTGTCCACTACCGGGATCGGCAATACTTTTTCAATCATGATTACTGACTGGGCCGGTGGCAGCCTGTTGATCACCATCCTGCTGGTCGCCCTGGCGTCGCTCATCCTTGGTATGGGCCTGCCGGTAACGGCAGCTTATATCGTGCTCGCCACACTCTCCGCGCCGGCTATCTACAACCTGATTGCACAGAGTCAGCTGCTGGACCTGCTTGTGAGTGGCAACCTCCCGGAGCAGGCCAAGTCCATCTTCATGCTGGTAGCACCCGATAAAATGGAGTTGCTGAATGCGCCCATGGACACGGCTACGGCGCAGCAACTGCTGGCCTCCGTTCCGGACACCTTCAGCAGTCAGCTGCTTGAGCAGGCACTGTCACCGGCAACCCTGTCGATAACCCTGGTGGCGGCGCATATGGTGATCTTCTGGTTATCCCAGGACTCCAACGTGACACCGCCGGTCTGTCTCACGGCCTTCGCCGCGGCGGCGATTGCCGGCACACCACAGATGCGGACCGGCTTTACCGCCTGGAAGTTGGCCAAGGGCCTTTACATAGTGCCGCTACTGTTCGCCTACTCACCGTTGATTACCGGGAACTTCACCGAAATGATTCAGGTGTTCTGCTTCGCGTTATTCGGCGTTTACGCCATCGTAGCGGGGCTTGAAGGATACCTTGAGCATCCGCTGAATCCAGTGGTGCGTCTGCTGATGTTCCCCATCGGTTTGTTGATGCTCTGGCCCCATGGCCAGGTGCTGCTGGATGGCGCTGGCCTGGTGATCTTTGTCTTTGCGTTCGTGTGGAGTAGCCGCCAGGGCCGCCGGATGGCCACGCCAGCAGCTGCATGACAGGACCCTGACGATGACACTGTTTGAGATCCTGGCTCTGTTAGCGCTGGGTGGCATTGCCGGCTTCATTAACGTGTTGTCCGCGGGAGGGTCCATGCTGACCCTCCCGTTGCTTATGTTCCTGGGGTTGCCGCCGCAGGTGGCCAACGGTACCAATCGGGTGGCCATTACGTTGCAGAGCATCACTGCGGTGGGCAGTTTCTACCGCATGGGGCATGGCAACCTGATGGTCAGTCTGCACCTTGCTGTGCCGGCAATTCTCGGTTCGCTCCTGGGCGCCTGGGTTGCGACCTGGGTGTCAGACGCGGTGTTCGAGGTCGTCCTGGTGTCGGCCATGATCGGTGCCTCGGTATTCATGCTGTTACCTCAGCCCTCACTGAATACCCGCCCCCTGACCACAGACCGGCTGAGTCCGGGCATCTACCTGGCGATGTTTGTGGTTGGCATGTACGGCGGGTTTATACAGGTCGGCGTTGGTGTGCTGTTCATCGTGGTGCTTTACCACATGCTGAAAATCGACCTGAGGCAGGTGAACGTGCTCAAGGTTTCCATCGTGCTGCCCTTTACCTTTGCCGCGCTGGTGGTATTCGCTATCAACGATCAGGTGCGCTGGAGTGTCGGGCTGACCCTGGCTCTTGGCAATGTCACCGGTGCCTTTATAGCAACCCGGGTAAACATGAGCAAGCAGGGCGCGCGCTGGGTCAAGGGAATAACCCTGATAATGGTGGCGGCTATTCTGGTTCGACTGATCCTGTACTGATCATGATTTGAGGAGGTATAGAAAAAATGAAAGCAATGGTCATTGAAGAGTTTGGCGGGCCGGATGTGTTCGTTGAGCGGGAAGTGGACACACCAGAGCCTGATGAAGGTCAGGTTCGCATCAGGGTGGTGGCTTCCAGTGTGAACCCGCTCGAAACCAAAATTCGTTCAGGGCTGGTGAAAACCGGCCCGGCAATGCCCGCGATCCTGAATGGTGACGTCTCGGGAGTGGTGGATAAGGTTGGCCCCGGTGTGGCCGGCTTTGCCGAAGGCGATGAAGTGTTTGGATGCGCCGGTGGCGTCGGGGGCTGGCAGGGCGCGCTGGCAGATTTCATGATCGCCGATGTTCGATTGCTGGGTAAGCGTACTCCGGCCATGGAATTGCCTCTGGCTGATTGTGCGGCATTGCCGCTGGTGTTCCTGACTGCCTGGAGCGCCCTGGTCGATCGGGCGGGGATTCAGCCCGGTGAGCATGTGCTGATTCATGCCGGCACCGGTGGCGTCGGCCACGTTGCCATCCAGATTGCCAAATACCTGGGTGCCCGGGTCGCCACCACCGTCTCAAACGAAGCGAAAGCGGAGCAGGCGCGGGCACTGGGTGCCGACGACATTATCTTTTACCGGGATGAGTCGGTAGAGGACTACAAGCAGCGCCTGACAAACGGCAAGGGCTTCAGCCTGGTGTTCGATACCGTCGGTGGTGGAAACGTGGACAAGTCCATTGAGGCCGCGGCAGTGAATGGTCGCCTGTGCTCAATCAATACCCGGTCAACCCATGATCTCAGTCAGATGCACGCCAAGAGTCTGACCCTGCACGTGATCTTCCGTTCGATTTCGCTATTACACGGGATCGGCATGGACGATCAGCCACGATTGGTGAAGGCATTGTGTGACATGCTGGAGCAGGGCAAGGTCAAACCGTTGCTGGATACTCAACGCTACAAGTTCACCCAGATCAGTGACGCGCATCGTCGTATTGAGTCGGGTGAGGCTGTCGGCAAAATCCTGCTTGAGCGATAAGCTTTTCGGGGCATAAAAAAACGCCAGCCCGAGGGCTGGCGTTTTTCGTGGAGATTACCGTAAAGGCTTGATGCTCAGGCGACATTCGCCTCAGCAGCCTTCTTGGTGTAGTTCTCCATCTGGTCGAAGTTGAGATACTTGTAGATCTCTTTCGACATGCTGTTCAGGTCCTTCGCGTACTCCATGTACTCCGCAGGG
>Ga0208300_101141_pt1 | contig 12187 bp, 11 predicted proteins | sample 23_taG_FD_184096 | JGI IMG/M metagenome (GOLD analysis project Ga0208300, IMG submission 184096) | Marine viral communities from Cariaco Basin, Caribbean Sea - 23_WHOI_OMZ (SPAdes) (version 2) | ecosystem: Environmental > Aquatic > Marine > Oceanic | place: Caribbean Sea: Cariaco Basin... | reverse complement strand
CCCGGGGGCAGGTCGACTCACTCAGGCAATCTGGCTACCGCCCCGCAGGGCGGCAGCGCCTTGACGTGACACTCCGGTCCAGACCAACCGCAGGGCTCAGGACAACAGAGGGCTGGGCTTGGCGGGATCGATGCCGTACTTCTTCATGGCATCGTTGACGACCTTGATGTCGATTTCGCCGCGATTGGCCAGCGCACGCAGTGCCTGAATCGTCACGTAGTAGCGGTCGACCTCGAAGAAGCGACGCAGCTGCTCACGGGTATCCGAACGGCCGAAGCCATCGGTTCCGAGGACATGGAAGTCGGTCGGCACCCAGGCGCGGATCTGATCGGCATACAGCTTCATGTAGTCGGTCGAGGCGATGACCGGCCCTTCGACACCGTCGAGCTGCTGGACGACCCACGGCTTCTCGCGCTTTTCATCGTAGTCGAGGAATTGCTGGCGATCGTATTCCAGCGCTTCGCGACGCAGTTCGTTGAAGCTGGTCACGCTCCAGACATCGGCAACCACGCCGTGATCTTCCGCCAGCAGCTCGGCCGCCGCTTCGACTTCGCGCAGGATCGTGCCGCTGCCCATGAGCTGAACCCGCGGCGCCTTCTTCTTGCCGGCGTTCTCGCCCGGCTTGAGCAGGTACATGCCGCGAACGATGCCCTCTTCGCTACCTTCCGGCATCTGCGGGTGCGAGTAGTTCTCGTTCATCACGGTCAGGTAGTAGAAGCAGTTTTCCTTGTCCTGGAACATCCGCTTCAGACCATCCTGCATGATGACTGCCAGCTCGTGACCGTAGCACGGATCGTAAGCGCGGCAGGTCGGCACGGTGGACATCAGGATATGGCTGTGGCCGTCCTGGTGCTGCAGGCCTTCACCGTTGATGGTGGTACGGCCAGCGGTGCCGCCGACCATGAAGCCGCGCGCCTGAAGGTCACCCGCGGCCCAGACCAGATCGCCGACCCGCTGATAGCCGAACATCGAGTAGTAGACGTAGAACGGAATCAACGGCAGGTGATGGTTGGCATAGGACGTGGCCGCCGCGATCCAGGCGGACATGGAACCGGCCTCGGTGATACCTTCCTCGAGGATCTGACCTTTCTGGTCCTCGCGGTAATACATGATCTGGCCGGCATCCATCGGCTCGTACTTCTGCCCTTCGGCGGCATAGATACCGAGCTGGCGGAACATGCCTTCCATCCCGAACGTACGCGCTTCGTCAGGGATGATCGGCACGATGCGAGAGCCCAGCTGCTTGTGCTTGACCAGACCGTTGAGCACGCGCACGAAGGACATCGTGGTCGAGACTTCGCGGTCGCCGGTGCCCTTGAGCTGCGTCGCGAACATCTTGTCATCGAGAGCGGGGATCTCCATCGCCTCGAAATCCGCCTTGCGCGCCGGCAGGAAACCGCCGAGCTTCTCGCGCTGGAGATGCAGGTACTTCATCTCCGGGCTGTCGTCCGCGGGCTTGTAGTAAGGGATGTCGCCGCTTTCGATCTGCTCGTCGGAAACCGGGATGCCGAAGCGATCACGGAATGCCTTCAGCGCCTCGGTTTCCATGGACTTGATCTGGTGGGCTTCCATATCGGCTTCGCCGCTGCCGCCGCCCATGCCGTAACCCTTGACGGTATGCGCCAGGATGACCGTGGGCCGACCGTTGGCGTTGTTGACCGCTTCGTGATAGGCCGCGTAGACCTTCTGCGGATCGTGGCCACCGCGATTGAGCCGGAAGACCTGCTCGTCGGAGTAGTCCTTGACCATCTCCGCGGTCTCTTCGTACTTGCCGAAGAAATTGTCGCGGGTGTACTTGCCGCCCTGGGCCTTGTAGTTCTGGTACTCGCCGTCGACCGCCTCGTCCATGCGCTTCTGCAGCATGCCCTTGGTGTCCTGTTCGAACAGCGGATCCCACAGGCCGCCCCAGACCACCTTGATCACGTTCCAGCCGGCACCGCGGAAAACGCCTTCGAGCTCGTCGATGACCCGCGAGTTGCCGCGTACCGGACCGTCGAGACGCTGCAGGTTGCAGTTGATGACGAAGATCAGGTTGTCGAGCTTCTCGCGGCTGGCCAGGTGCAGCGCGCCCAGCGATTCCGGCTCGTCGCACTCGCCGTCGCCCAGGAATGCCCAGACCTTGCGGTCCTTCATGTCTTCCAGCTCACGCGAGTGCAGGTACTTCATCACGTGGGCCTGATAGATCGACTGGATCGGGCCCAGACCCATGGAAACGGTCGGGAACTGCCAGTAGTCCGGCATCAGATAGGGGTGTGGATAGGACGGCAGAGCTTCACCGTCGACTTCCTGGCGGAAGTTATCCATCTGCTCCTGAGTCAGGCGGCCTTCCAGGAACGAGCGCGCGTAGATGCCCGGCGTGACGTGGCCCTGGATGTAGAGCAGATCGCCCTTGTGGTCGCCGTTGTCGGCGCGGAAGAAGTGGTTGAAACCGACTTCATAAAGCGTGGCGCTGGACTGATAGCTGGCGATGTGACCGCCCAGGCCCTTGTGCTTCTTGTTGGCACGGAGCACCTGCACCATGGCGTTCCAGCGGATCGCCGAGCGGATCTTGCGCTCGATGAACATATCGCCGGGAATCTTGGCTTCACGATGCACGGGAATGGTGTTGCGGTGCGGCGTGGTACCGGAAAACGGCGGTGAAGAGCCATCACGACGCAGGCGGTCCGCCAACCGACTCAGAATGTATTGAGCGCGCTCTTCGCCCTCATGCTCGACGACCGAAGCCAGGGAATCCAACCACTCCGTGGTTTCGACCGGATCGAGATCTTCTCGTGTCTCCAGACTCATAGACAACTCTCCGAATGGGAAAAGGTTTGCCATTCGCCCGGCCGGGGCGGATAGCCGCAGCGGGGCTTGGGAATATGCGCTCTTCGGTGCCGGCACGGCTCTTTTGGGGCCGTTTTCCGAGATTTATTGGCTGTAATGGAATTACAGCAGGCGTGCGTGACGCGAGAAATCAGGCGAAGAAGATACCGCAAACGCTCGCATCTGCCAATTCGCGGACACATCGATTGTGCTAGGGACGGCGCGTAAATGCCGCAACTTCAGCAACTTGAAGGTCAATCTCGCAGAAGAAAGCGAGTACCGTTCCTGTAGCCAAATTACCAACATCAGGATCGCAGGCAATCCATGCGCACGATACCCCCACAAAAGCATAGCATTCAAACGATCTCCGTCAGACAACGCCGCAGATAAGCCCAGTCGAACGCGGGGCCGGGATCGGTCTTGCGCAGCGGCGCAATGTGCGCGTGGCTGGTAATCCGCGCGCTCGAGATTGCGGGGTAGCGCTGCATCAGCGCGCCCAGAACACCTGACAACGCGCGGTACTGCGCCTCCCGATAGGGCCTCTCGTCGGTGCCTTCGAGTTCGATGCCGACAGTGAAGTCATTGAGCCCTTCGCGCAGCTGCCCCTGGTGCTGGATGAGAGGCTGACGCTGGATGAAAGGCTGTCCCTGGCGCGGCAGCCTTTCATCCAGCCAGCGCGACTTGCCGGCATGCCAGGCACGACGGTCGAACGCCACGAACTGGACGCACTCGCCATCGCGCCGAATCAGTAGATGCGCCGAGACCCGCAACGAGGCGATCGCGGCGAAGGCCGGATGCGCATCCAGGTCCAGCATATTGGTGAACAGCCGCTCGATGGCGTCGCCGCCGAACTCCCCCGGCGGCAGGCTGATGCCGTGCAGCACCACGGCCGATATCTCGCCCGCCGGCCGCTCATTGGCGTTGGGCGATATCACTCGGCGAGCGGAGCCCAGCCAATGGCTGTCGTTTATGGTGTTGCCACCCCCGCCGACACATTGCTTCTTCATGATTCGCCTCCGGCCTGTCCCAATCGCTCATCTCGCGGGCTGATGCCGAAATGATGGCGATAGGCGGTGGAAAAATGCGCGCCCGACGAGAATCCGTGGGCCAGCGCGATCTCCCCCACCGCCTGGTCGCTTTCACGGAGCAGCCGGCGCGCCTGTTGCAGGCGCAGGTTCAGATAGTAACGGCTGGGTACGGCCTGCAGGTGTTTCTTGAACAAGCGCTCCAGCTGACGGCGGGAAAGGCCCAGGTGCGCCGACAGTTCGTGCGTGGTCAGCGGCTCCTCGATATTGGCTTCCATCAGCGCCACGGCATCGAGAAGACTCTGCGGCGCGTGCCCCAGCCGCGAGCGCAGCGGCAACTGCTGCGGCTCGTCGGCCATGCGGATGCGCTCGCAGACGAAATGCTCGGAGATCCGCTGCGCCAGCCCGGCGCCCTGCTGCTGCCCGATCAGTGTCATCAGCATATCCATCGCCGCGGTACCGCCGCCGCAGGTGAGGCGATCACGGTCGATCTCGAACAGCTGATGAGAGACATGAATCGTCGGAAACGTCCGCATGAACGCATCGGCACTGGCATAGGGGATCGAGGCCCGATAGCCATCCAGCACGCCGGCCCTGGCCAGCCAGTGCGTGCCGCCGGCAATACCGCCCAGCGTCACGCCTCGGCTCGCCAGGCGATGCAGCCAGTGGATCAGCGACTCGCCCTCTTCTTCCGCCGTTACTACACCGCTCGGCGTGGGCGCGCAGACGAACAGCATGTCGAGATGGCGCGCATCGCTGCCGGCCACGCTCTCCGGCGAGAGGGTCAATTCCGCCACGCTCTTCACCGGCCGGCCGTCGAGTCCGAACGTGGTGGCGGTATAGAGCCGCCGCTCCGCCAGCGTGTTGGCGACGATCAGCGGCTCCATGGCGCAGGCCTGCGCCAGCAGGGAGAACCCCGGCAGCATGACGAACCCCACCTGGCGCGGGGTGCCCTGTGCATTCATGACCGACTCATGACCGATGTTTCATGCGATGGGGTCGGGCGTGATCAAACCTGGACGACGTCGAATTTCACCAGCGGATCGACCTCGGCGTCATAATCCATGTCGTCACGCTCGAAGCCGAACAGCTTGAGGAATTCGTGCTTGTAGCCGGCGTAATCGGTCAACGCGAACAGGTTGTCGCTGGTCACCTGCGGCCACAGATCCTTGCAGGCCTGCTGGATATCGTCGCGCAGTTCCCAGTCGTCCAGGCGCAGACGTCCGGCTTCGTCCACCTCGGGCTCGCCATCGGCGTAAAGGCGCTCGCCGAACAGCCGGTTGAGCTGGTCGATGGTGCCCTCGTGAACGCCCTGTTCCTTCATCACCTTGTAGACCATGGAGATATAGAGCGGCATGACCGGAATCGCGGCGCTGGCCTGCGTCACCACGGACTTGAGCACGGCCACGTTGGCGCCGCCGCCGGTCGCCTTGAGGCGCTGGTCGATTTCGCTGGCGGCGCGATCGAGATCTTCCTTCGCCTTGCCCAGCGCACCGTGCCAGTAGATCGGCCAGGTGATATCGGTACCGATATAGCTGAACGCCACGGACTTGGCACCCGGCGCCAGCACGCCCGCCTTGTCCAGCGCATCCATCCACAGTTCCCAGTCCTGGCCGCCCATGACCTCGATGGTGTCGGCCACTTCCTGCTCGGTCGCCGGCTCGACGGTGGCTTCGGTGATGGTGTCCTTGTTGGTATCGATGGCGGTCGCCGTGTAGGTCTCGCCGATCGGCTTGAGGCTGGAGCGCTTGACCTCGCCGCTGTCCGGCAGCTTGCGCACCGGGGATGCCAGCGAATAGACCACCAGATCGATCTGCCCCATGTCCTCACGGATCAGCTCGATCGCCTTGTCGCGGACTTCATGGGAGAACGCATCGCCGTTGATCGACTTGCTGTAGAGGCCTTCGGCCTTGGCGAACTTGTCGAATGCTGCCGAGTTGTACCAGCCGGCGGTGCCGGGCTTGGTTTCGGTTCCGGGCTTTTCGAAGAACACGCCCAGCGTATCGGCGCCATAGCCGAATGCCGCCGTGATACGCGCCGCCAGCCCGTAGCCGCTGGACGCGCCAATGACCAGCACGTTGCGGGGGCCGGCCTGCTTGCCGCTCAGGTTGGCGCGGGTGGTCTCGATCTGTTCGAGTACGTTGCGCTCGCAGCCGAGCGGATGCGTCGTGGTACAGATGAAACCGCGAACCTTGGGCTTGATGATCACGTCTAACCTCGTCTTCTACAGCGAAACGGAAAGCCCCGGCGAGTCTCGCCGGGAAGTGGCATGGGTCGAATTCTATCAGGTCGAGTGCTATCCGGGCGCATTCTAACAGCGTGGTCAAAAAGGGGGCGAACTCGTGACATGACGCTTTCGCCGCAGTCCGCCGCCAGGTCCCGCGTTGCCCGACGAGAGGCGCGTACCCATCGGCTCGCCCGCGGGGAAAGCCGGTCAGGCTTGTCTCGCCGCTGCGGGTATTCGAAGATAGCCCACCGGCAAGCCGAGCCAGTCCAGAAAGCAGAGAAAGCCCCATGCACCACGAACAAGAGATCGAAGACCTGGTCGTCCGGCGCGGCGCGCTGTGGCTGGCGCTGTCGCCGCTATGGCTCGAGCGCGAGCCGCGCGAGTCCGAATACGCCCGCATGATCCGCGAGATCGAAGCCAGCGCACTGACGCTGCAGCAGCTGGAGTGGGTCTATCGGCTGGAGATGTCGCCGGTCATGGCACGCAACCAGCTCTCCGTGGCGGGCGAATGGCGCGCGTTCGACGAAACGGCGCTGCTGACGCGACTGGTGCGCCACAACCGCAAGCTCGGCGGCTGGCGCAAGGCCCTGTGGTCGCTGTTCTCGGGGTTGACGACGATGATGAGCCGGCCACGCTTCAATGAACTGGCGATCCGGCTCATGGCCGCGCGAGGCGAACGTCCGCCCGAAAGCTGAAGCCCCGCGGTAATCGAGACCGGACGAACCGAGGCCGGACAGGCTATCCGTGCAAGACGCCGGCCAGCGCGTCTGATGGAAGAACGGCGCTGGCTCAGGCCGAGAACGGCGTCTCCAGCGCGTCCTCGATGGCACGATGCAGCGATCGCGGCACGGCGCGCGGCCCGAAGCGACGAATGACCTGCCCGTCGCGCCCCACCAGAAACTTGGTGAAATTCCACTTGATCGGCGTACTCCCCAGCACGCCGGGCGCCTGGTGCCGCAGATACATGAACAGCGGATGCGCCTCGCCCCCGTTGACCTTGACCTTTTCCATCATCGGGAACGTGACCGCGTAACGCTGTTCGCAGAACGTGGCGAACATGGCCGAGGATTCCGGCGACTGGCGTCCGAACTGGTTGCAGGGAAACGCCAGCACGGTGAACCCCTGGTCGCGATATTGGCGATAGAGCTTTTCCAGCCCCTCCATCTGGGGCGTGAAACCGCAGCGGCTGGCGACATTGACGACCAGCAGCACCTGGCCGCGCAGCGCGCGCAGATTGAAGGGTTCGCCGGCATGTGTCCGGCAGTCTTGCGTATATAACGACATCGATGAGTCGACCCGAGGAACGCTAGTGTCAAATCGTGGGAACCGAAGCGCGAACGCAAGGCATCGCGCTTGTTCTGAACACGGGCGCCTGATTCAGAAAGCCGGTCCGGCCAAAAGAGTGCCACGCCAGCCGCGACTTCACCAGTGATCGAGCGAGACGGCCTTCGACAATGCCACCCGCGTGTCCGGCGTCGCCTTTTCCAGCGCCAGCGCCTCCGGGATCGGCAACCAGCGTACGGCGGCGACCTCCTCCGGCTGCAGGCGAAGCGCTCCATCGTAGCTCACCCAGTAGAGGCTGCCGTAGAGATTCAGCCCGGCCTCCTGGAACATGAATTCGCCACCGGACATCAGCTCGACGCCGCGAATGCCGAGCTCCTCGAACAGCTCCCGCCGCGCTGCCGGCCGGGACGCCTCGCCCGCGCCTACCACGCCGCCCGCGGCCAGATCGAACCAGCCCGGATGCGTCTCCTTGATCGATGTTCGCTCCTGCACGCAGATCTCGTCCTTGCCATTGCGCACGACGATGTACGTCGCCCGATGCCAGCAGTTCAACTGCCGCATCGTGACACGCGAGGCGCTGCCGCAGGGCCGGTTGCGCGGGTCGACGAGCTGCACCTGCTCGTCGGCGATGACCCGCTTGTTCACTGAAAACGGGCTCATGGAAAACGTGCTCATGGGGAGGCCTGACGATCGAAAACGGAACCGCAGCGTATCACGGGATGGCTTCGACCCGATCCACTGGCGGTATGTGGCACCGTCGGCATGCCGCATTGGTCGAAGGGAGCACACGGCGGCGAATGTCCGGTTTATGCTCGAGTCAGCCCACTCGGAGAATTCACATGGCCGACCATGCGCCCCGCATCGAACTGACCACACATCGGGTCGAGAATCAGCCTGCCCCCGAGCCAGAACGCGACCTGTGGCGAGACGACCGCCCGTTGCGCGAGACAGTGTCGCACTTCGCCCCGGACTGGGTGAGCGAGCGTCTGGCACCGCTGGGGCAGCGCCTGGGCTCTGCAGAAGTCGAACGCTGGGGCGAGCAGGCCAACCGGTTCCCGCCCCAGTTGCACGCCTTCGACCGTCACGGCCGGCGCCTGGACGAGGTCGACTATCACCTCAGCTACCACTCGCTGATGGCGCTCGCGATTGGCGAGGGCTGGCACGCCGTCGCCTGGGAACGCGAGCATGACGGCGGGCACCAGGCGCACGCCGCCGCCCTCTATCTGTTGACCCAGGCCGAACCCGGCTTCTGCTGTCCGATCACCATGACCCACGCCGCCATGCCCGTGCTGCGCCATCTGCACGGTGGCGAGGCTTGGCGAGCCCGGCTGCTGGGCCGAGAGTACGAACCTGCGGCCATCCCCGCCTGGCACAAGACGACCAACACCTTCGGCATGGCCATGACCGAAAAGCAGGGCGGCAGCGACGTCCGCCGCAACAGCACGCAGGCGCGGCCGGTGTCATCGCCCGGTTCCGGCGAGTGGTATCGGCTCGAGGGGCACAAGTGGTTCTGCAGCGCACCGATGTCGGATGCCTTCCTGACGCTGGCCCAGACCGACGACGGGCTCTCCTGCTTCCTGGCGCCGCGGTTCACGCCGGAGGGTCAGCGCAACGCCATCGAGATCCAGCGGCTCAAGGACAAATGCGGCAATCGCGCCAACGCCTCGGCGGAGATCGAATACGCCGGCGCCTGGGCGCAGCTGGTCGGCGAACCCGGTCGTGGCGTGCCGGCCATCCTGGAGATGGTGCAACAGACGCGGCTCGATGCGGCCACCGCGCCGGCTGGCATGATGCGCCAGGCAATGCGGGAAGTCTGGCACCACGTTCAGGAGCGCCTGGTCTTCGATCGTCGGCTGTCCGACCAGCCTCTGATGCAGCGTGTCGTCGCCGATCTGGAGATCGAGACCGAGGCCAGCCTGCTGCTGGCGATGCGAGGCGCCCGTGCCATGGACCGCACCGCGGACGACGAGCACGAAGCCGCCCTGGCCCGCCTGCTCCCCGCGCTGGCCAAGTTCTGGCACAACAAGCGCTGCCCCGCGTTCATGGCCGAGGCGATGGAATGCCTGGGCGGCATCGGTTACGTCGAGGAAACGCCGCTGGCCCGGCTCTATCGCGAAGCGCCGGTCAATTCGATCTGGGAAGGTTCCGGCAACGTCATCTGCCTGGACGTGCTGAGAATCCTGGAACGGCACCCGGCCAGCATCGAAGCGTTGCGACAGGAACTCAACCTGGCCCGGGGCCACCATCCCGCCTTCGATGCCGCCGTCGACTCGCTCGACGCCCGACTGACGGCCAGCGCCGAACGGCTGCAGGCCGAGGCGCGCTGGCTAGCGCAGAGCATGGCGCAGATGCTGCAGGCCGCCCTGCTGATTCGTCATGCCCCTCATGCCATCGCCGACACCTTCTGCATCACGAGGCTTGCCAGCGCGTCGCCGATTTTCGGTGTACTGCCGGCCAACGCTCCCGTGCCGGCAATCCTCGAGCGTCTGAAGGAAAGTGTCTGAATGAAAAGGAAAGCGTTGAATGAAGTGAGCCGCCCGGACGCAGACTCAGCCCAGCGCCACACGAGCCGCCAACCCCAGCAGGACGATGCCCGTCAGGCGGTGTATCCACGCCGCGTGTCGCTGCAGCCACGGCAGCACACGGGAGTGGGATAGCAACAGCGCCACCAGCACGTACCAGCCGCCGTCCACCAGCGTGGCGGTGGCCACGATCAGCCAGCGCCCGGCCGTGCCCAGATCGGCGCTGACGAACTGGCTCAGCAGCGCGACGAAGAACACGATCAGCTTGGGATTGCCCAGCGCCACCAGCAGGCCATCGCGCATGGCACGGCGCCAGTCGCTCGCCCGCTCGGCGACGCTAAAGCTGCCGCTACCGCTGGCCCGGAGGGCTTGAATGCCCATCCAGGCCAGATAGAGCGCGCCGCCCCAGGTCACCAGTCGGTACAGCCAGGGCTGGTGAACGATGACCGCCGCCAGCCCCAGTACGGTCAACCCCGCATAGAGACCGACCCCCAGCGCATGGGTCACACCGGCGACCACGCCACACCAGCGGCCGCCACCGACCGTGTTCTGCATGACCATGGCCAGGCTGGGGCCCGGTGACATGGCCCCCAGAGCGCAAACCGCCAAGAGAGACAACCAGAGTTGCAACGACACGTCGACTTCCTGTTTCCGCCATCGAAATCCGCGCCCCGACTATACCCGACGCTTGCCGCCCGGCCGACTCCGCGAGGCACCGATCGACGAACGATCACAGGATTTCCGGCGGCACGGGCACTTTGCAGCGTCTACGCTGTCATACGCACCCAGGCCCATAATCCATCAGGGAGGTGAAACATGAGCCTATTCAAGCGTGAAGACCGCGAAGCCCGTACCGATCGCATTCGTGCCGATCTGGACGATATCGGTGATCAGGCCCAGGCACTGGGACGTGACCTGCGAGACGACACGCAAGACGCGATCGAAGAGGCACGGCTGCAAAGCGAGGCGCAGTATGTACGCATGGCCGACCAGGCGCGCCGGCGCAATCGCCGGTTCAAGCGTTCCGCCAACCAGTCAGCCAATGAGTGCGACCGTTACGTGCGTGAACACCCGTGGTCCAGTATCGGGGCAGCCACGCTGGCCGGCGCCGTGATCGGCCTGTTGATTGGCCGTCGCTAGCCTTTCCGACGCCCCGCCAAGCGGGGCGTTCTGTTTTCCGGTTACGTCTAAACCATAGTTTCAATCTTTAACTGCAATTAAACATTCCAATCAAGGCTGTGGAAACTTGAGAACGATAGTCGTTTAATCGCATGACACCTGAATTCAGGAGACCGAGATGAACGCTAACAAGTGGCAAACGATCGACGTTAAAAACATCGATAAATCAGCGAGATCACTGCACGCCTGCTCACTGGATCCGTCCATTCGCTGCCTGGCCGAGTTGCGCGCTTCGCAGATCAACGGTTGCCTGAGCTGCACGCATTTCCGTCGCGAGCAGGCCGAAGCACTGGGTATCTCTCCCAGCAAGCTGCAGGCGCTGGCCGCTTGGGCGGAGTCCGACGAGTTCGACGAGCGCGAAAAAGCCGCACTGGCCTGGTGTGAGTCCTTCACCCACTTTCGTCCCGCCAATCCGACCACCCGCAAGCTGGCGCTGAATGCCTTCTCGCCGCGGGAACTGGCGGATCTGACCATGGCGATTGAAATGACCAGCGCACTGAGCCGCGCCATGCGCCGCGCAGCGGTCTAGCAAGACTCCACGCCAAGTTTCATCTCGGCTCGCTCTCGTCAATTACGGGAGCGAGTTTTTGGCGTCTGGCGTTCGACTTTTGGCCTTCATTGCCAAACGCTCATGCATCGTTTTTCCACTTCCCCCCCTATTTCACCCCTTATCCCGCACGTCGCCCCGAAGCCGCAGCCTGCAGATAAAAGAACCGGTCAGGCAATGTGAGCGACGCGATCGTGCAGGCACCCCACCACGTGGCCCTCGCTGGCCAACGCCGGCTTGTCGAGCACGGTCACCCAGCCTCGGGCGAGCTTGATCACTCCTTCTTGGCGGAATGCCGTCAACGTCCGGCTGACATGGACCGGCGACAGACCGAGCGCATCGGCAAGCTGCTGTTGGGACAACGGCAAGCGAAAGCACTCGCCCGGATGGTCATCGTTATATTGCAGGCGGCAGAATATCTTGAGCAGCAAATAGGCCACACGCTGGCGAGCACTGCGACGCGAGAGATGCACCAATCGCTCGCTCAGCACGGCCTGCCGATAGGAACAGACCGCAAAGCAGACCGACATGAGACTCGATGATTCACGAAACAGGTCCAGCAATTGGCGGTTGGCGATGGTTCGAATCTCGCCGTCTT
>Ga0208300_101140_pt1 | contig 12190 bp, 8 predicted proteins | sample 23_taG_FD_184096 | JGI IMG/M metagenome (GOLD analysis project Ga0208300, IMG submission 184096) | Marine viral communities from Cariaco Basin, Caribbean Sea - 23_WHOI_OMZ (SPAdes) (version 2) | ecosystem: Environmental > Aquatic > Marine > Oceanic | place: Caribbean Sea: Cariaco Basin | collected... | reverse complement strand
GCCCAGCTTGGTGGCGTCGGCCATGACATAGACCGCCGCCGCCCGCGCGATCATCGCTTCCTTCAGCCACGCCTGTTCCGGGCTCGCTTCGCAGAGCCCCAGTTCGGTGACGCCGTCGGCGCTGAGGAACAGCCTGTCGACCGTCAGGCGTGAAAGCGACGCGTGGGCCAGCGGGCCGTAGGCGGTCATGCTGGAGGTGCGCAGATCACCGCCCAGCACGGTGGTGTGCCCCTCCGGCAACTGCGTGAGCCAGGGCAGCGCCGCCATGTTGTTGGTGATCACGTGAAGGCCGTGCTTTTCATTGAGCCGGGCGGCCAGTGCCGACGTCGTGGTGCCGCCATCGAGGAGCAGCGTATCGCCATCCTCGATGCAGGCCAGTGCGCAAGCCGCAAGGCGTGCCTTGACGTCGCCCTGGCGCATGCGGCGTTGCTCCAGCGTCAACTCCGGCTCGCGCTGGCCGATGGTCGTGGCCGCGCCACCGTAGGTGCGAACCAGCAGCCCTTGCTGGGAGAGCGCGCCGAGATCGCGACGAGCGGTCGCCTCGGAAATGCCGAAGTGGCGGCACAACGCCTCGATACTGGTAATGCCGGCGTGGACGGCTTCCAGCATGTCGTGGCGGCGTTTGGCGACTTTCATGTAATCCTCCACAATCGAACGAACCCGCCTGGGCGGGTTCGAGCTTCGTCTCTTGGCTATCCTCGGCGCCTATTGTGCCATTGTATGGGGCTCACGGCCGCCGATCGCTGATCCATCGATGGATCAATCGCCCAGAGACAGCTGATGACGCGCCGCGACGATATCGGAGAGCTCGGGAACGTACTTCTCGCCGTCACCCTGGGATTCGGCGCTGGCGTAGAGGTCGCGCACGGCCCTGGCGACACCGGCTTCGACGTTCATTGCCTCGGCCAGCGAGGCCAGGTAACGCGTGTCCTTATGGGCATTCGCCAGGGTGAAGCGATGCGCGTCACGGTCGCGTTCCAGCACGTACTGGAAGAAGGTCCGATAGAAGCCGCTATCCATGCGCGAGCCGCGAATGACGCTATCGAACGTCTGCGGCGTGATGCCGGCCTTGGCACCGATGGTCAGCGCTTCGGCGAAGATCGCGCCGTAACCCATGGCCAGGAAGTTGTTGAGCAGCTTCATGGTATGGCCGGCGCCCGCCGGGCCCACATGCATGATCCTGGCAGCCCAGGTTTCGATGACCGGGCGCACTCGCTCGAGCGTGGCCTCGTCGGAGCCGATCATTGCCTGGAGTTCGCCGCTCTCGGCCTGGGCCGGTATGCCGCCGAGCGGGGCGTCGATCAACGTGATGTGATCCTGTGCCAGTGACTCGGCGAGCTTGCGCGTCAGCGTCGGTTCGGACGTCGAGCAGTCGACGATGACGAGGTTGTCGCGTCTTGCCTGCCTGGCGCCGGCGCGGATGCCGTGCTCGCCATCGATCAGCGATTCGACCTGAGGCGCGCCGGTCACGCAGAGAAAGACGATATCGCATTCGGCGCCCAGAGTGGCCGCGTTGGCCGCTTCCTCGGCACCCTTGGCAACCAGGTCGTCGATGGGTTGGCGATTACGATGCGCCAGTACCTTGAGCGGATAACCCGCCTTGAGTATGTTGCCGGCCATGCCGGCGCCCATGAGTCCGAGTCCTGCGAAACCGATGACCGGCATATGTCTCTCCTGGTATCGATGGATCGTTGACGATCGAGACGTGCCTCAGGCGTTGGCGTCGTGACGGCTCGCCAGTTCGACGGCCTGTCGAAGCGCCTCGATCAGGCTGCGATCGTCGGCAATGCCCTTGCCGGCGATATCGAAGGCGGTTCCGTGATCCACTGACGTGCGCACGACAGGCAGGCCAACGGTGACGTTGACGCCGGCTTCGAGGCCCATCACCTTGACCGGGCCGTGGCCCTGATCATGATACATTGCCACCACGCAGTCGAAGTCGCCACGACCGGCACGGAAGAAAAGCGTGTCGGCGGGGAGCGGGCCCTCGACATCCCAGCCGCGCTGGTGCAGTGCCTCGATGGCCGGCACGATCTTTTCTTCCTCTTCACCATAGCCGAACAGACCGTTCTCCCCTGCGTGGGGATTGATGCCGCACACCGCGATGCGCGGATTCGTCTGGCCGGCGCGTACCAGCGTTTCATGGGCTCGCTCGATGGTACGCGTGACCAGCCCCGGCTCGATGCGCGCAATGGCATCGATGATGCCGATGTGGGTGGTGACGTGGATCACCTTCATCTTCGGTGTCACCAGCATCATCGAGACTTCCTCGGTGCCGGTCAGGTGCGCCAGCAGTTCGGTATGGCCCGGGAAGATGTGGCCACCGGCATGCAGGGCTTCCTTGTTTAGCGGGGCGGTGCAGATCGCATCGAGCTCGCCGGCTTCGATCAACTCCACGGTCCTGGCGATGTACTGATAGGCGGCATCGCCCGCGATCGGAGAGACCTTGCCCCAGGGCAGGTCGGCGGGGATCAGGCCGAGATCGATGCACTCGAGCGTGCCGCGCTCGAACCGCGCCTGCGCGGGAGTCTCGACGACATGCAGCTGAAGCGTGGATCCGACGATCTCCATGGCCTGACGCAGGCGCCCGGCATCGCCGATGACCAGCGGGCGGCACGCGTCGTGGACCGTGTCCTGGGCGAGCGCCTTGACGATGATCTCGGGGCCGACGCCGGCAGCGTCGCCCATGGTGATGCCGATGATGGGACGGTCGGTCATGCTCGTATCCTCTGCTGAATCCTGAAAATGGGTAGCGGCTTTTGCGTCGTGCCAAATTCGGGCGAAGGCGGCGGTGTCGCCAAAGCCGCCCGCCTTGGTGATGACTTCCAGCGTTCGGCCGCGATACCCGGCCTGAAGTCGCGCCATCCCGGTATCGGGCGCATCGACGAGACCTAGCCGGGTAATGTCCGCCGCGGTCAGTAGCGCCCTGGCGGTAGCGCCTCCGGTGGCGATCAGGCGATCGAACGCGTCCAGATGCGGCGCGAGTATCTCGCCAAGCCGGACGCTGAGCCTGGGACCGTCCGCGGCGTTGCGATCGTCGGGCTGGGCCAGGCGAACCATGATGTCGTCCCCGGCTTGCAGCGTTTGCTGAATGCGTCGGGTGACCGATGCCAGAGCGGGCGAGAGCGAGTCGTCACGTGCCTCGCCAACGAGATCGGCGGCATCGATCTCGATCACCTCGAGACTCGGGTTGCTGTCGATCAGCGCGTCGGCCTGCGCATGCGAAATGCCGCTCATGCTGCCGATCACGATCATCGTCGGACGCCGACGTGGTTCCCGCGAGAGACGGTTCGTGGCCGGCGTACCGACGAGCCCCAGCGCCGCCGGCAGTGCCAGCCCCAGCCCGGCCGAACCGACCCAGAATACGTTATCGAGCGGTGCAGACAGCGTTGCCAGACGCTGCAGATCGACATCGGTCAGCGCGTCGCAAACGACGGCCTGGACGCCGTCCTGCTGATACTGACGCAACGTTTCCGATACCACGGCATCCGCTTCATAGAGCGTCGGCAGGTCGAGTCGGCGTGTTTTCAGCTCGGCGCCCTCCAGCATCTCGACCAGATCCGCGCGGCCACGAATGCCCTCGTTGGTCCAGACTTCGGTCTCTTCGACGGGGCGCTCGTGAAGCCACTGGCGACCATCGCGAGTGGTTCTTCCGGTGGCCGGGTAGGCCGGTGCGACGATCGCCATGCCGGCACCGGGAACCAGGCTCGCGATTTCGGCGGCAACGTTGCCGCGTAGCGTCGAGTCGACCTTCTTGAACAGATACTGGTAACGGCCTGTCCACTGATCCAGGCAGGTACGGTGACGCAGGGCGGCCTCGGCGGGATCGCAGGCCCGGGAGTCCATATCGATGGCTGTCGCGTCGCTGTGACCAACGGTCGTGGCGGACAGCATGACGTCGGTCGACAGGCCCTGAGTGGTGCAGCCAATCGCGGAGTCCGCGGTGCCGGTGAGATCGTCGGCCAGAATCAGCAGAGATGTCAGACGCCTTTCAGGCGGATGAGCGTCGGGGGAGGTGTTAATCGTCATTTATGATCGAATCGATAGAATATTGTCTTATAAAATGATCGTTTCGATCATGAAAGGCAAGTCGACGAAAGTGGTGCGTCTGTGAAAAATCGATTCACCACTAGAGGTAAAACCGTACGCGATGGATCGGCAAGCAAACTTTTCTGAGTGAATCGATCATTTTTGTGGCGGGTAGGATGTCTTCAGCATGGCGTGGGCCGCGATAGCACCGGAATGGACGTCGGCCACGCTGCAGTCGTGCGCCAGCGCCAGCCGGTGAACATCCTCGTATTCCGGCGCGACACGGATGTCCTGGCCGTTCAGCGTGCCTATCTTCACCCGTACCGTGCCCCATTCGGTTTCGACGAGCTCGATCCGGCGTTCGAGGCGCCGTCGGCTGGTCTCTTGGCGCCGTACGCCGAACGTCGAGGAGTGAAGCAGCATTAGCTGCTCCAGGCGGTCCGCTTCATGACAGGGGGCCAGTACCGTGATCAGGATTCCCGGGCGCGACTTTTTCATCGTGACCGGGGTGTAGAACACGTCCAGCGCCCGAGCTTCCAGCAGTACGCCCATCAGATGACCCAGCTGCTCTCCGGTGACGTCATCGAGCTGGCACTCCAGCACCGCGATGATCTCCCGCTCCGGGGAGACTGTCGCGGTTTTCATCGAGACGACGCGCAGCACGTTGGGATGAGGAAAGTCGCGGTTGCCGGCACCGTAGCCGATCCCGACCGGCGTGCCTGCCGGCGCGGCGCGGAACGACTCGACCAGCGTCGCCAGAAACGCGGCGCCGGTGGGCGTGGTCAGCTCGCCTGCGACATCGGCCTCGAAGGTGGACAGCGGCACGCCCTTGAGCAGCTCCAGCGTCGCCGGCGCGGGGATCGGGAAGCGGCCATGTGCCATCGTGACCACGCCGTATCCCACCGGCACCGGGGTCGCGGTGATCGTATCGATATCGAGTGCTTCCAGTGCGAAGCAGACGCCGAGGATGTCGATGATCGAATCCATCGCGCCCACTTCGTGCAGATGAACCTCGGCCGGATCGATCCCGTGGATTCGACCCTCGGCTTCCGCGATTGCGGTAAAAATCGCCGTCGCCCGGCGGCGAACCCGGGGAGGGAGATCGGCGTCGGCGATCATCGTCAGAATCTCTCCCGCACGGCGGTGGGGATGATCATGATGTTCGTGTTCGTGTTCGTGTTCGTGTTCGTGTTCGTGTTCGTGTTCGTGTTCGTGTTCGTGTTCGTGTTCGTGCGAGTGCGAAGCATCGTGAGCATGATCGTGACCTTGGCCGTGAGCGTGACCATGGCCGTGAGCGTCACCATCGGGTTCGAGTGCGATCCTGAGCAGCCGCGCGTGGATACCGCAGCGATCCACCGGCCGGGTGTCGAGTTCGAAAGGATCGATCGGCAGCCGTCGCAGCGCGGCCGCGACATCGTCCAGATCGGCGCCGAGATCCACTAGCGCCGCCAGCAGCATGTCGCCGGCGATGCCGAAGGTGCAGTCGATATGGAGCGTCTTCATGAGCGACGCGGTTCCTCGAAACAGGCCGGGCGGGGATCGGGGCCCCGCTCGAGCAGCGAGAGAATGTTGGCCGCCTGCCAGGCGGCGCCGAAGCCGTTGTCGATGTTGACCACGCTCATGCCGGTGGCGCATGCCGAGAGCATGCCGAGCAGGGCGGTAACGCCCTGCAGGCTCGCGCCGTAGCCCACCGAGGTCGGCACTGCGATCACCGGATTGCGCACCAGCCCGGTGATCACGCTGGGCAGCGCGCCTTCCATGCCGGCGATCACGATCAGCACGTCGGCCCGGGTCAGCGCTTCACGATGCGCCAGCAGTCGATCGAGTCCGGCAACGCCGACGTCGTTGAGCCGGGCGACGTTGACGCCCAACCATTCAAGGGTGCCCGCCGCTTCTTCGGCCACGGGCAGGTCGGACGTGCCGGCGCAGATCACCGCCACGGTGCCGGGGAGGCGCTTCGGCGGGTTGCCCCAGCAAAGCAGCCGGCTGGCCGGGTCATAGTGGCCGTGTGGATGGTCTTGCAGCACTCGTTCGGCACGTTCGGCGTCGAGACGAGTGACCAGCGCTCGCTGGTGCCGGTCGATCAGGCGGCCGACGATGGCGCTGATCTGGACGGCCTGTTTGCCCTCGCCGAACACGACTTCGGGAACGCCGTTACGGTTTTCGCGATCGTGATCGACGCGGGCGAATCCCAGGTCGGAAATGGGGCGGTCAGGGCGTTCGGTCATGCCATATCCTGTCGAGCCGAATTCAAGGCAGCAGGCGATTCATGCTGCCGCTGCGGTAGCCGGCCAGATCCAGCGTCACCCAGGCATATCCCAGCGCCGTGAGCTCCGCGACCAGTCGGTCGTGATGTTCGAGCACCGTCGCCATGTCCTGAGGCTCGACTTCGATCCGCGCCAGTTCGCCATGATGGCGCACGCGGAGCTGACCGATGTTCAGGGCCCTGACGCGGCGCTCGGCTTCGGCAATCCGCTCGAGCTTCTCCAGCGTGATGCGCTCGCCGTAGGCGACCCTCGACGACAGGCAGGCCAGCGAAGGCTTGTTCCAGGTCGGCAGGCCCATGGCCTGGGAGAGTTCGCGAATCTCGGCCTTGTAGAGGCCGACCTCGTGCAGCGGGCCGCGCACGCCGTATTCGCGGGCGGCCTGGGTGCCGGGGCGATGCTCGCCATCGTCGTCGGCGATCAGGCCGAAGACGATATTGTGGAATCCGGCGTCGACCATGATCGGCGCCAGATGAGTGAACAGGCCAGACTTGCAGTAGTAGCAGCGGTTGGCGTCGTTCTCGGCGTAACCGGGGATGGCGATCTCCGAGGTCTCGATGACCCGGTGCGGCGCCTCCAGGCGCCGTGCCAGTTCGCGGGCGGCATCGAGTTCCTCGAACGGATAGGATTCCGAATCGGCGGTGACCGCGAGGACGCGTTCCCGGCCCAGCGTCTCCAGCGCGATGGCGAGCAGAAAGGTGCTGTCGACGCCTCCGGAGAACGCCACCACGACATCGCCCATGTCGCGCAGCACGTTGCGCAGCCGCTCGAGCTTGGCGTCGAGTTCGGCGCCCTGGGCCACGTCGGCGGTCAGCGGCACGCCAGGCGGCCGCGACGACGGCGCCCCGTCCACGGTCAAGGCGTCGATCCGGTCGGTTCGAGCCATCGAGGTCATTGGTTCCTCCTATCGTGTGTCCGTCGACCGGTCGTTCAGTCATCGACCTGATTCAATTGTCGGTCTGATCAGTCATCGACATACGGTACTGTCAGCGGCCCCAGCGGCATCACGGCAATCGACATCTCCTCGCCGTAACGTGCCTTCAACGCCTGCAGCGTCTCGGCGATGTCGTGGACGGGCTCCAACAGCGCGGCGCGCGCCTGGGCGTCGCTCAGCGTCGAGTAGAGCATCACGTCGGCCCAGCTCTGGATGACTGCCTGCTTCTGCACCTGCCACTGATCGAGCATGGCGAACTCCGGATCCTCGATCATTTCGAGCAGTGCCTGGGGAGAGTCTGCCATGGCGAGAATCTCGGCGAACTTGCCGTGATCGGGAATGCCATCGGAACACTCGCAGGCCATCAGGATGGTGCCGCCACGCTTGACGATCTTGTGCGCGGCGCTCATTCCTTTCACCGCCTGGTAGAGATTCTGGTCGAGCGGGTAGCCGGAATTGCCGGTAATCACGACATCGAAGCGCTGGCTGGCGCGTACCATGGCGTGTTCCAGCTCGTGTTCGCAACCCTGACGATGGGCTTCGGTGAGATCGCCGGCAAACACCCGAGTGATCGCCTTGTCGCGATTCAACGTGACGTTGAGCATGAAATGGGGCGGGCACAGTGCGTTGATCTCGCGGGTCATCGCCTGCAGCGGATTGTCGTCCATGTTGCCCCAGGTGGAGCGCGGATCGCCGATCATGCGGGAGTTGTGAAACGTCATGATCGTCTCGAGACCCGCGATGCCCGGCATCACCCCTTTGGGCCCGCCGGAGAAGCCAGCGAAGAAGTGCGGTTCGATGAAGCCGGTAACGATACGGAAGTCGGCCTCGACCCAGCGTCGATTGAGCCAGGAAGGGCAGCCGAAGCTGTTGTCCCCCACGTTGACCAGCTCATCGTAGTTGTCGCAGTGGTTGTTGATGATCTCGATATGATCCACCACCCAATCGCCCAGCATGCCGCGGAGTTCCTCGACCGTCTGGTCGCGGTGGGTACCGGTGCCGTTGATGATCACGAAGTTTTCATGCGGCACGTGATCGAGCGTTTCGATCAGCAGCGGTACCAGCAGATGGTTGGGCGTCGGCCGGGTGATGTCGCTGATCACGATGGCGACGCGATCGCTGGCCTTGACCATTTCCTTGAGCGGCGGCGTGCCGATCGGGAAAGAGAGCGCTTCGCGCACGCCGGCCACGGGATTCTCCAGCGCATGCTGCGTCGTGGGTTCGACGACGAAAGTGTCGTCCGGCAGGTCGAGTGCCAGCTCACCCTTGCCGTAGAGCAGAGAGATGTTCATGAAGGCTCCAGGATGGCGGCGCTTGCGCGCCGCCGGATGATGTCGTGCGTCTCAGCATGCCACGATACGGCAGCGACGTCGCTCAACCGTCGCGTGCCACACCGAGATCCTCGTCGACACGAGACTGCGGTTCGTCCTCGCGGGTGCCGTCGATACCGCGTTTCTTCTGCCAGCGGTCGACCAGCATCACGGCGATCGGCCCCAGGATGGCGGTCGTCAGCGTGGCGATCGAGATCTGCGACGTCGCGATATTGACCAGGTCGTGATAACTCTGCGCTTCGGCCGCGCTCATCATGCCCGAGTTGGCGGCGACCGCGGCGGCTGCGGCAATGGCGGCCGGCGTGCCGGCGGCGTTGCCCGCTGTGGTCGCTTCGGAGACCGGGGCGATGGCGCTGGGTTCGCGGAACAGTCGGAAAACCAGAATACCGACGCCACCGGTGAGTACGGTCGTCATGACGCCCAGCAGCAGGCCGGCACCCACGACCTCGGGGTTGAAGAACGCCGCCAGGTTCATGTTCGCGCCCAGGGCAAAGGCGAAGAACGGTACCGGCAGGATCTCGCCGGGCTTGAGGAAGGCGCGAATGTCGCGATCGAGGTTGCCCAGCAGCATGCCCAGCGCAATCGGCAGCAGCACGGCGATGAAGGCGATGACCGGGAACTGGGAGCCCAGCAGCCCTAGCGACATGAGGGTGAAGAACGGCCCGTCGTTGAGCGACAGAATCGCCACCGCGCCGGTATCGGAGCGGTTGCCGTACTGGCTGGTGAGTGCCGCGTACATGCCACCGTTGCCATTGGTCATGGCGGCGATGATCGCCACCGTCGAAAGACCCAGCAGGCCGTCGATCGGATCGAACATCAGGCCCAGACCCACGCCAACCGCCAGACCGGTCAGATATTTGGCGGTAACCAGCAGGGCGCCTTTCTTGAGCGCCTTGCCGCCTACGCGCAGATTCATCTGGCTACCGGAGCAGAACAGGAACAGCGCGATGAGTACCAATGCCCCATCCTTGAACAACTCCTGAGAGAAGCCCCCGATACGCAGGAATTCGTATTGGCCGCTATCGGTCTGTCCTGCACCGAGCCACTGCAGAATCGCGGTGATCCAGGATAGATGGAGCTGGTCTATCGTATTGAGTGCGGCACCGAAAATGAGGGGAACCACCATCAGGCCCCCGGGAACCTTCTGGACCGTGGCGAGCAGTTTCATGAGCTGGACTCCCGTGCGCCATATGTGGCGAATGATTCACTATTGATCGAAACGATTGTCAATTTGATCGAAACGATCATTTGTAGCAATGCCACTAAAGGCGTAGACGACCGTGATCTGTCCATTCCCTGAATGGCTCGACCTGAGTACCATGCCGCTCATGTCCAGATCCCGCTCGGCCAACGCCTTTCCCCAGCTTCGCCCTTACCAGACCCAGGCGGTCGACAACGTCATCGCCCACTTCCGGGGCAGCGACGATCCGGCCGTGGTGGTGCTGCCCACCGGCAGCGGCAAGTCGCTGGTCATCGCGGAACTGGCGCGGCGTGCCCGTGGCCGGGTGCTGGTGCTGGCGCACGTCCGTGAACTGGTCGAGCAGAACCATGCCAAGTACCTGGCCTACGGACGCGAGGCGGACATCTTCAGCGCCGGGCTGGGGCGCAAGGAGAGCGGGCGCCAGGTGGTGTTCGGCTCGGTGCAGTCGGTGGTCAACGGGCTGGAGGATTTCGCCTCGGGCGACTTCACGCTGCTGGTGATCGACGAGTGTCATCGCGTTTCGCTCACTCGGGACAGCAAGGTCGAGCACCATGCCGCGGTGTCCGGGAAAGGTGATCGGCGGACCGCTTCCACCTACGAGAAGGTGATTGCGCGGCTGCGCGAGGCGCGGCCCAACCTCAAGGTGCTGGGTCTGACGGCAACGCCGTATCGCCTCGGCGAAGGGTTTCTCTATCACCGCCACTACCACGGCATGGTGAAAGGGCCGGAGAATGCCTTCTTTCGCGACTGCGTGTTCGAGCAGCCGCTGCGCGTGATGGTGCGTCAGGGCTATCTCGCCGAGCCCCGGCGGATCGACGGCGCCATGGCTTTCTACGACTTTTCGCAGCTGATGCCACAGCGCAACGGTCAGTTCGCCGAGCGCGATCTCAATGGCGTGGTCCAGGGTAATCGCGCCACCCCGCAGATCATCCATGACGTGATCGAACGCGCCCGCGAGCGGGTGGGCGTGATGATCTTCGCCGCCACCGTGGCGCACGCCGAGGAGGTACTTGGGCTGCTGCCCTCGGAGGAGAGTGCGCTGGTGACCGGGGCGACGCCGGGGCCGGAGCGGGAGCGATTGATCGCGGCGTTCAAGGCGCGCGAGCTCAAGTACCTGGTCAACGTGGCCGTACTCACCACCGGCTTCGATGCGCCGCACGTGGACGTGATCGCCATTCTGCGTCCGACCGAATCGGTGGGGCTCTATCAGCAGATCGTCGGCCGGGGCTTGCGGCTCTCGCCTGGCAAGCGCGACTGCCTGATTCTCGATTATGCCGGCAACCCTTGGGAACTCTACGCACCGGAGATCGCCCAGGCGCGGCCGGACGGCGAGAGCGAGCCGGTGCAGGTCGAATGCCCGGAGTGCGGTTTCGCCAACACCTTCTGGGGCAAGCGCGACGGCGACTTCGTGATCGAACACCACGGCCGGCGCTGCCAGGGGCTTCTTTTCACACGCGGCCAAAGCCCCGCGCTCTCTATACGCGCCCAAAGCCACGCGCAAAGCGAAAGGTCAAACCTGGCAGGTGAATCTGATGCCGGCGCGGGGTCGGGCGCCGTGGAGAGTCGACATCAATGCACGTTCCGCTTCCGCTTCAAGGTGTGCGAGCAGTGCGGTGGCGAGAACGATATCGCCGCGCGAGCCTGCGGCCATTGCGGCGAGAGGCTGGTCGATCCGGACGACAAATTGCGCGATGCGCTCAAGTTGCGTCATGCCAAGGTGCTGCGGGTCAGCGGCATGCAGCTCGAGGCGACTACCAACGGGCGCGGCGTCCCGAGGCTCAAGGTGACCTACCACGACGAGGATGGCGAGACGCTGAACGAATGGTTCGGGCTGGAGACGCCGGCACAGCAGCACGTTTTCGCCCGCGTCTTTCTACGCCAGCATCTGCGCGCGCCGGGTAGCGGCTGGCGGCCCGGTTCGGCCGAGGAAACGGCTGCCGAAGCGGGGCGTCTGCGTGCGCCGGATTTCGTCATCGGCCGCAAGAGCGGCCGCCATTGGCGGGTCGAAGAGAAACTGTTCGACTATGTTGGCCGTTATCGCAAGGCGGATGCCGCAGGGGCCGAAGCGTGAAAAATGATTTACTTGCTAATAAAGTCGTTGGGGCAGTGGCGACCTTTTGACTAGAATGAAGCAGCGCTCGCTCAAGCGTCGCCGTAGGCGCCGATCAGGGCGCCGCCCCTCAAACCGTCAAGCAAGGAGCTCCCCATGAGCTGGACGACCCCCGAAGTGAAGGAAATCTGTGTCGGTATGGAAATCAACGACTACATGCCCGCTGAATTTTGAGCCAGAAGCAAGACGCGCGTGGCGGCGCTGCCTTGCAGCTGCGCGTACTGGGGGCGGCCGCCGGTGGCGGCTCGCCTCAGTGGAACTGCCGCTGCGACGTGTGCCGTCTGGTCTGGGAAGGCGATCCGCGCGTCACGCCACGGACCC
>Ga0208300_101137_pt1 | contig 12198 bp, 11 predicted proteins | sample 23_taG_FD_184096 | JGI IMG/M metagenome (GOLD analysis project Ga0208300, IMG submission 184096) | Marine viral communities from Cariaco Basin, Caribbean Sea - 23_WHOI_OMZ (SPAdes) (version 2) | ecosystem: Environmental > Aquatic > Marine > Oceanic | place: Caribbean Sea: Cariaco Basin... | reverse complement strand
ATACTATACAAACCATCTATAGTCGATACACTCTAAAAATGTCATAGCGCTACTGGGATGCTGTTTTTAAATGTAGGTTGCGCAGCCTCTGGGAACGCAGCACGCAAGTAAAATTTATACCAGTAGCACGTTTAAATCCATAACAGTTTTACATTCAGCTAACTATATAACACCATAAGGACATTAGCATGGCAAAGCCCACCACAGAGAGCATCAAGTTACCTGATTTTCCTGTTACCATCGTCAGAGCGCTAGACGGTCACTTCATCCATGATGACATCAGCCTAAAAGAGATGGTCGCCCATACCGACAAAGGCCTAATTTTATACTTTTATCCAAAAGACAACACGCCTGGCTGCACCACACAAGCGACCGAATTTACCGCGCGCCTCCACGATTTTGATGACTTAGGCTATGATATCGTTGGCGTCTCACGCGATAGCATCGACTCTCATCAAAAATTCATCACCAAGCATGACTTACACATCCCGCTCATTAGCGATACTGACGAAAAGCTTTGCCAATATTTTGATGTAATCAAAGAAAAAAACATGTACGGCAAAATCACCTTGGGGCTGGTACGCTCTGCCTTTGTGTTTGACAAAAATGGCACCCTTACCCATGCACAGCGTAACCTGCGTGCCAAAGGCTATACCGATCGTCTGCTAGCAACATTAACGCCTTAACCAGCTGACAAGATAATAATCACTGACATCACCTGTGATATCTAGGTTAAATAATCATTTCTTAACACTTGAGAATACTATGAATCAACCGTCTAATGCCGATAGTGCCGAGCAAAAAATCACTCGTACCGTATCGGTGGCTGTGATTGGCGCGGGCACAGCTGGTCAAAATGCCTTTCGGCAAGCCAGCAAAACCCGTGATGACATCGTCATTATCAATGAAGGGTTTTGGACCACCACCTGTATCCAAGTCGGCTGTATGCCAAGCAAGCTATTGATTGCTGCTGCAGACCGCGCCCATGAGGCCAATCACTCTGCAGACTTTGGGGTGCATGCCACCGCTCAAATCGATGGCAAACGGGTCATGGAACGCGTCCGTGAGGAGCGTAGCCACTTTGCCAGCTATATCAAAAAACAAGTAGAGAGCTGGCCTGAGGACAAAAAAATCGATGGTCGCGCTTATATCAACCAGCAAGGCCTGATCGAAGTCAATAACGAGCTAATCGACGCCAAAAGAATCATCGTCGCCACTGGCAGCTCGACGTTTATCCCAGACGGCTGGGCAGATAAGCTGGGTGCGACCCTGCTTACCTCTGATACCGTCTTTGAGCTCAATGACTTACCCAAATCATTGGCCGTCGTCGGCGCAGGTGCCATCGGTCTTGAGCTTGCGCAAGCCTTTACTCGGTTGGGCGTCGAGGTCACACTATTTAATCGTGTCAAGCGCGTGGCCGGTCTCAAAGACGACGACATCAACAATAAAGCCATTGATTGCTTGAGTCATGAGCTGACCATGCACCTAGGTAGCGATATTAAAGACGTCGGTACACGACATACCGATACGCAAGACCATCCAGAACAAACCGCATTTATCAATTATGAAGACAGTGCTGGCGAAGCGCGCCAGTGGCAAGGCGAATACGTACTGGTCGCCACCGGCCGACGCAATACCATCAAGCAGCTGGGCATTGAAAACTTGGGCGTCGAGCTTGATGATAAAAACCGACCAAAAAACCTCAGTATAAAAACCGGCCAAATTGGCGACTTAAACGTCTATATCGTGGGTGATGCCAATGCACACATACCTTTGTTACACGTTGCTAGTGATGAAGGCTACAGCGCAGGCAACATGATCTGCGGCAATGAAAAAGACGCCTATATACGTCCGCCTGCCCTGCCTTTTTCTATCGTGTTTTGCTCACCGCAGATCGTCAATGTCGGCATGTCGCTTCCTGAGATTCAACAAGACCCAGAGTTAGAGTACGTCGTCGGCCGTGTCAGTTTTGACAATCAAGGTCGTAGTCGAGTGATGGGAGTCAACTGTGGCTTGCTCCATATCTACGGCTGCAAAAAAACCGACAGAATACTGGGCGCCAGCATGATTGGCCCTGATGCTGAGTATATCGGTCATATCTTGGCGACAGCCATTACCAATGACTTAAACATCAAAGACATGCTCGACACGCCATTTTATCACCCTACGATATTAGAAGGACTACGGACAGCATTACGCGATGTACAGCACAAGATGGAAATCCCTTATCAGTACCACGATACGCAAGAAGACAATTTTTAAGGATTTGGACTGTTTTATAGAAAGGACACGCCCTCATAAAAACCCTGATAAAAAAGGTAGCATTGCAGGCGATCAGGGCGTATCTTGTGTTTGCTTGCCTCCCTAATTTCAGGTAACTTAATACCTTTACATGTACTCATCACTGCATGGACCAAAAAATGCCAATCGCTAGTATTACCGATTTTTTTCAAGAGATCATTCGTGATCTGCATACTAGCCTTTATTTGGCGCTTGGCGGCTCTGCTGATGAAGAGTCAATCGACTGGTCCTCACAGGTGGTCTATTTGGCCAGTACTGCCATCAAAATCCTGATCTTACTTGCGGTACTTGGGTTTTTTTATTGGTTGGCGATTTATATTCTCAAGCAAAGCAAAACAAAGCTACACTTGAATGAGCGGCGCACCAAGATTGTCCGCTCGGTACTGCGCTATATCTGGATTGTGGCAAGTTTGATTGCCATTATGAGTCAGATATACTTTGAGCCTGAAACCATCAAAGCCACTGCCAAGGCCAGCACATGGGCAGGTATTTATTATGTGCTTTGGACCTCATCTGGGCAGATCATTCACAAAGTCTTGCAGCATTATGGTCTGAATGCCTCGATAGAGCAGCTGCTAAAAAACATCTTGTCTGTGCTGCTACTGGTGCTGGGTCTGGCCAGTGTCATGGCGCAGTTTGGCTTTGATATCGTCTCGCTGGTCGCCGGTCTCGGTATCGTCGGTCTGGCGGTAGGCTTTGCCGCTCAGTCCACCCTTGCCAACTTTATCGCTGGCATCACCATCTTGCTTGAGCAATCGTTTCAAGTAGGTGACTGGATTCATATCAATGAAAATGAAGGCCGAGTGGTACTCATCGCCCTGCGTACCACGCATATCTTGACGCGGGACAACATCACCGTCATTATCCCAAACTCCAATGTTGCCTCCTCTGAGGTGACCAATTTAACCTCCAAAAACTTCATACGGTTTGATATTCGTGTGCGTATCGCCTTTGAAGACGATATCGATACCGCTCGCAAAGAGATCCTACAAGTCCTCAGTGACACCGATGTGGTGCTCAGCCGTCCTGAGACTTCGGCGACAGTCGATGAAATTGGTGAGTACGGGGTTTTCTTTATCGTGCGTTTTTGGGTAAAACCTGCTGCCGTCGCCCGTATGCCAAAAATTAAAGAAGGTCTCAAAGAGGACATCAAACGCGCGTTCGATGCTGCCAACATCTCTACCCCTTATCCACATATGCGTTTGCTGATGCCAAAGGACGTCGATTATCCTATCGCCACCAAGCCCTTTGCCACCACCACGCAGGTAGTATCACAGTCATCAGAGCCACTACCCCTGACAAAAAATGAGCAGTAAAGACGCGACTATCTTGCTCAATACCTACCACTTTAAACCATCCTACCTGGAAATATGATAAAATCACGGGTTAAACATCGCCATTGCTGATGTGCCTCATTTATCCTTTTAGACCACAGGTATCCGTATGACCGAAACCACTTCGCCAGCATCTTCCACAGCATCTTCGCCAGCGTTGTCGCTTGAGCTTATCGTTACCTGTGCCGATGGGCTCGAAGCGCCGCTACAGACTGAGCTAACCAGCTTTGGTATCCAAAGCGATATCAAAAGCACCGGTCGTCTGGCCGTCACTGGCGGCTTGCGTGATCTGTATACCATCTGTCTTTGGTCACGCGTGGCCTCACGGGTACTGCTGCCAATCAAACGCAAAAACATCAATACCGAATATGATGTGGCCGAGCAGCTCTATGGTTTGGCAAAGTCTGTCAACTGGACTGAGCAGTTTGACTTAGAGCAAACCTTTGCCATCCGTCTGTCTGTCGATAAGCGCGTGGCGGTCAGTCAGCAGTTTGCGATGCTGCGTATCAAAGACGCCATCGCTGATACCTTCAATGAAGTATATGACAGCCGCCCCAACGTCGACAGCAAAAACCCAGATTTTTCTGTGTTTGCTACTGTCAATGACAAGCAAGCCGAGCTGTATCTAGACCTATCTGGTACCAGCTTGCATCGCCGCGGCTATCGCGTGGCCATGACCGACGCGCCTTTAAAAGAAAACCTAGCCGCAGCGCTACTCTATAGCGCAGGTTGGCATAAGAAAAACGACGCAGGCAACGCGCCTTTTTATAACGCTCTTATCGATCCTATGTGCGGCTCAGGTACGTTTATTATCGAAGCGCTCTTGATGCATTGTGATTATGCTGTCGGTATCGATAAAGCAGCCAATCAATTCGGATTTTATGCATGGCAACATCATGATGATGCGCTCTGGCAGCAGATGATTGAGGATGCCCAAAACCGTTTTCGCGAGGCGCTCGCCATTGCTCAAGAGCAGCCAGACACCTTGCCGCTGATTTTAGGTTTTGATGCTGATAGCGGTGCGATACTCGCCACAGAAAAAAACCTGATCGCCGCAGGGTTGCAAGAACTGTTGCCGCTGCTTGATATCGAGACGCGCGCGCTCAATCAACTAGGCGGTGTGCTAAAGCCGCTGGTCGGTGACGGCCGCTTGAGCAATCCGCTTGTCATTACCAACCCACCTTATGGCGAGCGCTTGGGCGATGAAGACATTATCAAGCCTTTATACCAGTCAATCGGGCTTATTTTGCAAGACAGCTTTGCAGGTAGTGGCATTAATCCAATGCTTGGCATACTGGCTGCTCGTGTCGAACAGGTCGATATCTTACCAATCAAAGAACCACAAACCCTGCGCTGTCACAACGGTGCCATTACGGTTTATTTTCGTTATGGGACCCTTATCGCTGGGCAAATAGGCCATCTGGTCAGTCGTTTTGAGAAGCGTGACATCACGGTAGAGGGCGGGCAAGACTTTATCAACCGTCTACAAAAAAACCTCGCCAAGCTTAAAAAACTCGCCAAAAAAGACAATGTCAGCAATATTCGTGTCTATGACGCTGATTTGCCCGACTTTAAAGTTGCCATCGACCTGTATGGTGATTATGCGCACGTGCAAGAATACGCACCGCCCAAAACCATCCCGCCTGAGACCGCAAAAAAACGCTTCAACCTCGCCCTGATGGGTATCCGTGAGGTGTTTGATATCAACCGCGAGCAGGTCTTTATCAAAACCCGCGCCCGTCAATCAGGTAATGACCAATACAGCAAACAAGGCAGTAGCGAAAAGCGCGGTAAGTTTTATATCGCACGCGAAGATGGCGCTTACTTTTACGTCAACTTTACCGACTATCTCGATACCGGCCTGTTTATCGACCATCGCAACATGCGCGCCCGTATCAAAGCCAACAGTCGCGGCAAGTCAGTACTTAACTTATTTGCTTATACCTGTACGGCCAGTGTACACGCAGCACTCGCTGGCGCCAAAAAAGTCACTAGCGTGGATCTGTCACAAAACTATCTCGACTGGGGCAAGCAAAACTTTGCCTTAAATGGTCTGGATGTCAGTGGGAGCAAGTATCAGTTCGTCGCTGCCGATATTTTTGAGTGGATCAAGGACAATACTGAGCAGTTTGATATTATCTTTATCGATCCGCCGACTTTTTCCAACTCAAAAAAATTCCAAGGCACCTTTGATGTGCAGCGCGACCATGCCGCCCTTATCAATCGCGCCATGAACCGCTTAACCTCTGATGGCGTGTTGTATTTTTCTAATAACTTCACCCGTTTTGAGTTGGATGAGCAGCTAAGCGAGCGCTACGATATTGTCAATATCACGCCAAAGACCATCGGCTTTGATTTTAATATCAAAAAACCCATCCACCAAAGCTTTGAGATTCGTCATCGTTAAGGCATAAAAAAGGCCTATACCGCCTTGTTTGCCCAGCTTTCGTCGTGTTTTGTAGCAAATATCACAATGGCCCAATCGGCTTTGATTGGGCCATTTTTTGTTGTTATGATAGAGCACTACTACGCGGCGAAAAAGCGCAGGCTGTCCAAATACCAATCCCATCATAGGTTTTGCTCGGCTTAATCTACTCAGAGGTGCCATGACATGGCCCGTGCTTTTATCCTGCGCCTCCCTACTCTAATAATAAGGACAATCCCATGGCTTTATCACTGAACAAAGGCGGTAACTTATCGCTTACCAAAACCGACCCAAACCTAACCAAACTGCTCATCGGTCTTGGCTGGGACGAGCGCGCTACCTCTGGCGCTGAGTTTGATCTGGACGCCAGTGTGTTTTTATTAAATACCGCGGGCAAAGTACGCGGTGATCATGATTTTATTTTCTACAATCAGCTCAGATCTGACAATGGCGCAGTGGAGCATACTGGCGACAACCGTACAGGCGAAGGCGATGGCGATGATGAAGTCATCAAAGTAAACCTCACCCAAGTCCCAGCCGATATCGACAAAGTCGTGGTCACGGTCACCATTCATGATGCGGCAGCGCGCAATCAAAACTTTGGTCAAGTGGCCAACGCCTTTATCCGTGTGGTTAATGAAGAAACAGGTACAGAAGTCGTTCGCTTTGACTTAGCAGAAGACTACTCGGTCGAGACCGCCATGGTATTTGGCGAGGTATATCGCCATAATGGCGAATGGAAATTCCGCGCTGTCGGTCAGGGCTACTCAGGCGGCTTGCAGGCGATGTGTCATCAATATGGCGTCGATATCTAGCTGTCAGACACGATGATACGCACAAATTTTGGTTGCAAAACAGTCACAATTTTTCATCGGCAAACGACTAGCAATACTTTAGGTTTCGTTTAAAATTATCCATAAAAAGTGGTTAGCGATAACCACTTTTTTGCAGTTTGTGCCTATAATAGGCCGACCTTAGCTTTACGCAACCAGACAGGATGTGTCATGAGACATTTTTATTTAGACTTTATCTTTACCATTATTGCCCTTGCAATCGCGGCATGGTGGGGATATTCACACGGCGGTATGGGCGGTATGATAACCACCCTATCTATTACTGCTATTTTGGCCGTCATGGAGATTTCATTATCATTTGATAATGCGGTGGTCAACGCTTCAGTCCTCAAAGGCTGGGACGAGTTTTGGAAAAAAATCTTTTTAACGGTTGGTATTTTAATCGCCGTATTTGGTATGCGTTTGGTATTCCCAATCGTCATCGTTGCCGTCACTGCTGACCTTGGTATGATGGAAGTGATCAATCTGGCGTTGTATAACCCAGAAGAATACTCTGCCAGACTCATGGCACACCATGCAGAGATCTCTGCCTTTGGTGGTATTTTCTTATTGCTGGTGTTCTTAAACTTTATCTTTGATGATAAAGAAGTGCATTGGTTTGAATGGTTAGAGAGCCGTTTGGTAAAGCTGGGCAAAGTCGATGCCATGAGCGTGTTTGTGGCGCTGATCGTTTTGATGGTTGCGGTATCGTGGGCCAGTGCTGAGCAATCAGCGGCGGTATTAATCGCAGGCGTCTGGGGTATTCTTGTCTATCTTGGTGTCCAAGTGGTATCAGGTATGCTCGAGGGCGATTTGGAAGAAGAGCTAGAGCACGAAGGCGGCACCTCAGGATCTGAGGCCACCAGCGCCATCATGAAAGGCGGTATCATCGGTTTCTTATACCTAGAAGTCCTTGATGCGTCGTTTAGTTTTGATGGTGTGATTGGTGCCTTTGCCATTACCAATGACGTGATTGTCATCATGCTAGGTCTTGCCATCGGTGCGATGTTTGTCCGTTCGATGACTATTTTCTTAGTCGATAAAGGCACGCTCGATGAGTTTGTCTATCTAGAGCACGGCGCGCATTATGCCATCGGTGCTTTGGCCATCATCATGCTATTGTCGGTGAAATTCCACGTGCCAGAGCTGATCACTGGTCTTATCGGTATCGCCTTTATTGGTTGGGCGTTTGTAGCATCACTCAACTACCGTAAACGCCAAGCACTTGAATAACGCAGCTGTGTTTAGTGTCAGCATTCGATTCCATTAAGTGATCAAATGACAGGTTATATCAAGCAATTGGTATAACCTGTTTTTTATGTGCGCTTGCAGACTTCGCTCATTATCTAGCGTGATATCCAACCTTATATCGTTAATCTATTTTAAAATCAGTACCGTCCTACTGACATTAAGGTGCTCACTATCTTTGCTGGTGTTTACTTCCCTGCCAACATCTTCTGAAGTTTTGCCAACACCACGCCATAGAGCGGTAAAAAAACACACACGCCCATCACTATCTTAAACAAATAGTCCATCGTACCAATCTCAATCCAGTGCGACGCCATAAAAGGATCTGGGCTTTTATAAAAAGCGATGGCAAAAAAGCAAAAGCTATCGACCAAATTGCCAATAAACGTCGATGCGAGCGGTGCAACCCACCAAATACTCAAACGGCGCAGTTTATTGAATACTTGGATATCCAGCAGCTGTCCGACCACATAAGCGCTAAAACTGGCCAGTACAATGCGAAAGACAAATAAATTAAAATTCAGCAGATGCTCATGACCAATAAACTGACCATTTGAAAACACCACAGAAAAATAATAAGAAATCATCAGCGCAGGCATCATCGCAAAAAAGATAATACGTCTGGCTAAATGCTGACCAAAGATACGCACGGTCAAGTCAGTAATCAAGAATATAAAGGGAAAAGTAACAGCGCCCCATGTGGTGATAAAGCCAAACAGCTCGACAGGTATCTGCACTAAGTAGTTACTACTGGCGATGATAAAGATATGCAGGCTGACCAGCCAAAATAGCGCGCGGCGATAGCGAATGGGTTCGATCGGGGTTGTCAAAACAGTACTAATACTCATAAATCGGCCTTTTTTTACAGCAGGGTAGAGGGAACCTGAGCGCGCTATTATAAATGATAATCAGATAAATAGCGAAACAACGATGGATATGGTCATAATCTTACTTCTTTGTAGACAGAAAGATATATGTTGTATAGTCACACAAAATACGCCTTGCTTACTCAGCAGTCGCTTAGTATAGTTAGACGTAACGATAGGTAGGATATGGCGTACAGGTCGATTTATTGATCTTTTGTGCTCAGATAGTCATGACTGCCCTATTTTTGACTTATAACACCAAAAACTCTTAATTATTAATTCATAGGATATTTATATGGCTATTAGCTTAACAAAAGGCGGCAACGTAAACTTATCAAAAGAAGCGCCAGGCTTGACCAACATCACAGTCGGTCTTGGCTGGGATCCGCGGGCGACCGACGGTCAAGATTTTGACTTAGACGCCATCGCTTTTTTGTTGAATGAAGCGGGTAAAGTCCGTAACGATCAAGACTTTATCTTCTTTAACAACCTAAAGTCAGACAACGGCGCGGTCGAGCACACCGGTGACAACCGTACTGGCGAAGGCGACGGCGATGATGAAAAAATCAAAATCAACCTAGCCAATATCCCAGCGGATGTCAGCAAAGTCGCCATCTGTGCCATCATCTATGAAGGCCAAGCTCGTAACCAAAACTTCGGCCAAGTGGGCGACGCTTATATCCGCGTGGTCAATGATAATGGACAAGCCGAAATCGCTCGCTACGACCTATCAGAAGACGGTAGCACCGAGACGGCTATGATCTTCGGCGAGCTATATCGTCACAACGGCGATTGGAAATTCCGCGCGGTTGGACAAGGCTTTAATGGCGGTCTTGGCCCATTAGCGGCTTCTTATGGCGTAAATGTATAACGCCATCGTTTACCTTATCTGGGTTTAAACTTATCAAGATCTAGACTTATCATGGTTTAAATCTATCAAGGGTTAAACCCTCCATCGTCGCAGTCACCACCTATATAGGACTGCGGCAGCAAATAAGCCATCAAGTGTGCTCATTTTTCACATTTGATGGCTTTATGTTTATTACGCAGCATAAAGCTTTATAAATCAGCCCCTGTGACATCGCCTCTATCAAAAGATTAAAAGAAGGATTTGCCCCTATGGCCGCGACATTTAGCTTAATCGGTACCATTGAGCCTTTTTTGCACTGCAATCTAAAAAAGGGGGACTCTATTTATTGTGAAGCCAACGCCATGGTCATGATGGAGTCCAATCTTGAGTTAAAAGGCAAGCTACAAGGCGGGCTGATGCAGTCGTTGATGCGCCGCTTTGCTAATGACGAATCCCTATTTCAGCAGCAGATAGAAGCGACGGGCGGCGAAGGAGACTGCCTGCTTGCACCAACGCTAGATGGCGACATGCAAATCATCGAGGTCGGCAAGCAGCAATACACACTCAGTGATGGAGCTTTTGTCGCCGCGCAAACAGGCGTCGATATCAGAGCCAATATTCAGCGCAACCTTGGCGGCGCAGTATTTGGCGATACCGGCGGCTTTATGGTGATGCAGACCCAAGGCCAAGGTCAAGTGGTGGTATCAGGTTTTGGCTCGCTGTTTGAGATTGAGGTGACACCAGACAAAGACGTCATCATTGATAACGGTCACGTGGTCTGCTGGGACTCAAACTTGGACTATAAACTGTCGGTGTCGACCAGTAAGAAAAAAGGCATCATGAGCAATATCATCAACTCCGTCACCAGTGGCGAAGGTATGGTGCTAAACTTCTCAGGTAGCGGCAAAGTCATCATCTGCTCACGCAACCGTGACAGCTACCAAGGCTGGCTACAAAGCATCCTAGGCACCAGCTCAGGCGGTCGCGGCGGCGGCGGTGGCTTTTTAGACAATATCTTATAGCGCGTAGCGCGGCGCTGTTCGTTTTTACTCACAATTATTATAAGGACAATCTCATGGCAGTTAATCTACAAAAAGGGCAAAAAATCTCTTTAAGCAAAGAAGCTGGCGGCGAGCTGACACAAGTCAAACTGGGCCTAGGCTGGGATGTAGCTCAAGGGCCTCAAGCACAAAAAGGCGGGTTTTTGGGTAAATTGTTTGGCGGTGGTAGCGGCGGCGACTCTATCGATCTTGATGCCTCTTGCATCATGTTCGATAGCAGCAAACAAGCCGTCGATGCGATTTGGTTTAGCCAGCTAAAATCAAAAGACGGCAGCATCGTCCATACAGGCGACAATCGTACTGGCGATGGTGACGGCGACGATGAAGTCATCAACGTCGATCTCGCGCGCGTCCCAAGCAATGTGACGTCACTGGTATTTACGGTCAATAGCTTTACCGGTCAGACGTTTGAGACCGTCGAAAATGCGTTTTGCCGTATCGTCAACGCCAGCAACAACGCTGAGGTGGCGCGCTATAATTTATCCGCACAAGGCGGCCATACTGCGATGATTATGGCCAAGGTCTATCGTCATAACGGCGAATGGAAGATGCACGCCATCGGCGAGACTGCCTCTGGTCGTACCTTTCATGACTTGATGCCTGCGATTACTCCGCATGCTTAATAGCTGCTACTTGTATTTAGGGCGTGTTGAACATTCGCAAATAGGCACTGCTGATCGCTAAAATTGTTCCAGACAAGGCACAAAGCGACGATAATGCAGATGCCTTAGCGAGATTTGTAACGCAGTATGGGGCAATTTTAGCATCAGCCCGCAGGGACAGGACTCTTTTTTGCCGCTTCATCGTTAAAAATAAGCGCTTAGAATGCTAAACTTATTATTTTTAACATCGAATCGCCTAAAAAATAGTCGCTGTCAGTGCCATGGTCGAATGTTCAACACGCCCTACTATAACTGTTTTTGTTTACAAAAAATCAGCCCGTCTATGATAAATAGACGGGCTGATTGATATTTGAATACTGATACTTGAAGATCAGGATTAGGTCTTACTTACGTCCACGCTTCCAACTAAAACCCCAATGAAAGGCCTTATCCATTTCTTGGTGACCTTTAAAGTATTGGTTGATACGCTCGACATTGATGCTGCCTTGCTGATTGACCAGCCGCGCGATGGCACACATAGGCAGGTTGCCGGTGCCTTCTGTCAGACGAGTCTCAATCGGTGGCTGCTCTGGCACGTGAATGGTCACCACCCCATCAGTTTGGGCCCAGTTTGGCACACCCTCATAAATAAAGGCAAAAATAAACACCTCCTCAATC
>Ga0208300_101136_pt1 | contig 12221 bp, 11 predicted proteins | sample 23_taG_FD_184096 | JGI IMG/M metagenome (GOLD analysis project Ga0208300, IMG submission 184096) | Marine viral communities from Cariaco Basin, Caribbean Sea - 23_WHOI_OMZ (SPAdes) (version 2) | ecosystem: Environmental > Aquatic > Marine > Oceanic | place: Caribbean Sea: Cariaco Basin... | reverse complement strand
CCTTGCCGTCCGGCTAGTGGTTCCCCTTACCGGGCCCACAGGGGACTTGCACCCCCAAGTCATCCGGCCAGCACCACCTGTACCGGAACAGCGCCCGTCAAGGCGCTACGCGCCATGCCTGGCGCACCAACAACAAACCTGAGCGATGGTCCGCTCAGGCTTTGCGAATGAATTCCTGCAGGCGAGGCGCGATTTCCTCTCGCCAGCGGCGGCCGTTAAACGTGCCGTAATGGCCGACTCCCGGCTGCAAGTGGTGCACCCGGCGGTTGTCGGGAATGTTGGTGCAGAGCGTGTGGGCGGCACGGGTCTGGCCGGGGCTGGAAATATCGTCTTTTTCCCCCTCTATGGTCATCAGCGCCGTTTTTCGGATGGCCCCGGGGTCTACCAGCCTGCCGCGGTGCCTGAAGCAGCCACGAGCCAGGTGAAACTCCTGGAAGACACGTTCGATGGTGTCGAGATAGTAGGCATCGGGCAGATCCATCACCGCCAGATATTCGTCGTAAAACTCTCTGTGGCGGGCGACCTCTTGCGCGTCATCATCGCGAATAGACCGGAACAGCCCCCGATAGGCACCCAGGTGACGGTCGAAGTTCATATTGATGAACCCCGTCAGCTGTAAAAAACCGGGGTAAACCTTGCGCATGGTACCCGGATAAGGCGCCGGCACGGTATGGATCAGGTTGCGTCTGAACCAGGAAAGTTTGTGTTTGCTGGCCAGCTCGCAGGGTTCTGTCGGATCAACGCGTCCGTCCACCGGGCCACTCATCAGGGCCAGAGAACGGGGCGCCGACGGGTGATCATCCTGGGCCATCAGTGCGGTAGCCGCCAGCACCGGCACGACCGGCTGGCAGACCGCGAGAACGTGGGTATCTGGGCCTATATGGTCAATAAAATCAATAACATAATCAATGTAGTCGTCGAGCCCGAAATTGCCTTCCGAAATTGGCACCAGGCTGGCGTCACGCCAGTCTGTGATGTAAACATCATGCCCCGGCAACATGGCTTCCACAGTACCTCTTAGAAGCGAAGCAAAATGGCCGGACAGTGGCGCCACGATTAGCAGCTTTGGGTCATCGGGACGATCAATGTTGCGCTGGAAGTGCTTCAGTTGGCAGAAGGGCTTGCGTTTGACGATGGTCTCTCTGACCAGAACCGTCTCGCCGTCGCAAACCGTTGCCTCCAGATTGAAGGCGGGCTTCGGATAACGCCTGGTGAGATCCTCAAACACGTTGAGCGCCGAGGCAATACTGCGGGTTCCGGGAATTCTGGACCAGGGACTCAGCCGGTGTCGAAGCATTTTGCTCTGGGGGCCGGCCAGCATGCGGGCCGGAGTCAACGCCAGACGGCTCATTTCGTGCGTGTAGTACATCATCATGCGCATTATCCTGTATGAGTTCAGTTGTTCTTCTGGACAATGCGTTCAGCATACGCCTGTTTGTCGATCAGTGCGAAGACGCAAAAAAAAAACAGATCAGTCGTTGACTGATCTGTTTTTTAAATGGTAGCGGGGGCTGGATGGTTATGAGACTGATGATTTAGACCCACTTTTTTTGGGCAGAAATGCTGTTATTTGTCTTAAATTGATGTGTGATCTAGAATTTTGGGTAAAAGGGGGAGTGGAGACTAAGTACAATAATGCCAAGTAACGACAAGCAGAAATGGCACGGGGCTGATCAATCAGACAACGATGACTTGACCTTAAGGCATCCAGGCCCTCACCTTCAAGCCATCCGTTCCTGGGCTGAACAAAACAACGTCTCGGACATCTTCAACGCCATAGCGCTCACCTTTGGCTTCACTGAAAACTTCACGATCATCGGAAACCTGTATCGCGAACTCTCTAACCCGGACTCAAAGGCCATTCTGCATCAGTGGGCTGACAATCCCTACATCAGCCACCTAAACAGGCTTCTTTTCTCATTAAACCAAGATAAAGACTTTGCCAATAACTATTCCGGTCTTCACCAGGGCGTATCAAGAGGCAACACGAAAACCATTCTGCGGTCGGCAGGAGCAGATCTGAAAAACGAGCATTTTCTGCTCGAACTGGTTATCCAACCACAGCCCCCTTCCGACAATAAACTACTCGACCGATTACGAAGAACTCTAAAAATATGGCTGATCGTACAGGCACTGGAAAGAACCGCAGAGCATAACTGCCCACACGATAACCAGATTCAGCAGGTCGCCAGCACACTCTGCCTCCCCGGAGAGAACAGCAAATGGACACTTATTGACAACATTCTTGAAATGTCATTGAAAGCCTGCCCGTCAGACCACTACTCCTACTCCCAATTCAACCTGGCCATCCGACACGCTGCATCTCAGTTAATTGCCAGATACTCAGGGCCAGAAACCCGTAAAGAGCTGCTGCTTCTTAAAGCCATCCAACGGGTTGCAGAGGGCCAACCCAACCCCACCAGAGTTCAAAAAACAGAGACCGCTTTTCAAACTTCCTTTACAAACCTGCTCAAAGCAACAGAGAGCGCATTGGATCTGAGTAGCTCGGCGGGGGGGCCTCAACTTCTTGCCTATTCAGACAGCGAAACAGACTCTGCTGATGAAGAAGCCCTGCAACAAATGCTGCTGTTCGGCATCAACCCGGAAGAAACACCAGAACAGCAGAAACTCTCGGGCCGAAGCATACTAATGCAGACGGCAGAACTGTCGAACTATCTTCCCTGGTCATGGGAGAAACCTCTTCCCCCAGAAGCTCATCAACTCGATCAGTGGATTAACTGCACTCTGGCTGATGATCGTCCTGAAGACAAACTGGGGGCTGCGTTAGTCTGGCTGGCCGTTCATCTTGAACGCTCCTTGGAGTTCATACAGGAAATTGAAATAACGGATGACTTACGCGATGAATGGAGCATTTCCCAAGACCTAGTAACAGCCCACAGGGAACGACCAAGGCGACACAGCTCTTGGCTTCCGGATGCCGAAGCTCAACCTCTGATCGAACCCTTCCAAGACAGTCTCCGCGTCACTCTGCCAGAGCAGATACAGAGCGTTCTCCGAGAGGCTACTCATGTTTTCCCAGACATCTCCACTCTGCGGCAACTATGGGCGAGGGCCAGCCCTCTTGCTCTAACAACCTGGTTCAGGCAACACGCAAATCGGCATTTCCCGAGACTCACCAGCGCCAAACTCGCTAACGCACAGTCCCAAAGTGTTTTCGATCAGTCGGGCGATCATTCATTGGCCCGCATACTTTCTGCCCACCCTCGAGCAGCGCTACCAGCAGCTTGTGGGTACGCCAACTGGAGCATCACTCAAGTCCAAAACGGATTTGGGCTTCCATTGCAGAACCCCGCATTAGGCGATGAGAGGACCAATCTCCTCGGGAGTCTCCTTACGCCACTCGAGTCCATTTTGGTCGAGGGCGTTCGGGAAGCCACCCAAACACTGCTGGATAGCTCGCAAGGCGACCCCATCATTTTCCACAACCATCTGGTCCAATACACTGTCACGGCACTGAATGCCGCAACCGGTTGCCGTAACCTGTCAGAGCCCTTCGAGTCGATCGCCCACTTCTGTGATCACCCCCCGGCCGTCTTTATCAACGATAAATCCGACGACGGCCTTCACTGCGGACGAATGGTTCCGCTTGCAGGTGGCGCAAACAGGCTATTGGCGGACTATCTTGAGCATCTTCGTCGGTTCAGGGCGAGCCTAACAGATCAACACAAAGACCTTACACATCGCATCCAACAGGTTCTGGAAGGAAACTCCGACACCCTGCCCCTGTTCTTCCTGCTCGATAGCCATGGTGCCTGGCATCCATTAAACGATTTAGCTGTCCCAGGGACGGAACTCTTCTCGTGGCCTCTTCCGAAGAACTTGTTTCGGCACAGGTTTGCCCAGCAGCTGGCTCGAATGAACGTTCACCCCGAAGTCATAGACGGCTGGATGGGCCATGGGGAGCGGGGAACAACCTCCTACAGTGATCACTCGGCGAGGTGTTGGCGAGAGGACCGTGAACGGTATAAGGACGCCCTGGACGACTGCTTTGACCGGCTAGGTTTTATGGTGCCGCTACCCAAAGCCAGCTACGGCATCACTGCTTTTGAACCCAAACAAACCGTTGATACTTACCGGGAGCCTGATTGTTTTGGCCAGGCACGGCGACACACGGAACGGCTCAGAGCTCGTGATCTGGCACGCTCTGCAGCCCGGAAAGAATTGGACTTGGCGCTAGATGCCAGGCCAGCAAGCGATGAGCACGAACTAAACCAAAGCGACGTTGATGGCCTGGTAAAAAGGATGATCACCCGCGAAAACGGGATGCCGCACCCTCAGGCGGCTGTTCGGATGGAAGTATTGGTCCAATGGCTGGAGGAACACAGTCCCCATACACGACAATTCATACGACATAGAACATTGAGGCTAGGCTCCGAACGCTCACTGGTCAGAGACACTTGCCCCAAAGCGCTTCAAATCATGCCTAATCTTGAACGGTGGGCACAGGACACCAAGCAGGCCATCCGGCAAGCCCGACTTTCAAAGTCTGATAGTCTGGCTCTGGCCACAGCATTCGTTGCAATCGAAAAGCGCATTTCCTATCTCGGACTGCTGGAAGATCTGGTTCAAGGAAAAAATTTCCGGGTCATACAACACAAGCAACGAGTGTACGTGGAATACTCCGAGTCCTTGGAGCCAGAAAATTACAATCAACCGGTTCAACGGCATCAGATCGACCACACCACCGGACGACTGCTGGCAAAAGGACTCGGAATCAAAGACAGCAAGGATCTCGACACAGCGCCCTGCCCGAAGTCGTTACAATCACTGGCCACAATACTGGCAGAAACCAGACACCTTGATGATGTAAAAAGAAACGAGCGGTCGGTAGGCGCGCTGTTAAAAGAGCTGAGCCGGTTAATTGAACAGGCTAACCTGATTGACCTTCCGGGTATGGTGGCAGGCGCTCTCAGCAATAGAAACCCTCCTACCAGCCTGTGCTTGTACGATTATTTTCGCCTTACAGAAGGTCAGCGATATCAACCACCGGAATCCGCTCCAGAGCAGAGCCTACCAGAAACTGAAAATTTACCCCCGATTCCAGCATCAGCCTCTGGTACTTATCCCGAACCTTTTTACGACTCAGCGAAGGCTTTTCTTGGAGGGCTGCAGGACATCCTGAACCAATACACAAAAGCCAAGTCACGAGAGATCGCCAAACAGGTCGAACAGTATTGCCGGGCCCATGCTCACTCTGTAAGCAGCGCCATTTTGCTACTTGGCTACTGGGTCGCACACCGAATCCGAAAAGGTAAAGGCCGAGCTAACTATGCCCACAAAGCCTACGCGACTGGGTCTATCAAACGGTACTTAAGTGAACTGTCTGGCCCATTTCGTGGTTTCGCCTACAAGGCGGATTTGCTGTTGATGGCCGAGGAGGACGTCACTGAGCTTTGCGCCAAAATGCTGTCTCACTGCGCTCACAAACTGAAAGACCTGGCGTATTTTTCGGCACGCCTTATTGAGTTCTTCGACTGGGCGAGTGAGCGCGGAGTATCCACTCCCGACTGGGACGAACTTGATCTCGGCAGTGCCCGACGCTCGGTTCGCCCCAGGCTCTTTTCAGAAAGCGAGTACCTCCAGGCCCTCCAACTGCTCCTGCATCCTGACACCGAGGAGATCGAACGGGGTATGCAAGCCGCCTTTGTACTTCTGTTAGGTTTCCGCTTCGGGCTCAGGGCCCAGGAGGCTATTGGCTTACTCCGCTCGGACTGGTGCGAAGCCGCTGGGTTGACCTGGGTACTGGTTCAAAGCAATTCCATACGTGGCCTGAAAAGCAGCGTCCACAGCCGGCGGGCCGTACCGCTGGTATTTCAGCTGAGTGCTGTCGAGCGGTCACTGGTTACATCAATACTGACACGATATACGACCAGGTTGGGTAACGCCGACAATAAACCGATCCTTGCCGACAAAGAGGGTAACCTCACGCCGTTTGCGGGATCCATTCCATCGGATATTGCCCGGACGCTTAAACTGGTGACGGGAAACTCCCGCATGAGCCTGCACCAGGCCCGTCACGGATTTTGTAATGTGCTGAGCAGTGCCTTGTTTGAGATAGACACACCGCTTGCGCAAAAACTCACTGAATCGGTCGATAGGGAGAGCCTCCGAAACATACTGCTCGGCAACCACGGGCTGCCGTCAAGACGCGGCTCTATGGCGATCGCCCGGGCGCTCGGGCACCACTCGCCTCGAACGCAATTTCGCTCCTATAACCGCATGATGACAGAGTGGGCAGACAGGCTCACTCCGGTAACCACCCACTACGCCGGCACTATTTCAAAGGCCCTCCAGATTGATCGTTGGCCTGTTAAATCCGCCAGTGAAGTCGAGAGTGCGGCTCCCACCATTTTTGCACAGCGAACCAGACTCACTCCCCTTATAGTGATGGAAGCTCTGAGACTGATGGCGCTTGGGTACGCGGCTCACGGAATCGAACCGTTGCTTCGCCTGCCACCGGGAGAACTCGCCGATGTGGAAATTCTGGTTGACCGGATAAATGCGGGGTTGCGGTTCAAGGTCTATGACCCGGAACAAATGAAGAAGGCATTCGTGTACGGCACCAAACTGCCGAAGTATTTACTGAAATCTCGCTCGACTGCCGTATGGCCCCGACTGCTGCAGATGTGCGACGAGCTGCACAACTGTGAGGAACTGGACACCGACCGACCGCTACCTTCTCTCGCCCAGGCATCAAATCTCGTTGGTAGAAATGGCCACTTGCTGATGAACGAGGTCGAAGATGCTCACCTGATGCGGCTTCTGGTGGACGCATTCAAAATCCCCGAGAATTCGTACAAAGTCGTCATAAAGAGCAAACCGGATTATGCTCCCCGAGCTCAAAGAGTGGTTCTGGCAGGTGAATTTGTACCGGCAGCCGCCTCGCTGCAACTCGACACCTTCAACGAGGATTACGATAAAAACTACACCAGGGCGCGCTCTTACGCGGGATTAGTCCTCAGCAGTCCTGTGATCACCCAAATCCATGACCGTTTGGAGTTGGTACTACTTTATATCGCCATTGCATCGTCCTACTGTCCGAAACCCGCACCGCTAACACCGTTACCCGCCTAACCTAACTGAAGGTCGAAGCTCTCCGCAGGGTCCACCGCCGCTTCTTCAAGTTCAAGAAGAGTCAATACCGTTTTTTGCTTTCTGGCATCTTGTTGGCTCACCACTTGAAACTTCACCAGGCTGCGATTCGCATAGGCTCTGGCGAAGACACGAAGGAAATCCAGATCGTGGCACAAAATCTCAGTTCTTCCCTCGATTTCCGAGGCGTCCTCATCGTTAGCGCCGGGTGTCGCCCACAGGGTCACCGTACCTTTTTGCTCATCGAATCCTAACGGTCTAGCAGTTGCCCGCAGGGTGCCAAGAGCTTTTTGCTCGACCGTCAAAGCCGGCATGACACCCTGTACCGTTGCCCCACTTAGATCTTCAAAGCCAAACCTCACCATGACGCCTTGCTTGATCGAGCGGTTGGCAAATTTTGCTGCAATCTCTCGGCCTGATGATCGCAGAAACTCTTGCTCCTTTTCGGAAAGAATTGGCTCGTCTTCCGGTTCACCCAGTATTCTCTGTGGGATCAGATCCCTAAGGACAAAGCGAGCGGCAGCCCTGAATACTTCCACCTCCGAAGCCGTAGCCCCCGGGCCTACGAGCCTCACAACGTAGGTTGCCGGAAATTCGACATCGTGCGTTGGCTCAATCCTGAGACGCCACTCAACGGAAGTCGCCGCCAATTTCCTCATATCCCGAAAATCGGTAAGAGCCGAAACAATAGCGTCCTTGAGCTGCTTTTGGGCCGGCAGGACGAATGAGGAATCTTCTTCAAATTCAAGCGCCCCTCCCGCATTGAAGAAGTGCGGTGCGCTTGCCGGATTTAATACTACGATTGTGCCGTCGAACGAAACGGATTCGTCATGCATAGCCATAAACTCTTGCTCCCGAGCTTTCCCATCTGTGTTTTTTCGCTAGTGACCCAAACGATATCGCCGCCATTGTTCCGTGACTAAGTTCTCACCGCATCTTGTCCGGTTAGCCGGACTTTTGTTGCCTGCCGCATGGTTTTGAGGGTGAGGTTATTGCCTACCTGCACCAACTCGCTCGATTACCACTCAACCATTCTTTTATCACGCTCCAGGCTCGAATTGGGCAAGCAGCTCTAAACAATGGCAATGTCGGGCAGTTAGGCGACCCCCATGACGTGCCAAGGCAAACCATGGGCATCACGCATTCATATTTTTTCAGAGAAAAAAGGGGAGGGGTCGTCGAAAAAGTGTGTTTTTTGCGCGCCTTTCAGCAAGCGGACGGAAAATCAGGCAGGTTTTATTGACTTACTCACTCAAATTTCGCATCTACGATGAGTTTGGACGCCGGTCAATTGGAGCAGCAGAATAGACTGCATCGGGGCAATGCTCTTGACGGACCCCATGATAGAATTCTTGAACTCAAATCCCCGAAATGAACAGTAGGCCAAACATGTGGGACAACTTTTTCGTATGGCTTTTGATCTTCTCGGTGATCCTAGCCGCGCCGGCCGCACTGATTGGAGGTATGGCACTCAGATCACATGCCAGACTCTGGCGGGAAATACACGAATTATCCGAGTCCTCCGATTCAAACTGACAACACCAAAACCAGCCTTGAAGTGACTTTCAAGCCGATCACGTGCCGGACACCTCGGCGTTCTGAGAGTCGGCAAGAACATCGATCAATACGGACGGACGGCAATCTTCCGAGGTTGCGGCTGGCTGCTTGATTGAGTGGTCAGGAAGCACACCGGCAGGTAAAGACAGTTCCCTTGACGGCCAAGGAGGATCCATGAGCAACATGGCGATTGGCGGAGGCGTGTATCAACTGAAGTCTCCCCACGCAATTTTCTGGATCGCAGAAGCTACTGAGGCGCAACCCTCATCAGTACCCAGCAGGTCGAAAGGCTTTTCACCATCGAGCGCCGGAACAGGGCTCTGTAGCCACTTGAATGCAAGCTCCGGGGATTCAAAAACCCGTATCGCCTGGAGAATAACATCGGCCGCTTGCTGCGTGATTTCCTGCTCCAGGCCAACTGGTGCCATCTGATCCCATTCTCGAAATGCCTCTGGCATTGGGGCACTCAGGTCACACTGGGCCATCAGATCACTCAAGCTGTAGCGTCTACGATCCGTCATCGTCTTACCTTCTATTTCCTTTTCGGCCGCGTATCACCGCGGCATGCAGCGCTCCGGTTTCCTGGCTGGAGAACCTGTCGAGTTGTTGGTATTCACCATCCCATTCCTGAGCATGTCGGTACCGGACAACCTGTTCTGAGGTGAGCTCGACGATATCATCGAACCCCGTTTCGTAACCCTCAACCAGGACAGGCGTTTCCGGCGGCAATAACTTCAAATGTTCAATCAGTTCTTCCGCTGTCATTCAAATTCCTCGGTGAAATACGACCTTGTCATATCTCTACCACGACAGGCTCATTTTTGGGTTCGTAGCGAGCGGTACAGGTGCTGGCATTAATCAGTTTCATGCTTCCCCGCCAGTATTCCCCGTAGCCCTCGTGGATATGGCCAAAGATATGCGCTTTGAGTGAGAGTTGCTGGATTCGGTGAAGCAAATCAACGCATCCGACATTCTGGGATTTGAACCCCAGGTTGACCTCATCTCCAATGCCGTGAGGCGGGCCGTGGGTGATGAGAACATCGGTGTTGTCCGGAATGCCTTGCCAATTTTCGTACAGCGGCTCACCACGCTCCAGCATGAACGCCCAATCCATGAAAGTCGGCGTCCAGGGGGATCCCCAAAATCGTATGCCTTCAATCTCGACGCCGCTGTTTTCCAGGTATATGGCGTTGGTCAAAGCCTGCCTGGCCAGATCTGGCGTCTCCTGAAAGGCCCAGTCGTGGTTGCCTGCAATCACAATCTTATGGCGGTGCGGCAGTGTTCCGAGCCAATCGTTGAGCTCTTCGATATTCTCCAGCGTGCCCTGGCCCAGACTATCGCCGGCATGAACAAGCACGTCGCCATCGGGAATCTCCGGAATACGACGATGCATGCTGTGGGTATCCGAGATGCAGACCAGCTTCATTCTGTGCACTTCCTTTGGCGTTAACAGTTGTGGCTCCAGGTGACGAGATTTACGTGCGGCAACACCTGATACTTGTATGGATAATTTCTTCTTGGTAGCACCCCCACTCACTACAAATACCAAAGAATCCTTTGAGAGCCACATACCCTTTGGCTTTCTCGTCATCGAGAGCCATTATGATCATGCCTTCTTGGGCTGCTCTCGATCTTCCATAAAGTCTTCACTGACGCCTTCAGAGTCGAAATACTCGTCCCAAACCGGGTCGGTCGGCCGATCATAGCGCTTAACCGAACCTTTGAGGCGTTCCAGAGGTGTAAGCTCCTGAGGCAACGGCTCTGCCAACTCATCGGCATGGGCGGTGTGGGGATTGAGGCCTTCTAGGAGCTCTTTTTCGGTTGGGCGTTTTATCGTCATGGTAACGTACTCCATGGTCACTAGCGGGGCAGTTCAAGAAACCATAACCCGCTTTGATCACGTGGTCGAGTCAGGGTCAAAGTGCAATTACGCAACAACCTGACGTTAGTTTATGCCGTTGCCTCTTGATGGTGAGTGGAAACAATTGGTAAAAATGTTAATGAAGATTGCGGTGGTCGGCGTGATAAACCGTGATTGAGTAAATTATCGTAAAATCCAGACTACGATATTATCTGACTCCAGAATTTCATAAGGGAACTCGCACCAATGCAGTGCAGAGTTCGGAGCCGCCCCCAGTTACCAATTTAGCGCCGGCTTTGTGTTGTTGATCCGAATGGAAGGTTTGAGACGTGCAATCAGACGACGAAATTCGTAATCAGCTTGCCACCGAGGTGAGTCAAGACTATCTGGCCTACATGCTGTCTCAAAACATCCAGAACAGCATTTCGAACTCACAGCCCGCCAACGAAACTCGTCAGAAAAGCCAGCCCCTATCGCCAAATGAAAGGGACATTCTCAAAGCCGGAGGAGCGCGGTTCACAGGCGGTGACGGCCTTACCAGCAAAGAAATAACCCGCCGCCAGATCCAGCAGCTCCAGAATGAGGTGCGAGACATCATTCAGCAAGCGCTTACGCTGGACGAGGTAGCCCAACGTCTTTCCGAGTCAAAAGAAGCGGTTCACGGTCTTCTTGCGAGGACGCCCCAGGGGCTTTACACGTTCAAATCTCCCAGCGGAGTGTTATTGTTTCCTCGTTGGCAGTTTATAGAGGAAACCACTCTCCCCCACCTTCAGATCATTTTGCAGAACCTTGGCCCAGGTGTGAACCTGCTTACCCTGAACCGATTTATGACGACCGAAAACGGTGATCTGCTGCTCGGCAACCGCTGTCTAAGCCCAAGGGATTGGCTCGCTTCAGGCCATGATCCCTCAGAAGTTGAGATACTCGCCAATGACATCTCGGGGCAGGTATGATGAACACCCAGCAATAGATAACACGGAGGCACCATGAACATGACAGCAGCGCTCATCGGTTATGGAAGCTTTGTCTTGTCGTTACTGGCCATTGGTGTTGTTGGGTATTGGAAGGCTGATGCTCTGGAAGCTTGGGCAACACGGAGGTTTAAAGGCTTCAGGGGCTGACGGGGGACTCATCGCTTTAGTATTCAGGAAAGCCCATCGTCCTCCATATAAGAATGCCACTGCTAGCACGTCCAAACATTCGAAGCGACAGCCTTTATAACTTCCCGAAGCTCCAGCTACCGCTGCGGAATCACACCGGTGCCGTACACGGCCCCAGGAATATTTCCGGTAATGGCCCCGGTGGAGTCTGAATCTCCATCGTGATTCACCGCCACTTACAAAATCGTCAAAGAGCTTGACCACACTGCAGGTTGGGGTTTGCCAAGCATCATGTTGAGATCTGGTCGGAGGAACTCTTAACACGGATCTGAATTTCGATGCCGCATATTGCAATAACATAAGTTCAACAGAAATCCTTTGACAGACCAGTGAACGGACGGATAGTTTGCTACCAAAAGCATCAAGATCAGATTCTTGAAAACAAAAACCCACAAAACGGAATCCCCCTCTGTCAAGGTAGTTGGAACCCCACCCGATGTTAGACTCTCTCAATAAAGTGGGGCGAGAGACAGAGGTTTTCATGAAATATTCACCGGAGCGTCGCGAAGCCATTCTTAAAAAGTTACTGC
>Ga0208300_101135_pt1 | contig 12226 bp, 13 predicted proteins | sample 23_taG_FD_184096 | JGI IMG/M metagenome (GOLD analysis project Ga0208300, IMG submission 184096) | Marine viral communities from Cariaco Basin, Caribbean Sea - 23_WHOI_OMZ (SPAdes) (version 2) | ecosystem: Environmental > Aquatic > Marine > Oceanic | place: Caribbean Sea: Cariaco Basin... | reverse complement strand
TCAACCGTAATCGAACGTAATCGATCTGGTTTTCGATCCTGCAGGGTACCGATGACGTCAATGTGTCAAAGTGATGACGAATGCATGACACGCCGATTAGCGTAGCACGCGCGCGGGATCCACGGGTTTTCCGCCATGACGAAGATCGAACAGCAGGTGATAGCGGCTGCTGCCGCTTTCCTGGCCGATGTCGCATAGCGGTGCCCCGCTGGAGACGGAGTCTCCTTCGGAGACCATCAGCTTGTCGCAGAAGGCGTATACGCTCTGCATGTTGTCGGCATGGTGGAGGATGACCACCTGACCCAGTTGGCGCATGCCGCTGGCAAACCGCACCTTGCCCGGCGCGGTGGCCTTGGCGACCGCCGGGGAGGGTGTCGTCAGCATCATGGGCTGCAGGGTGCCGTGGGCGTCACGGCCAAAACGACGCTCGACGGCGTAGTTCGCCAATGGCCATTGCCATTGGCGCGCCGAAGAGGGAAGCGGGCCGGGATCCGGAAGCGAGCGCGAGGCTGCCGGCGCTGACGCGGCACGACTGCCACCGCTGCCGCTCGAATCGCCGCCGAGCGGTACCTGGATCAACTGTCCGACGGCCAGCCGAGAGGGATCGATACCGGTGTTGGCAGCCTGTACGCGCTGCGGGTTGGCACCGAAATAGCGGGCAATCGAATAGAGCGAATCGCCGCGCCTAACCTGATAACGGTAAGGGCCACCGCCCGGCGCACGTTCCTGCCGTGATGGCAGCATCAGACGTTGACCGATCGCCAGCCGCCGGGAATCCACGCCCGGGTTGAAGCGCTGCAGGCGAAGTAGCGGGATGCCGGCCTGATCGGCGATCTTGCCCAGGGTGTCTCCGCGCTGCACTGTCACCCAGCCGCCTCCGTCGGAGATGCTGACTCCGCCGCCGCTCGCACAGCCGCCGAGCAGAAGAATCAGTCCCAGCAGTAGGAGGAGAGCGCCGTGTCTTTTTCCTGCCACCTTGCGTTCAGCCATGTGTAGAAACGTTCCTTGTAATGGGCATCGTCATAGCTCCCTTCCCGCATCCAGTCCGGTCTGTCGAGACGTTTCGCGACCATCGCGATGTCCTGCTCGCGGCCGCAGAGGAAATCCCAGAAATTGGGCGTGCCACGACGATAGTGCAGCGTCACGTCTATGATGCCGTCCAGGCGCGATCCCAACAGCCCAATGACCTGGGCTACCCCGCCGGCCTTGGGCCGCAGCAGATGCCGATAGGGGCTCTGCTGCTGGCGTTGCTTCTCCGGCGTGAATCGAGTCCCCTCGACGAAGTTGTAGATTGTCATCGGCATTTCCCGGGCATGTTCGCACATTCGTTGCGTCGCTCGACGGTCCCGCTCGGCCAGCCCGGGATGGCGCGCGAGCTTTTCACGGCTGTATCGACGCACGAATGGAAATTCGAGGGCCCACCAGGCCAGGCCGACGATAGGAACCAGGATCAACTCTCGTTTGAGGAAGAACTTCGGCATGGCCAGTCGGCCGGTCAATACGTAGAGCATGACGATGATGTCGGTCCAGCTCTGATGGTTGGCCATGACCAGCCACCACTGATTCGGCGAGAGGGACTCGGGAATGTCGGCTCGAATCCGCGGGTGAATCCAGTAACGGATCCAGACGTTGTTGGTTCTCACCCAGGCGAGAGCGACCCAGTGCAGTCCGCCGAGTACCCGTAGGCGCCAGCGCCGAATCGGTGTTGCCAGTTTTACTGCCGTCAGCACGATCAGGGGCATGCCCCAGAAAAGCGTATTGATAAGCAGCAACAGGACGCTGATGCACCCTTTCAGGGTCGACATGCCATTCTCCATCAATGACTTGGCTCAATGTTACTGGAATGTCCTCAGACTGCACAGCGCGCCGACCTTCGGTTCATGGTCGGGGAAAGATGCGGGTGGGCGATGACGTGTCTCGAGGCAAAGACTGGGTTTTGCCATTGTCGAAAAACTGACCAATTTAAGGTCAGCATGGATAGGGAGGACGACCGTTGCTATCCGTCACCGGAAATGCACAGCGTTATCCACAGAAGATGTGAATAATTCATGTCAGTATCTGATGGTCACGGATATCGCTGAATCTCGGCAAGATCGCCTCTAAATTGATAAACTGCCGCCGTTTTCGCCTCCGTTCACTGTGAGGTGTCGTTCATCGACCCGGATCGGCGCCATTCGTCGAACGGATTCCTCAACCGCTGCTGTCTGGAGAACTCTGTTGCGTTCACTCCCCGCGACTCTACCGATTCTGTTTCTTTGCGAAATCAGCTTCCTTCTCGGGCACGGGTTGATCATGACGCTGCTGGGCGTGCGCATGTCGCTGGAGGCGTTCCCGTCGCAGATGGCGGGTCTGCTCATGTCCTGCTTTTCGCTCGGTTTTGTCGCCGGCAGCTACTGGCTGGAAAAGCGCATACGTAGCGTGGGCCACATTCGTGTGTTCGCCGCCTGTGCAGCGTTGCTGGCGGCCACGGCCATCCTGCACGGGCTATGGGTCGATCCATGGGCTTGGCTGGTCTGGCGATTGTTCGGCGGTGCGGCGACAGCGGGGCTGCTGATGGTGATGGAGTCCTGGGTATCCGGCGAGTCGACCAACGAAAATCGGGGGCGGGTGCTGGGATGGTATCTGGTGATCTCGACACTGTCGCTGGCGGGTGGCCAGTGGATGCTCAACATGGCCGACCCCGGCACGTTCGTGCTGTTTTCGGTGGCCGGTATCCTGTTCGCGTTGTCACTGGTGCCGCTGTCGATTCACCGTATCCAAGGTCCGTTACGCAGTAGTCACGACGTATCGGCGAAGATCTCGATGCGGACGTTAATGGCGCGCGCACCGGTCGGTCTGGTCGGCGCTTTTGTGGCGGGGTTGATGGTGCAGGCCTTCTTCGCCATGACGCCGTACTACGGCCAGGAGATCGGGCTGACCACCGCGCAGACGGCAAAGTTCATGTCGATCACGACCCTGGTGGCTCTCATTGCCCAATGGACGCTTGGGCGTATTTCGGACCGCTTCGATCGTCGTAAGGTCATTTTGTGCATGGCGCTGGTGATGACCATCTCGGGCATTCTGATCGTGTTTGCCGCACGCTCGAGCTATTGGCTGCTGGTTTTCGTGGCCAGCTTCCACACCGCGATGCTGCATACCCTCTACTCGCTGAGCTTGGCGCACACCCACGACTGGCTGGAGCCCGAGGAGACGATCCAGGCCAATGCCAAAATCCTGATGTGCTACGGGGTAGGCTCGATCGTCGGTCCGTTCAGCGCGTCCCTGTTGATGCAAGGGATGGGGCCGGACGGCCTCTGGCTGTTCCTGGGCGCAGCGGCATTGGGCCTGGCTCTGTTCATCGTCTATCGGTTGTGGCGCCGCGAACCGGTCATGGCGCCCGAGGAGCAGGAGCCTTACACCCCGTTGGTGCCAATGGTGGAATCGACGCACTACATCAACGAACTGGACCCCCGGCACGGACCTTATCAGTATGAGCTGGATCTGGAAGGCGAGCCGGACCTGTCGCTCGACGAGTCATCGTCTCAGCCGACGTGACGAGGGCGACGGAAGAGAAGGCGCGGGTTCGGCTGCGGTCATGTCGACCCGACGACAACCGGTAAACGTAACGGAAAAACATCCCACGAACGACAAAAAGCCGGCTCGCGCCGGCTTTTTTGGATCTTCGCTTTCGCCTGTCTCGATCAGGCGTTTTCCGGCATCAATGCCTTGTCCTGCACGTACTGGTCGAATTCGGTGAAGCCGCCAATATGCGTTTGATCGACAAAGATCTGTGGCACGGTTTCCACCGGCTTGCCGATCGTCTTTTCCATGTCGGCCTTGGTGATGCCTTCAGCGTGGATGTCGATATAACGGTAATCGAAGTCTTCGCGAGCTTCCTTCAGCTTTTCGGCCAGATCTTTGGCGCGAACGCAAAACGGGCAACCGGGACGGCCGAAAATGACGGTCAGCATCGGTGATTCTCCTGTATCGGATAATGAAAAGGCCTGAAAACGAGATGGGGCTTATTCTTTCGTATTAAACCCCATCGGCCCAATAGAGTCTCTCTACGTACATCATTGCGCGCCACTATAAGCTTCATGGTGCCCGCCACCATGAAGATCGTCAGGGTAGATGATATCTTCAACAATGCCGGCACGGAGTCATGGCTGAGCAGCGGGATTAGGGTGCGAGAGGGCGCCCCGCATCGGCATCACGCAGCAGGTCCCCTAGCGCGCCGTGAATATCGGGAGCGCTGACCAGCAGGTTCTCGCCGTAGAGCTCGACGGGGAGTCCATCCGGACATTCGTAGAGGTGGCTCGTGCTGGCGCCGGCCTCCCGCGCGATGAGCAGCCCGGCGGCGAAGTCCCACGGAGAGACGCTTTCATAGTAGGCATCCAGCTGGCCGCAGCCGACATGGCAGAGGTCGAGGGCTGCGGAGCCGTTACGCCGCACGTCGCGGCAGGCATGGACGACGTGGTTGAGACGCCTGATCAGCGGGCCACGCTTGTCGCGGGCGTACGGAAAACCCGTCGCGACCAGACTTCGCTCCAGTGTGGTCGGTCGACTGCAGTGCATCGATTCCTCGTTGAGCTGCGCCCCCTGGCCGCGCGTGGCGGTGAAGGTTTCGCCGAGGAACGGTGCGTGAACCACACCGAGCTGAACTTCCCCATCCACTGCCCAGGCGATCGATACGGCAACGTGAGCGTGCCCATAGGCAAAGTTGACGGTGCCATCGATGGGATCGACGACCCAGAGCGGGCCGCGCTGCTCGAGCTGACTGCGATCCGGCGCCAGCTCTTCGGTCAGCCTGGCTTCGCCGGGGAAGAGGGCTTCGAGTTCGTCGGCGATCATCTGATCGACGGCCACATCCACCTCGGTCACCAGTTCGTCTCCCCCTTTGTAATCGTGGGAAAAGTTCTGCTTCTGACGCGCCTGGACGATCATGTCGCCAGCCCGGCGGGCGATGCGGATCATCTGCTCGAGGCGTTGGGGGTGATTCACGTTGGGCTCCTGTCGTGAAGGGAAGGTGAGTCGTCAGTGTCTTACCGGACGTTTCTGCAGTTTACGTTGCAGGGTGCGGCGGTGCATGCCCAGCGCTCGGGCCGTGGCCGAGATATTGCCGTCGTGCTCATGCAGGACCTTCTGGATATGCTCCCAGGTCACGCGGTTGACCGATGGAGGGTTGTCGGCGATTTCCACATCGACATCGCCGCTTTCGCGCTCCAGCGACAGCAGGATCTCGTCCGCGTCGGCGGGCTTGCAAAGATAGTTGACTGCGCCCAGTTTCATCGCTTCCACGGCAGTAGCGATGCTCGAGTAACCGGTCAGCACGACGATGCGACACGCCGGAGCCACCTCCAGTAGCGCGGGCAGCAGTTTCAGGCCGGAGTCGGACTCCAGCTTGAGGTCCAGCGTCGCCAGCGCGGGCGGTGCTTCCCGCGCTGCCGCGAGAGCTTGGTCGTGGGTATGAGCGACGACCACGTCGTAGCCACGGCGGCGCATGGCGCGCTCCATGACGAAACAGAGCTGTTCGTCGTCGTCGACGATCAGCAGACGTTCCTGCTGATTCGTCCGTTCCTGTTCACTCATCGCTGACTCCTCATCGGTGGATGGCGGACCGAAGTGGCATCACAGGCTATCGCCAGCCTTGACGCGGGGAAGCTTGACCTCGGTCAACGTACCGCCTTCTTCATGGTTGTAGAGACTGACGCCGCCGCCGAATCGGTTGACGGTGGCGTGAGTCAGAAACAGGCCGATGCCCATGCCCTTGCTCTTGGTCGAGATGAAGGTGTCGCCCAGCTGATCCGCGATCGACATCGGCACGCCCGGGCCGTGATCGCGGATATCGATGACCACCTCTTCGGCATCCCAGTCGAGACTGGTCACGATGGCATCAGGGCTGGCATCGGCCGCGTTATTGAGCAAGTTGATCAATGCCTGCTCCAGTGTCGCGTCCACGGCAATGCTGGGTTGCCCCCGCTTGCCGAGCACTTCCAGCCGGTGATGGACGTCCGGTCGCAGTACCAGCCAGCGCTGGATCAAATTCTCGAGCCAGGGGGTTGCCCGGCGTATCTCGGGCTTTTCTAGGCGGCGGCGGTCGGCATTGGCGACGAGAGTCTGCAGGCGCTGCTTGCAGGTATCGACCTGCTTGCGCAGCATGTCGATATCCTCGATCAATGCCGGCTGCTCACTGGCTTCGTGGCGCATCTCATTGAGCAGCACCGCCATCGTCGAGAGCGGCGAACCAAGCTCGTGGGCGGTACCTGCGGCCTGGGTGGCCACCGCCAGGATCTGCTCGTTGCGCAATGCCGCTTCACGGGTGCGAGACAGCGTCATGTCGCGGCGGCGCAGCGTATGCGCCATCTTGAAAATGAAGAACGTCAGCAGGCTGCCGGACAGAATGAAGTTCAGCCACATGCCCAGGGTGTGTAGTTGCACACCAAAGACGATGGTGCTGTTGGTCAACTGTGGGACCGGCTGGTAGACCAGCATCATCGTGGTGTAGCTGGCGGTGGCTGCCATGGCAATGATCCAGGCATAGAGCCAGGGAAGCGTGGCGGCGGCGATGCCCAGTGGAACCAGCAGATAGGTGATGAAAGGATTGGTCGAGCCGCCAGTGTAGTAAAACAGCAGACTCAGTCCGGCAATGTCGACCAGCCAGTGCAGCAGATATTCGGTATCGGTAACCGCCCGGGGTCTGCCAAGGCGCCACCATGTCGCGACGTTGAACAATCCCATGGCGACGATGACGCTGATGACCGGCAGCACATGCAGCTGGAATCCCAGTACTTCGATACCGAAAATGATCGCGGCGAGAAAGCCGGTCCAGGTGATACCGCGGACGATCGTCAAGCGAACCAGGTTGCGGTTCGGCGTTGAGAGCGGAAGCGGCTGCAGCATGGTCTCTCCGGAGTCGAGTCGGCGATCGATTGACGGGGCGGGGCGGCTGACTCGATATCGCTGCCCAAGCCTGCCTTATGGTAACGCATGCCGAGGGGCGGCGTGAGTGTGTTCAGGCCGTCGAGAGGGAGAAAGAGGGGCGCCCGTTTGTCGCAGGCAGGTCTAGCCGGCGAGGAGGTGCCGGCTGGTCAGGATTCGTCGACCAGCAACGGCTGAGAGGATGGTTTACCGCTGTCAATGAGAGGAAGTGGTGGCATCCGTCTGGCGGCAATGAACGTCATAGACCAAGCTGCCGTCGGTCATGCGCAAGCTCTGTACCGCATCGTCGGGGTTGTTGTGTGGCGCCAGACCGGCAACGATGCCTATCGACGGCGCGTCCGGAGAAGCCTGAGGGGAATCCATCGTTACGGTATCGCCCTCGCGGAGCGGTTTGTCGTCGGCGTCATGCCCTAGGATTGGCTTCATCTCGGAGTCTCTGCGCAGGAAGTCTTGGGAATGTCTCGGCGTGGATGCCGGGGCTTTTCACAATCAGGCTAACACGCCGCCATGCTTCTAACCTGTCGAGAAAAGGCGGCTTAATAGCGCTTTTTTTAGTGCTGTAAGATGAGATTAAGCGCTTTTTGAACTCAGGAAGTCTGGCATCGAGGCGGCTACAACTCTTGCGGCTCAACGCGTACAATCGCCGCCATCTTCGAGTCCCCGCGAACTCTGCACCATCGATCGATGCCGTGTGAGTCGCCTTCAGTCAGTGAAACCACTCATGTCAGATTCTCAGCTTGCGCAGGAAGCGGCCCTTCGCCGCACTTTTGCCATCATCAGTCACCCGGACGCGGGCAAGACCACGATTACCGAAAAAATGCTGCTGTTCGGGAACGCCATTCAGCTCGCCGGTTCGGTCAAGAGCAAGCGGGCCGAGCGCCACGCGACCTCCGACTGGATGAAAATGGAGCAGGAGCGGGGCATCTCGGTCACTACCTCGGTGATGCAGTTTCCCTACAACGGGCGCATCGTCAACCTGCTCGACACGCCTGGCCACGAGGATTTCTCCGAAGATACCTATCGCACCCTCACCGCCGTGGACTCTGCCTTGATGGTCATCGATGCCGCCAAGGGCGTCGAGGACCGTACCATCAAGCTGATGGAGGTCTGCCGGCTGCGAACCACGCCGATCCTGACCTTCATCAACAAGATGGATCGGGAGACGCGCGATCCGATCGAGGTAATGGACGAGATCGAGACGGTCCTCAACATGCAGTGTGCCCCGATGACCTGGCCGATCGGCATGGGCCGACAGTTCAAGGGCGTCTATCACCTTTATGACGATGTGATCCATCTCTACACCCAGGGGCAGGGCAATCGGATTCCGGAAGACAAGCGCATCGAAGGGCTGGACAGCGAAGAGGTCGACCGGGTACTCGGCGAGAGTGCAGCTGAAGAACTGCGCATGGAGGTCGAGCTGGTCCGTGGCGCATCCCACCCCTTCGACCTGGAAGCCTATCGTCGCGGGGAGCTGTCTCCGGTCTATTTCGGTACCGCGATGGGCAACTTCGGCGTGCGCGAAATGCTCAACGGCTTCGTCGAATTCGCGCCGACGCCCCAGGCGCGGGAGACCGATACCCGTGAAGTGGTGGCCGACGATGGGCGTTTTTCCGGCTTCGTTTTCAAGATCCAGGCCAACATGGATCCCAAGCACCGGGACCGGGTGGCGTTTCTGCGCATCTGCTCCGGCAAGTACGAACGCAACATGAAGATGCGCCACGTGCGTATCGGCAAGGACGTCAAGATCGCGGACGCGCTGACGTTCATGGCGTCCGATCGGTCTCACGTCGAAGAGGCCTGGCCCGGCGATATCATCGGTCTGCACAATCACGGCACGATCCAGATCGGGGATACCTTCACGGCCGGCGAGGACATGCGCTTCCTCGGGATCCCGCACTTTGCCCCGGAACTGTTCCGCCGCGTCCGGCTCCGTGACCCGCTCAAGATGAAGGCGCTGCAGAAAGGGCTCCAGCAGCTCTCCGAGGAGGGCGCGACGCAGGTCTTCCTGCCGCTGGACAATAACGACCTGATCGTCGGTGCGGTTGGCACGTTGCAGTTCGATGTGGTCGCGCACCGGCTCAAGGAAGAGTACAAGGTCGACTGCATTTATGAGCCCGTCAATGTCAATACGGCGCGCTGGATCTACAGCAAGGATGCCAAGAAGCTCGACGAGTTCAAGCGAAAGGCCAGCACTAACCTGGCCCTGGATGGCGGGGACTACCTGACCTATCTGGCGCCGACCCGAGTCAACCTGCAGATGACCCAGGAACGCTGGCCGGAAATCGAGTTCAGGGCCACCCGCGAGCACTGAACCCGCTGTCGTCCGACAGGAGCGGTCGCGTCGATCTTGCCGCTCCGTAGTGCTTGCGCCATGCTGACGAAGTTCACTCCATGCGTCAGAAGGCGCCGTTGGTTTGTGCTCGGCTATTCGGTCGACCAGAAAAAGGAGAATGACGATGGCTTCCAAATTCTTGAAAGAGTTTCGAGAGTTTGCCGTCAAGGGTAACGTCGTCGATATGGCGGTGGGCATCATCATCGGTGGTGCGTTCACGTTGATTGTGCAGAGCCTGGTGAAGAATATCTTCAATCCGGTGCTCGGGTTGCTCATCGGTGGCGTCGACTTCGCGAATTTCTTCGTCGTGCTCAAGGAAGGCGGCATACCGGGACCATATGCGACGTTGTCGGCTGCGCAGGAGGCCGGCGCCGTCACGCTGGACTACGGGCTGTTCCTGAATGCGGTGATCAGTTTCGTCATCGTTGCCTTCGTCGTCTTCCTGCTGGTACGCACCATCAATCGCTTGAAGCGCGAGGAGGCGGTCGCTCCCCAGGCGCCGTCGGACAAGGCGTGCCCGCACTGTTTCATGACGATACCCATCAAAGCGACCAAGTGCGGCCACTGCACGGCCGATCTTCCACCGGAAAATGGCATTGCGAGCTGATCGATGCTGTTCGACGCTCACTGTCATCTGGATTTCGACCGTTTCGACGCCGACCGCGAGGCCGCTTTTGACCGCGCCCATGCGGCCGGCGTTTCGCGTTTCATGGTGCCGGGAACGACGCGCCAGCGCTGGAACCACGTGCTCGAGCTGAGCCGACGCGATGACGTCGTCGCGTCGCTGGGGCTGCATCCCTATTTCACCGACGAGCATGCCGACAGCGATCTGGAAGCGCTGGCGGATGAAATCGGGCGTCACGAATCTCTGGTCGGTATCGGTGAATGCGGCATCGATGCCAGATTCGAGGATACGCTGGAGCAGCAGTGGTCGCTGTTCGAGGCGCAGCTTCAACTGGCCAAACGGCATCGGCTACCCATCATCATTCACTGCGTCCATGCCGACGACCAGGTGGCCAAGCGGCTCAGGCAGCTCGATCTGCCGGCACGGGGATTGATTCATGCTTTCGGAGGTAGCCCGCAGCAGGCCGGGAGATTTCTGGATCTCGGCTATAGTCTCGGGTTGGGAGGCGCGGTGACTTACGATCGGGCTAAACGACTGCATCGGGCGGTGCAGTCGATTCCCGACGACGGCTTCGTGCTGGAAAGCGACAGCCCGGACATGCCGCTATCCGGGCGCCAGGGGCAACGTAACGAACCTGTCCACCTGATGGAGACAGCCGAGTCGGTTGCCCGTCTGCGAGGCCAGACACGGGAATCTGTGATCGCCAACGCGTGGGTCAACACGCACCGGCTGTTCGGTCTCGATGCTGACGGGTGAGCTTCGGTCCGTGTGTCAGTCGCCCACGATCCGCTCAGGGTCGAGACGCTCCAGCGGATAAGGCAATTCACGCAGGGTCAGCTTGCGATCCCCCACGAACAGCGCCGATTCGCCATCCACGCTGGTATTGAGGACAGCGAGGATGTCGCAGTGTTTGGTGTCGTCACCGGCCGTGGCCTGGAAGATTTCGCCCACGCGCTTGTCTTCCGCGCTACGGATCTCGTCGCCGATGGCTGGTATCGAAGCGCCTTCCAGGGTAGCGATCTGCAAGCGCCGTTTGACCTGCCCGCGAAAATGCGCCCGCGCCACGACCTCCTGCCCGGTGTAACAGCCCTTGCGGAAACTGATGCCGCCCAACGCTTCCCAGTTGATCATCTGCGGCAGGAACGCATCGCTGTGTTCGGCGGTTAGCCAGGCGACGCCGGCACCGATGTCCGCGCGCCGCCACAGGGCCGTATCGGCGGGATCGGCATGGCGACGCAACGTATCCCAACGGGCAGCGGCCCGAGACGCGGGCAGGATCAACACGAAGCGTGATCGGCTGGCAGGATGACGCAAGGCAAGAACGTCGTCCTGCTGTGTCATATGCCAGTCGAGGCGGGGCAGATCGGGAAGATCGGCCTCGGCCCATGACTCGGGCTCGCCGACCATGCCGATGATTGCCAGGTCCTCGCGATGGCGCAGCGTCATCTTGTAGAAAGGGGCGTATTTTCCCAGCTGCGTGGCCAGCGGTCCCGCCAGAGAGGCATCCAGCAGCAGCCAGTAGCGTTCGGCAGAGACTTTGAGTACCTCGGCATTGGCGATCATTCTGCCCTTGGGCGTGCAGAAGGCCGTCAACGGGGCAAAAGCGCCATCGGCGTGATCGGTGTTGGCACTGGTCTGACCTTGCAGAAAGCGAGCGGCATCGGGTCCTTCGCATTCCAGAATGCGGAAATGCGTCAGCGGTATCAGGCCATTGCCCTCGGCAAGCCGATGACCGCCTTCCGGGAAATGCCAGTCGTGATCGTTTAACTGGCGCCCGCCTGCGGCCTTGAGATGTGCCAGCCAATCGTCCATCCAAACTCTCCTGTAACAATATTGATGATGTACCGGGATATCCGATGCCTGGATATCGGTACAAGTCTGGCGTCAAGATGGCGTCGATTCCCCTCCATTGCAACGTCAGCCCTGAAAACGACGTGCTACGCTATGCTGCTGGCCTGAACGTTGTCTGAACCTTGTCGCAGAAAGGCCGTCGTAAAAAGACCGTAGTGGAGAAACCTGCATGTCCCGGATCAATCTGACGCTGAAAGGGGTATCCACTCCTGAAGATCTCAACCGCGTTACCACGGCCCTGATGATGGTGGACGGTGTCGAAAGCGTCGATATCGGAAGAGAATGGGCCGAAGTCGAGGGGCGTGTCACCCGCGACGCGCTGATCAAGGCCGTTGCCTCGTTGAAGGCGGGTTTCACCGCACAATGATTGATTCAACGGCGCAGTGAGACGTTAGTCCGCAACGCGACAATGGTCGAATGAACCGGCTTGCCCTTGAACGTAGATACTTTGACCCCTAATTAGTGATCATGAACAAACCCTTCAAGATTCAATCCAAGTA
>Ga0208300_101129_pt1 | contig 12256 bp, 7 predicted proteins | sample 23_taG_FD_184096 | JGI IMG/M metagenome (GOLD analysis project Ga0208300, IMG submission 184096) | Marine viral communities from Cariaco Basin, Caribbean Sea - 23_WHOI_OMZ (SPAdes) (version 2) | ecosystem: Environmental > Aquatic > Marine > Oceanic | place: Caribbean Sea: Cariaco Basin | collected... | reverse complement strand
ACCTTTATGGGTAATCCGCTGGCTTGCGCGGTCGCTTGTGCGTCGATTGATTTGATTTTGTCTTATGATATCGAGAGGCGTACGGCAGATATGCAAGCCGTTATGGAGTCGCAGCTTGCGCCAGCAGCGACATTGGATGGTGTCAAAGAGGTACGTTGTTTGGGCGCGGTCGCCGTCATTGAATTGGATGAAGCGGTCGATATGCCTGTTTTTCAATCCTTACTGATCAAAAATGGCATTTGGGTCAGACCCTTTGGTAAATTGGTTTATATCATGCCGCCCTTTGTCATGACGGATGATGAGCTGGTGACGCTATGTCAGTCACTACTGACCGTCGTTACCTTTTATGTAAATCAAATCTGTGTCACCAATAGAGCGGCTATATGAGTGTGCTATTTATCTCCGGTATCGACACCGATATTGGCAAAACTTACGCCACCGGTATGCTGGCTAAGGCCTTGATGCAGCAGGGCGTAAATATCATCACCCAAAAGCTGGTACAAACGGGCGTTGAGGTTGATTTGGCCAGTGGTGAGATGAATATTGCTGATGATATTGTTACTCATCGTCAGTTGATGGGTGTGCCGCTACAGCCGTGTGATCTTGCGCACACCACATGCCCTTATCGTTATAAAAAACCAGCGTCGCCGCATCTGGCGGTCAGACTGGCCGATGATGTGTTAGACCCTGATGTCATTACTCAGGCGACGCGGCAATTGCAAGTAAACTACGATGTGGTGTTGCTAGAAGGAGCAGGCGGTTTGCTCGTACCCATAACCGAGCAATTACTGACGCTAGATTATATTGCCACCCAAGGCTATCCAGTGGTTTTGGTGACCTCGGGTCGCCTTGGCAGTATCAATCATACTTTGCTTAGCCTTGAGGCCATCAAAGCACGCGGTTTAACGCTGCATAGCGTGATTTATAATCCCATTCATGATAATGCGGCTCAGACAGATCCTGAGATTGCGACGAGTACCATGGCGTTTTTACAGCACCATCTGCAGCGGTACCATTCGGACACGTACTGGCTGACCCTGCCCTATATAAAGCAAGATAAGCAACGCCACATTCTGCCAGATTTTTATTTACCAAATAGTTTTGTCTGAGGCGGCTACAAGCGATTATTCGACGAGGCAAAATTAGTCACAAAAGATATTCCCAGATGAGACTTGGGTTTGCTATACTAGCGCCCTTGGTAGACTAGGCGATCGCCGCTGCACACTGGCAACAGATGCGCAGGGGAGGAAAGTCCGGGCTACATAGGGCAGCGTGCCAGCTAACGGCTGGGCAGGGTAACCTGACGACCAGTGCAGCAGAGAGGAGACCGCCCCGCGCAAGCGAGGTAAGGGTGAAAGGGTGCGGTAAGAGCGCACCGCGTGGCCAGCAATGGTGCACGGCATGGTAAACTCCACGCGTAGCAAGACCAAATAGGCATCGGCATGGCGCGGCCCGCGTTCGATGCGGGTAGGTTGCTTGAGCGTATCAGCGATGATGCGCCTAGAGGAATGATCGTCCACGACAGAACCCGGCTTATCGGTCTACCAACTTTTTTATGCTTCGTTTTTTAAGCGTTGTGTTTAAGCATTGTTTTTACGCTTCGTTTATATAGTTAGCAGTGATGTTTTTGCGCTTAATTTGAATAAAATTCATTTTTTTTTGCAAAAAAAGCCAATTAGGGGTTGACGGTATCCACCTCTATCGGTATTATACCGAGCCTTAAATGGCGATGTAGCTCAGCTGGTTAGAGCGCACGACTCATAATCGTGAGGTCGAGAGTTCAAGTCTCTCCATCGCCACCATATATCATAAAACCTAATCAGTTTTAAAAAGCCAATCTTTCATGATTGGTTTTTTTTTGCCTAAAATAACTTAAAAACTCCGTCAGGCTGAGGGATTTTTATAATGAAGCCGCTTATAAAAGAGTCATTAAGCTTACGGATTTCTTGCTATATCATTGGTTTATCGGTTTACTCACAGATTAATTCTTGTAACTTGTGTCCTGCTTACTTATCATAGGGGCTGTTTTCGGTAAAGTCCTGTAACGCCATGTCTGTACAATTGCCTCCTTATCGTCCCATCAAGCACCGTAGTGGCCTTAAAGTCATGGGTGCTGCATTTCATGCGTTGCTGATGCGTGAGCTACAGACGCGCTTTGGTGGCTATCGTCTGGGCTATCTGTGGGCGCCACTTGAAGTCTTGTTCCAAGTGCTGATTTTTTTGGTTATCTTTGGCGTGATTATTGAGCGCGCTTTACCGGGAATGAACTATTCCTTGTTTCTAGTCGCAGGCATGGTGCCTTTTCGCATGTTTCAAAGGATAGCGACGAGAGCATTGGGAGCGGTAGAAGCCAATAAAGGCTTATTGATGTATAGGTCTATCAAACATATTGATGTGATTATTGCGCGCTCATTTTTAGAGCTGATTATTTATTTCTTTACTTCGATCTTATTGCTGTTAGGTTTGGCTTTTTTTAATATTTATGCCAGCTTAGAGAATCTACATATCGTACTGTTTTGCTGGATCACACTGTTTTTATTTAGTTTTGGCATTGCACTGATGATGATGGTTATTGGTTATTATGGTGGTGAGATTAGCAAGGTGATTACCATTATATTTACCATCTTGTACTTTGCTTCTGGCATTATTTACCCGATTCATGTGGTACCAGAGCCATACTTTAGCTACCTGCTTTATAATCCTTTTATTCATAATATCGAGCTGATCAGGCATGCTTTTGCCCCTAATTATCCTGCTTATCATATTGATATCACCTATTTTTTGAAGTGGACAGTAGCTGTCAACTTCTTAGGTTTACTCATGTATAAAGCGGTAGAAAAAGATCTAATACGCTCAAAATAAAGCTCGTAGTATTTCATTTTTATGATATTTATAATATTTAGTTTTATTTTATGGTAAATAAATGATTGAAGTTAAAAATATTTCTAAGTCATTTATGACAAAAAAAGGTCGGCATTATCTTTTTAAAGATCTCAATCTGACCATTGGTGATAAGCAAAATGTTGGCTTGCTCGGGCGTAATGGCGCGGGTAAGTCAACCTTGCTGCGTATCATCTGCGGACTTGATGAGCCAGACCATGGTGAGATCATCACCGACTCTACCATCTCATGGCCAGTCGGTGTGGCAGGAGGCTTTCAAGGCAGTTTGACGGGTCGGCAAAACGTCCGCTTTGTGTGCCGGCTATATTCAAGCGGGGCCTATATCGATGAAAAAATTCGTTTTGTCGAAGAGTTTGCGGATATTGGCAACTATTTTGATATGCCGGTCAAAAGCTACTCATCTGGTATGAAGGCTCGTTTGACCTTTGGGCTGAGTCTGGCGTTTGATTTTGATTATTATATGCTCGATGAAGCCGGAGCGGTGGGTGACGCGGCATTTCGTAAGCGCAGCGAAGAGATTTTGGCCGCCCGCCGAGAACAAGCAGGGTTTTTGATAGTGTCGCATAATATCGGTGATATTAAGCGTAACTGCGATATTGGTATTGTATTAATGGATCAGACAGCACACGTCTTTGAAGATACAACAGAAGCGATTGAGGTTTATGAAAAGCATATCCACAAAGCAAAAAAGTAAGATAATTAACCTCTCGTTATTTATCGGCTTAGTCATACTGCCTTGGGTGCTCGTGATATTTTATGTCATGACGCTGGCTCATCCGCGTTATATATCGACCGCTGATGTGGTGGTAAAGCAAGTCAGCGAGTCAAGTGTGCCGTCTGGCGGCGGCATATCAGCTTTACTGGGCGTAAATAGTACCAGTAAAGAAGATGCAACCTATTTGACAGAGTACATTCTGTCAAATGATATGGTGAAGCGGCTAGATAATAAGTTTAAGTTTCGCGAAGCATACTATGTCGATGGTTCAGACCCCATCTATGAGATTGATCCGGATGCCACGCAAGAAGAGCTGCTCGATTACTTCAAAAAGCGGGTACACATCAACCTCGATGAGCAAAGCTATGTGCTGTCGGTGGCGACAGAAGCCTTTGATTCACGCTATGCGTTTGAGCTAAACAAAACCATCTTGAACGAGTCTGAGCAATTCGTAAACCGTATCTCACAAGAAGTTGCGCGTGATCAGTTGGTGTTTGCCGAAACCCAATTAGAAGAGTCACAAGATCGCCTAAACGACGCCAAAGAAAAACTACTCAATTATCAAAACACCAATGAGATTTATGACCCGCAGGCCAACGCCCAGATTATCAATCAGCTGATTGGCAGCCTACAAGGACAGCTGAGCTCTCTACGTACTGAGGAGCGGCAACTGCTTAGCTATCTCAATCCTGATGCGCCACAAGTGGTGTCGATCAGAAGCCAAATCAAAGCGATTGAAGCGCAAATTCGTCAAGAGCAAACCAAGCTGACCTCGCCAAATACCACCAAGCTAAACCGTCAAGCGGTGCAGTTTGAGACCATCAAAGCGGATGTGGACTTTGCCACAGAGCTGTATAAGCTATCGCTATCATCACTTGAAAAGGCGCGCCTAGAGGCCTTTAAAAAGATGAAAAACCTGATTGTGATCTCAACCCCTTATGAAGCCGAAGAAGCGTTGTATCCACGCCGCGCTTATATCATTTGGACATCACTTATATTGTTATTGATATTCTACGGTTTTGTGCGTTTGGTGATGGCCGTTGTCCGCGATCATCGTAGCTAGTTTTGCGGTCTGCCAGCTTTGACCGACCAGATATCACTAATGATCGACAGATCAGTAAAGGAATATAATTCATGAATACGAAACCACGTGCGATCGTGATGATGATAAGTATGGCGATGGCTGCTATGAGCATGTCAGCAAACGCCGCCAGTTATGCTGAGCAAATGGCAGGCCCTAGCTTTGGTACAAGCGCCAATAATGCCAGCCAAGATAAAAATCGCAATAATATCAATGTCTCAACCCAAGCGTTTGCTGGCGGTGTACCTGGACAGGCCACCACCCAAGAAGCGGTGAATGCTGCCAGCTTGCCCAGTCAGTCGGTTATTAACACCACCCGCCCTTACCAAGACATCAACACCCAAGACATGATGTTTGGTGAGCAGCTATTTCGCGGGGCTTTTTCGACCACCTCCGGCTCGACCTTTAACGACAGCTATGTGATAAACCCAGGCGACAATGTCCAAGTACGCATGTGGGGCGCTTATCAATTTGCCTCCACCATGACAGTCGATCCACAAGGCAATATTTTCTTGCCAAACGTCGGTCCGGTACGTATCGCTGGGGTTCAAAACGGCAACTTACAAAACGTGGTCAAAAGCGCGGTCAATCGTATTTACCGCTCAAACGTCGGCGTCTATGCTTCTTTAGAGCAAGCACAGCCGGTCAAAGTATTTGTCACCGGTTTTGTCAAGCAGCCTGGTTATTATGGCGGGCTGGCGGCGGACTCGGTGCTGTCTTATCTCGACAGAGCGGGCGGCGTCGACCCGACACGCGGCAGCTTTATCGACATTCAGATCAAACGCAATGGCCAAATGCTTCAGCAAGTCAATCTTTATGATTTTTTATTGGCCGGTAAGTTGCAGCCTTTTGCCTTTCGTGATGGTGATGTGATTACAGTGGCCCCGCAGAAAAAAACCTTTGCCGTGAGTGGTGAGGTACAAAACGAATATACCTTTGAGTTTGATGTCAACGATCTGACCGTCGGTGATGTCTTGCAAGTGGCCAATCCTGCCGCAAACGCCACCAACGTCAGTATTACCCGCAGTGCAGGCCGCGCCCAGACAGCGGAGTACTACTCACTGGCAGAGGCGCAAAACGTGCCTGTCTATAATGGTGATCAGATGGTGGTGACCTCAGATCGCTATGCGGGGACGATCGCAGTGCAGGTGAAAGGAGCACATACGGGCAATGGCGCGATGGTGGTGCCCTATGGCGCCCGTCTCAAAGACATCGTGCCGCAATTGCAGCCAAGCCCGCTGGCTAAGTTGACACATTTGACCATTTATCGTCAGTCAGTCGCTGAGCAGCAAAAACGCATGATCAATGAGTCGCTTGATCGTCTAGAAGAGCTGACACTTGCCACGCAGTCAACGACCCGTGAAGAGGCCGCACTGCGTCAAGATGATGCCGCTTTGGTCAAGCAGTTTGTGGCAAAAGCGCGAAATGTACAGCCAGATGGTCAGATCGTTGTGGTGCCAAACTCATGGCAAGACATTATCCTTCAGCAAGGCGATGTCATCGAGATCCCCGCGCAGACGTCCGTGATTACGGTCAATGGACAGGTACGCGCGCAAGGGGCGTTGACCTTTAACCCAGATTATACCGTCGGCGATTATGTGGCCAATTCAGGCGGCTTCGGTGATAATGCAGATACCAAAGAGATTTTGGTTATCCACCAAAATGGCGCCAGCGAAGTGGTGAATACCGCTTACCGTATTCAGCAAGGCGATGAGATTATGGTGTTGCCAAAGGTTAAGACCAAGCGAGTAGAGATTGCGCGCGGACTGTCGCAGATTTTCTATCAGTTGGCCATCGCTGCAAAAGTGGTACTGGACCTATAACGACTGATAGGCGTTTTATAGGATAAGGTGTTTATACTAAAATATCAGTGATTGGTAAATCACTGATTGACAAGGGGAAATAATGGCAAACAGCGTCACAGAAGAAGGCAAAAGCGCCTCTATATCGGCCTTTGATGATACGCTATTTTTGCCCTTAACCCAGCGCTTGCGGCCGATGCAACTGGCGGTGATTGGTAAAGGTATGCAGCGTAATAATCTTTTGCTACCACAAGTGCTGCATGCTGATATTCAGCGCTGGTATCCGTGGTCAGCAGGGCAACAAGGTGTCGCCGCTCCTGCTGCATCACTGCTGTCTAGGTTGCCCTTACCAAACCGTATCAAGAATCAGATCAAAACCATATCGAAGCCTCAGCCTGAGGCTTTTATCGGTTGGGGACGCAAAAAAAGCTTTCAGCGCGCCCACAAAGCCGCCAGCAAACAAAACTGTGCTGTGCTGAGTATCGAAGACGGATTTTTGCGCTCATTAGACTCTGGCATCAGTAGCCGCCATGCTGTTAGTGTGGTCGTCGATGATGTGGGTATTTATTTTGATTTGACCCAAAGCTCGCGCTTAGAGCAGCTTATCGTTGTTCGTACCAGCTTTGACAATCATAACAATCATAACAATCATAACACTCATAACACTCATAACACTCATAACACTCATAACAATCATAACAATCATAACAATCATAACACTCATAACACTCATAACACTCATAACACTCATAACACTCATAACACTCATAACACTCATAACACTCATAACACTCATAACACTCATAACACTCATAACAATCGTGACAGTGCTGGGCATCATGCGCTGCATCACAGTCGTGCTCAGCAGCTGATGTCACGCATCTGTGTAGAAAAGCTGAGTAAATATAATGCGGTGACGACTTGCCCCTCACTCAATGAGTTGGCAAACAGTAAAGCGGCAAAGCGAAAAGTCGCCAGTACCGCAAACACTCCTCGGCAGCCACATATCTTATTAATCGATCAAGTCGTAGGCGATGCCTCTGTCAAAGGGGCTGGTGCAGATAAACGTCAGTTTAGACGTATGCTAAAAGCCGCTTGCCGCAATCATCCGAATGCCCATATTTGGATAAAAGCACACCCTGCCGCCCGCACAGGCTATCTGACTGGTCTCAAGTTACCCAAAAATGTGCAGGTGTTGACACAGGCGCTCAATCCTATCGCCTTACTGACGCAGGTCGATCATGTGTATACAGTCAGCTCGCATATGGGTTTTGAGGCGCTGATGCTCGGCAGGCAGGTGCACTGCTTTGGGGTCAACTGGTATAGTGGCTGGGGGCTGACAGATGATAGCGGTGCGCCCAAACGCTTGTATCATACTGTCATGCACCGTCGTCAAAACTTTGCGAAGGGTTTGCCGCCGTCCAAACCACAGCCTAATTCAGCCTTATTTCCACCAGCTTTTTCTCAAACGACGTCTAAAACCAATATGGCGAGAAACATGAGCGCAACTTTAGAGGTGTTGTTTTATAGCGCTTATGTCGACTATAGTCACTATGTCGATCCTGCGAGCAGCAAAGCTTGCGACATAGAGGCGGCGATTGAGTGGCTGGTGACCAACCGTCACTGGCAGTCGCAGCTGGCAGGTCGTTTGACCGTTTATGAATTTAGCCGCTGGAAGCTGCCATTCGTTAAGGCTTTTGTGGATCTGCCGCGTACCGATTTGTTTATAAAACCAAAACCTCGCCTAAAAAACCTGCTGCATCCCGATCATTTACGGGTGGATTATCAGCAGTCGTTACTGGTTTGGGGCTTAGCAAAGCGGCAGCAGGTACAACAAAAATGCCAGCGCAAGCAGGTAGGTTTTGGTGCAGATAGCCCAGCTATCTACTGTATGGAAGATGGTTTTATTCGCTCCAACGGTCTGGGCGCAACGCTACTGGCGCCTTTATCTGTGGTGATAGACAGACAAGGCATCTATTACGACGCCACCGCGCCCTCGGATTTGGAAACGCTGCTACGCCACTGTCAGCCGCTAAGTCAGCCGCAGCGTCAGCGTGTCCAAAAACTACAAACCAAACTGCTCACCCAGCGAGTCAGTAAATACAATGTGGGTGCGAGCATCAGTCGTCAGGCAAGTCGTGATGGCAGCTGGCTCATACAGGCAAAGCAGTCTGGCAAGCGTCGCCTCCTCATCGTTGGACAAGTAGAAGATGATCTCTCTGTGCAGCACTGCGGATCAATGATCAAAAAAAACCGTGATCTGATCGCGCGCGTTAGGCAAGACAATCCTGATGCATATCTCATTTATAAGCCGCATCCTGATGTGGAGGCAGGGCTGCGCGCTGGCAAGGTAGGCGCTGATAGCTTACAGCTGGTAGATGCGGCCGCTTATGATACCGCGATGCCTGACTGCCTAGAAGCGGTCGATGCGGTGCATACCATCAGCTCGTTGACAGGCTTTGAGGCGCTGCTTCGCGGTTTGAGTGTGACGTGTTATGGTCTGCCGTTTTATGCAGGGTGGGGGCTGACCACAGATATCGACGCGCAGCTGCCGCCAAAATCTCAATATCTGGCCAGACGTAATCGCGCCACTCCTTTATCGCTTGAGCAGCTATTGTATTGTACTCTGATTCGCTACCCGTTATATCGCCTGCCAAATGGCCATGGGCTGGCGCAAGTGGAGCAGGTCATCGACTATTTGTATCCGCCTGATGACGATGCTTTGATGGCCAGTTCAGAGGCTTTCATTACTCCCAGCACCAAGAGCCCTATGCGCGCTTTATTACCAACGCCTACCCAATTAAAACGCCGCGCCGCGACGCGTTTTATGCAGTATCGCCATCAGTGGCAACAGCGTCTAAGTAATAAACCGCACTAACCTTATCTCAACAATCAACGTAAATCCCCTGCGACAGTCATGCCTTTTTCAGGTATAATTGCCTGTCGTTTATGCGGTTTTTTTGTATATTGGCCTGTTTTGATGCGACCTTCTTTTTCTTTGATTAATGGTAATTTGATACTATGACAGCTTCGATGTCTCATCTGCTTACTCATCGACATGTCTTGCTATTACAAGGAAAAATGGGCGGGTTTTTTCATCGTTTCTCAAGTTTTTTGCAGACGCAAGATATCAAGGTCAGCAAGATTAATTTTAATGCTGGCGATGCGCTGTTTTATCATCATCCCAATACTTATGAATACACAGGCACATTGGCGCAGTTTTCGTCGTGGTTGTCTGCTTTTATTCAAAAGCAAGGGGTCGATGCCATCGTCTGCTTTGGCGACTGCCGTCCGCACCATACTCAAGCGGCGCGGGTCGGTGAGCAGCTAGGCACCTCATTTTTCGTATTTGAAGAAGGCTATTTGCGCCCTGATTACATCACCTTGCAAGAGCATGGCATCAATGGCTACTCACGCCTCAATACGGCTGATATCAAGGCGCTGAAAAAAGCCAACGACCAGCCGCTATATACGCATAATCGCTTTTATCGCTTGAGCGTCGCGGCTGTCGTTTACTATGCGGTCACTTGGCTGTATAAAAGCCGCTACCCGCATTATTCCCATTATCGTGGCATGACCGCCTGGCAAGAGGCAATCGCTTGGCTAAAAGCACCGTGGCGCAAGCTGCGTGGCTACTTACCTGACAAGCGCTTACAACAGCGGCTAACGCGGCAAGATAGCAACAATTATTTTTTGATTAGCTTACAGGTGCATAATGACTCGCAAATCACTCATCACAGTGACTATCGTGATGTGGTGCAGTTTATTGACGAGGCCATCGCAAGCTTTGCCCATCATGCCGATGCTGCGCAGCTGCTGGTATTTAAGCATCATCCGCTAGACAGAGGTCATCGGGATTATCGTGAGTTGGTAGCAAGTTTGGCGGCGCGCTACCAAGTCGCAAACCGAGTGTTTTATGGCTGTGATATGCATCTGCCCACCTTGATGAAGCACAGTATCGGAATGGTCACCATCAATAGCACCACGGGTCTACAATCGGTATATCATAAAAAACCGACCAAAGTTATGGGCCGCGCTATCTATGACACTCCCAAACTGACGGATCAAAAGCCACTCGATAAATTCTGGCAGCAGCCAAAGGGCCCCGACAACGAGTTTTATCTGCGCTTTCGTGAGTATCTGATAGAGCAAACTCAGCTAAATGGTGCTTTTTATGGCAAGTCGCCATGGATATATAAGTATCTGAGCGCGACAAAAAACACTGACGATTCGGCGTTCTCTGAGAGTAAGATGCCCTAAAAAATAACGGGGATAAACGTGAAATATCGCAAAAGACACAGGCGCGATAAACAAATTAGCCAACAATCTGTTGCCTTCTTTTTTTCTGTAGCGTTATCGGCTTGTAACCTCACTGGTAAATCCTTTGCCAACAAATAAAATCGCCTTACTTTATAGTGGAAAACTGCTAGAATACGCTTTTATGTTTGCGCATAACGGTTGGCGTCTTTAGTGGTTGATTAAAGACAGTGATACCGGATGTCGGTCTGATAATGTCTGGATCTTTATGGCTCATTTATAGGTCGCCAGTTTTTAGATAGCGACTTTTTAGATAGCGACCGTGTGACATGCGCCTGACAGCATTTGCTCGAATCTTTTATTCTATCACCCTTAATTTAGTAGGCGCTTTGTGACTGCATTAGCAAATATTCGTAACTTTTCAATCATTGCCCACATCGATCATGGCAAGTCAACGCTTGCCGATCGTTTTATCCAGATGTGCGGTGCCTTGCAAGATCGCGAGATGCAAGCGCAGGTACTCGACTCCATGGATATCGAGCGTGAGCGCGGTATCACGATTAAGGCGCAGTCGGTCACTTTGTTTTATGACCATCCAAATGGCGAGCGCTATCAGCTTAACTTTATTGACACACCAGGCCACGTCGACTTTTCTTATGAAGTGTCGCGCTCACTTGCTGCCTGTGAAGGGGCACTGCTGGTGGTGGACGCCGCGCAAGGCGTCGAAGCACAGTCGGTGGCCAACTGCTACACCGCGGTCGATCAAGGTTTGGAGGTTATGGCAGTCTTAAATAAAATTGATTTGCCACAAGTAGAGCCTGAGCGCGTGATTCAAGAGATTGAAGACATCATCGGGATTGAAGCCATTGATGCGCCGCGTGTCTCTGCCAAATCAGGTCTAGGCGTCGATAAGCTATTAGAAACTTTAGTAGATGTTATCCCTGCGCCAACAGGTGACCGCGAAGCCCCGTTACAAGCCCTTATCATTGACTCTTGGTTTGACAGCTATTTGGGCGTGGTATCGTTGGTTCGTGTCCGTGAAGGGACGGTGAAAAAAGGCGATAAGATTTATATCAAATCGACCAAAGAGTCTCATCCTGTCAGCTCTATCGGTGTCTTTACGCCAAAACCTGTCGACACCGGCGTTCTAGAAGCAGGGGAAGTGGGTTTTGTCATCGCTGGTATCAAGGACATCGCAGGCGCGCCGGTGGGTGATACCATCACGCATGCCAGCACGCCTGACGTTGAGCGTATCCCAGGTTTTCAGCAAATCACTCCGCAGGTCTATGCAGGCATGTTCCCTGTCGATGCCAATGATTTTGAAAAATTCCGTGAAGCCTTACAAAAACTACAAATCAACGACGCTTCGCTTTTCTTTGAGCCAGACACCTCGGATGCGTTAGGGTTTGGTTTCCGCTGTGGCTTTTTGGGCATGCTGCATATGGAGATTATCCAAGAGCGTTTAGAGCGCGAGTATGACTTGGATTTGATCACCACTGC
>Ga0208300_101127_pt1 | contig 12271 bp, 14 predicted proteins | sample 23_taG_FD_184096 | JGI IMG/M metagenome (GOLD analysis project Ga0208300, IMG submission 184096) | Marine viral communities from Cariaco Basin, Caribbean Sea - 23_WHOI_OMZ (SPAdes) (version 2) | ecosystem: Environmental > Aquatic > Marine > Oceanic | place: Caribbean Sea: Cariaco Basin... | reverse complement strand
AATGTCCGGCGCTCGCCTTATTATGACCGCCGCCCATCAGCTGCAGCGCACCGGTGGCCGTTACGCCCTGTGCACTATGTGCGTGGGTGTGGGCCAGGGTATTGCTACACTGATTGAGCGGGTCTGATCGACCCGTTCCGAGGAGACTACATGGCTTTTTTGAATCACCGAAATCGCACCATTTGCTATCGCCTGCTGGGTGACAGCGAAAAACCACTGCTGGTACTGGCTCATCCTCTCGGAATGACTCAGGGAGTCTGGGACGACATGCTCCCTTCGCTGTTGGGACGCTTCCGCGTTCTCACCTGGGATCTTCCCGGCCACGGCGCCAGCGGTGCCTGGCCGGAGGACGCCGAGGAAATCACGCCCGACGACCTGGCCAACGAGGCTCTGGTCCTCGCGCAAGCAGCCGGCGCCACAGGCTTTCACTTCGCCGGCACATCAATCGGCGGCGTTATCGGCCAGCAACTGGTGGCGGCCTATGGCGACATGCTGCTCTCAGCAACATTGACCAACACCGGCGCAGTTATTGGTACACCAGAGGCCTGGAACCTGCGAGCAACCAATGTGCGTCGCATGGGCCTGCCCGCTATGGCGGGAGACATTGTACCCCGTTGGTTTGGCCCGGCTGCCTGCAAGGAACAAACGGCTCTGCTGGAAGGTTGGAAGGTCATCATGGGGCGTGGAGACGACCACAGCTATGCCCTTCTGTGTGAAATGCTGGGTAAAGCCGATTTCAGGGAAAAACTGAAGGACCGCAATGTGCCGATTCTCCTGGTTGGTGGCTCAGAGGATGCGGCAACACCACCAGAGTCACTGAAAGCCCTGGCGCAATTCAGTGAATCCCCGGACCCACTGATTCTGGAAGGCATTGGCCACGTGCCGTCGGTCGAGTGTCCGACTCTAATGGCCGATTTGTTGCTCAAACATCTGGGCTGACTAGAAGGGGCCAACAACTCTGTTGGCCCCTGCACAAATGATCAAAAGAACGCCTGAATCCCGGTCTGGGCTCGACCCAGAATCAAGGCGTGCACGTCGTGGATGCCTTCACATTTCATGCGCTCCAATCGCAGACATCAGGGTGGCGTAGTCCTGCATGTCCGCCAGCTTTTAAGAATCGTCTGACTAGTTGGAGCACAGTTTCATGCAGGTCAATAGCTACACGGACGATGAACACCAGCTCCCCAAACCGGGAGCCAACATAGCGAAACGTTTAATGCAATGGGTGGCCATAATCCTATTTGCTCTAGCTCCGATCTCGTCACATTCCAATAGTTCAGAGCGTGCTCTTCGGATCGCCGTTATTAATGACATCCCCAGCACCCAGTTGGCCATTCAAGTGCTCAGTGCCGCCTATGAGAAGCTTGGTATACGCATGGAAACCTCCACCCTTCCATCACGGAGAGCGTTACTCATGGCCGATCGGGGACAGGTGGACGGAGATCTTTTCAGAATGGAAGAAATAGCGAGTCAATACCCCAATTTGACGCAAGTACCCTACCCGCTGATGCGGGGCCGCCTGCTTGGCATAGTGGCTCCCCCCCACGCAGATCATCTTCCCAAGGTGGACGACCGACCACTGCTAGTTGCCGTTCGAAGAGGTGTCCTTGTTGCCGAGGTAACAGCAAAAAGACTGGGCATGACGCCAGTTCTCGCTAATAGCTATCAACAAATGAAAAGCTTACTGGACCAGGGGCGAGTGGATCTCATGCTTGTATCCGATATCGAAGGGCTCTCGCCGTCGAACAATAGGGAGTGGCGTGATCTGGTCATACTGTCTGAACCCGTCACCCAATTTTCACTTTTCCATTATTTGAATCGACATCATTCATACCTAGCGCCCCCTCTGGCGGAGGCGCTCAGGGAACTAGATCGGAGCGGCGAGAAAGAGCGACTCATTGAAAAAGCGAGACGAAATCTTAAACTCAAGAAGTGGTAGTGTAACCACCCCCTAAAATTGATGCCTGCAGTTCCTGAAAGTTAGTCGATCAAAGAGACAGTCGACACCGGTCTGAGATTTGGAAGAATCAAGAAACCCGATATGCTGTTCATGAGATGTTTGGAAAGGGAGTGGCACATGAATATGCTGGCAGGATTGATTGGATTTAGCGCATTCGTTTTAACACTGACGCTTTTCGGCCTGGTGGGCTACTGGAAAGCAGACCAGCTGGAGGCCTGGGCGAAAAAAGTTATCGAAACGAAAAAGTATCGTGCATGACACGCAGAGACCACCGACCGGGGTATATTACCGAATCACAGTGAGGACTTCGCAGTGATGAGCGAACAAAAACGCTATCCGCAGGCCATCAGCCACTTTCAAGCCTACCTGGACTGCGCCTCGATCTTCATGTTCGTACTATGCACCACCATTCTCCTCGCTGCATATTCACCACTGCAATGGATCAGTCTGGAGACGATCGCGAATGTGAACGGTGAATCAGGCTACATGCTCCCGCTGACTTTAGCGGCGACCCTGGTGATGAGCGGTTTCCAGATCACTCCAATTTTGTTTGCCCGGAGTAGGCCAACCATTTTAGAAATGTCGTTGTTCTGTACTCTGCACATCGTAGCGTTCCTGGCCGCTTACCTTGCCATGGGAGCAATTCAAGCAGTGAGGCAGTCCGGGGCAATTTCTCTGGCTTGCATCCTATTTGCCATCATCACACCGTGCTTGTGCTTCATTTACACCAGAGGCAAGAATATTAGTGAGACTGGGTGAGTCTATTGAGCGGTCAATCGCACGAGATTTTTGAGGTCTATTATCCCCGCAACTGTGGACTTACCCCGGTCTACTAGCCACTCCTGGCCTATGATTTTCACGAATGTCCTTCTAAAGACAAATGTCCGCTCTTGTTTACTCCCTTATGACCCTTGACCTACCACCAATTTTTAAATCCATTCATTGACCCCTTCGGTGACGTACGTAATAGCCGCCTAAAGTGACACAAGAGCGAAGGGTTGTTTAGGGATATCAGCACTGCTTGCCTCTTCAATTGACTGTGTCAGACAGTGACGACATGTGATGCCAATGTCTCAGCCAGGTTTTGAAGTTCATCCGCCTTTTCGAGCCCTTCAAGAAACCGTTGTGGTATGCCACTCATACCGACTTGTGCTCCCGTGAGAGTGCCAGTGAGAATAGCCCGCGCCTGATTTTGCCCCCCACCATTTACAGCGTGTAAAACTGCAGACTCAAAATCCTCATTAAACAATGAGGACAGATAGTAGGCAGCAGGAAGCTGATGGTAGATGGCACAAGGCATACCGTAAACGATCGAGACTTTCCAAGCCGGGTCAATTCTAATGTCAGGATCTGATGCAGCAGCGGCTATAGAAGAAGGGGTCAACAAAGCATCGGGGGAAGCAAAACGACCTGCACGTGGTGGTTCCGCGTCACCGGGTCGAGGTGGTTTCAGATTGTCGCCAGTGACAGCGTGAAACGGCAATTCACCGCTTTTGACTTGGTCCATGAGTTTGCCAGATATCTCAGCATCTATTGTGTTTCCCTGAATGAGAAGTCCCAACAAAGCCCCAAACGCAACAGTCATCGACACTACAGTGTCATCGACTTGGGTAAGAATCGTGTTTTCGGTAATTGCAGCCGATAATTCCGAGGGTTGAAATGCATAACGGACAGCGATCGCAAGGGTTCGCTCGATAGCTTCAGTCGTATCCGCATGCCCACCAATTTGGCCCCAGGGCAAATCTTGCTGAACCCGCTTGCGCCAAGCGTCACGTATCGACTGGCTGGTATAGCCTCCAGGCCCACTCGATGGCGTTCCGTCAAGGAGAGAAAACAGGTCCTGGTCCATTCGCTGGCAAAAATCTTTCTCACTATAACCTTTAGCCTCAACCAGAGACCGCAGCATGAGAGTCAGAATAAAGCCTGCCTGTGATAACTGACCGGCTTTCAGGCCATCATGATATCTGCCGGGTTTTGGGTCAGTATATCCGTCAATCCAATCACCGTAATCCCGTCGCAATTCCTTGAGGTCGTAATACCAGTGCGGACCCACTGCAAGTGCGTCGCCGATGAAAGCGCCCATTATTGAACCTACGGCGCGATCTTTGATTTCCGCAGGACTGATCATGATTCCTCCTTCGACTGCAGCTTTGGTTTATCAAAACCACCCTTTCTCACAAGATCCACGGATATTTTGCCGATATCAGGCGGTTTTACGTGCCTTAAACACGAAACGTCCACGCCTGGTGCTTTAACCGAGCCTCTCTATTCGCCAATAAAACATCCCTGATTTCTTACCGAGAATAGTTGCCGAGATATGAGCGTCGCTCGCCTTATTCGCTAGGCCATAGCAGACATGCAAAGGCAGAAGGTGCTCTTCCCGGGGATGGCAGAACCGGGCATGGGGGGCAAGGTCCCAATGAGCCAGGCGCTCTGCCCGCTCCGATTCCGGCATTGAGTTATCGGCACACGTCTCCTCCAGCCAGTCCTCAAACGCCTGGTTGCGAGCCTGAACCTCCGACGTATTGGCGGAGAAAAACGCCCGCATGTTATGGAATGAGAAGCCCGAGCCAATCACCAGCAGGTTGTCGTAGTCCACTGCCTGCAGTGCCTTGCCAATAGCCAGGTGAGTACTGGCATCCAGACTGTTTACCAGGGACAACTGAATGCATGGAATATCCGCCGCCGGATACATCAGCTTGAGCGGCACGAACAGGCCATGATCAAACCCCCTTTGGTCGTCAAGGCGCGCCCGGATCCCCGCCTGATCCAGCGCCTGGTATATCTGACACGCCAGTTTCGGTTCCCCGGGACAGGGATACTGGATATTGTAGGCCTCCGGTGGGAAGCCAGAGTAATCATAGATGAGCGGAGGTCTGGCGCTGGAGGTGATCGTCGGCACCGACGCCTCCCAGTGCGCGCTAACAACAAGTATCGCGGAGGGTTTGCGAAGCTTACCGGCAACCTCCGTTAACCGCGCCACCATTTCTCGGTGTCCCGGATCCCCCAGGAGTGGCATTGGCCCGCCCCCATGGGAGATAAACAGCACATCGGTTTCAGTGTTCATGGCGATCACTCCTGTGCTCAGAGTTCTCCCGGCCCTGCCGGAACAATGCCACTTGGGTTCAAAGCCTTGATGGAATAGTAGCCGGCCTTGATATGTTCAAGGTTTACTGTATTTGCAATGCCGTCGAGCGCCAATATGCGGTGCATGTAGTCGTGCAGACGCGGCATGGCTCTCAGGGTATTCCGGTTGCACTTGAACAGGCTGTGATAGGCCGCATCAAAGCGCACCAGGGTCACGAACAAGCGTATATCGGTTTCGGTCAGCTGGTCACCAAACAGATAAACGCGCCCGTCGGCCAGCCGCGAATCCACTTCGTCCAGAGCAGCAAACACCTTGTTGTAGGCTTCGTCGTAAGCCGCCTGGCTGGACGCAAAGCCGGCCTGATACACCCCGTTGTTCAGGTCTGTGTACAAATACTCGTTGAGACTGTCGATTTCGCCTGACAGCGATTCCGGGTACAAATTCGGCCCTTCATTAACAATCCCTGCGAAGGCACTGTTCAGCATCCGCAGAATATCCGCGGACTCGTTATTGACGATAGTGCCTGTGTGTTTGTCCCAGAGGACCGGCACAGTAGCACGACCCGAAATTTGAGGATCCGCCCGGGTGTATAGCTCATGCATATAGCGAGCACCGTTAAGCGCGTCCTCATCCGCACCCGGATAGCCGCCGAACTGCCAGCCCTGATCAGTCAGCCGGGGATCGACAACAGTCACGCCAATCACGTCTTTCAGCCCTTTCAGCTCGCGAGCCATCAATGCTCGCGAAGCCCAGGGGCAAATATAGGCCACATACAGGTGATAACGTCCTTGTTCCGCCTTGAAGCCTCCTACCCCGGTCGGTCCCGGGGCGCCATCCGGCGTGATCCAGTTGCGAAAGGGCGAGGTCTGGCGGATAAAGCGCCCTTCCTCATCTTTGGCCTGGACAGGCTGCCAGTTTTCTTTCCAGACTCCGTTTACCAGCATGGTTCAGCCCTCTCTCTGAAACAGGTTATCCAGCGCAAACCGGCCACCGCCCTGAATCACCAGCGCCAGAGTGACGACAAACAGGGTAAGGGCATACTCGTAACCGTTATTGGACATGAACAGCCCGTTTCCGATGTGGACAGCAAATATGGCCACCAGCATGGTGAAGGCCGCGATCACAGCCGCAGGGCGTGTCAGCAGACCAAGCACCAGCGCTAGGCCGCCAAAGAACTCGGCACTGCCGGCCAGTAACGCCATCAGGTAACCCGGCTCCAGTCCAATACTTGCCAGCCATTGCCCGGTGCCTTCCAGTCCATAACCGCCAAACCAGCCAAAGAGCTTCTGAGCGCCGTGGGCGGCGAGGATCAGGCCAACCGGCACCCGTAGAACCAGTGCGGCAAACCCGCCGTTGGATTGAAATAATGCCTGTACAAATTGATTGTTCATGATCGCCACCTCGAATCTTTCTCTCGTTAGTTGAGCCCGAAGCTTATGCTTCAAGTGATGTGACCACTTTACTATCACCAAATCGAAAGACTAAGATGGCTATTGTTGCTTTATTATCAACAAAACGTTGTTAAAAAAGGATGTACTCCGCAGGATAAGCCAATGGATCGAATTGAAGCCATGCGTGCCTTTGTGACCGTGGTCAGTGAAGGCACCTTCACCCGCGCCGCGGAACGGCTGAAGATATCGCCACAGCTGGTCAGCAAGTACGTTTCGCAGCTTGAAACACACTTAGGGGTGCGGCTGCTTAATCGCACCACTCGGAGAATTCACCTGACGGAAGCCGGCACTCATTATCATCAACGCGCCCAACAGGTACTCAACGACATTGATGACATGGAGAATCAGCTCGGTAATCTGCAAGCCGAGGCTCAGGGCCTGTTACGCATAAGTGCACCGGTCTCGTTTGCCATTCGCCATATGGCCCCTCTGCTGAGTGAATTCCAAAAAAAGCACCCCGCCGTCGGCATTGATCTGCAACTGAACGACCGGAAAGTCGACATTCTGGAAGAAGGTTTCGATATTGCGCTGAGAATTGGCCACCTCAAGAGCTCCTCACTGATTGCGAAACGACTGGCTCCGGTACGACTGGTTCTTTGCGCGTCTCCTGCCTACCTTGAGCAATACGGCACCCCCCGGCGACCGGAAGATCTGAGAGAGCACAAGTATCTGCGTTACAGTTATATGAACATGGATCCCGGCCATTCGCTGCAGAAATGGCTTCAGGATAGTAGTCGCGAAAACACAAGAGGGATGATCAGCAACAACGGCGATGTGCTTATAGAAGCGGCTATTGCCGGGACCGGAATTGCCTTACAACCCACCTTCATTGCCGGCTCTGCAGTAAAGGAAGGCAAGTTGAAGGTCATTCTGCCCGAACATGAGCCGGAGCCTATGGCGCTCTACGCGGTGTACGCACATCGCCAATTGTTGGCGAGCAAGGTTCGGAGCTTTATTGACTTTATCGATGGCTTTTTTGGCGAGCCGCCCTACTGGGACAGGTTTGAATAGCTGCATCATCGATAGGCCAAGTCAGCCCAACAAATGGATAGCCCCGGTCTCTATTGCTCTGGCTTACGAGTCACCGAGGCCAGGCAGCTAATAAGGCGAGGCGCCAAATCATCAGAAAACGACAGCTTGTATTACGATGCTGTCGTTCCCGAATAGAGTCAGAAAGGGGTGAGGCAAGTAATGACTCAACCCTTTCGATTTCATTCTTATCGCCACCCTGCATCAAACGATGGTATCCAGTAGACATTCTGCCCCAGACGACCGAATCCCTGAGCCTCTCGACGCCGGAACGCCTGGTACTGGTTGTTCACCATGGCACTCTGTCCGTCGGCATCCCGAACATAGCGAGCGAGGGTCATTGCGGCAGGCACTCCGTAACGAGCTCCCGGAGAAGCGCAGGTCCAAATATGGCGCAAGGCTAATGCAGCATCCGGATCAACTTTGTCCAGATACGCCAGCCCGGGCGCGCAGGCCTCCAGGGTCAGATCACCGTGACCACAAAGGCGAGCAGCAGCAGTAGACCGACCATTGAGATCAAAGGTGTAGGTTTTGCCAATATCATGGAGGAGTCCGGCCACAAAACCGATTTCCTGCATGCCTCTCGCCATCTGCGGTTCATTCATATGCACCATGTTGAGAACGCCTTTGGCGACTTCCAGCGAATGCACCAGTAGTCCACCGGGATAGTTATGGTGGTAGTTCTTGCTGGCCGGGGCTTTTAGGAAGATTTCTAGGCGGTCCCGACGCTCCAGCACACGCTTGACAAACATCTGCAGCGACTCGCACCGCAGGGAGCGCACTGCATCAATCAGTTGGTCGAGCGAGTCCGGCTTTGGACAAAACAGCCGCGGCAACGTTTGCAGCGCCGGCAGACGAGCCACATCGGTCGGAAGCGGCCGACGGATGTCCGTCAACAGGATGGCGCCCTCCTCCTGACCAACGCAACCCTGCCCTTTGACCACGACCAGTTCCATATGACCCAAGCGCTCTGGGATTGGAATGGAGTCGATCACTGCCAGCACCACACAATCATGAACACAGCTGCTCAGGCGCAATTTCAGATAGGGAATGCCCTCATCGTCAAAACACGCTACCCGTCCAGTCAGCCGGTAAGCGCCGCTGAAGGTTTCCTTCAGAATTGGGCGAAGCTCATTCAGTTTCATTGTCCACCTCCTGGTTGGCGGTTACACGGCTTTGGATCAAACGCTCAAAGGCGCTGCCATCCATACGGGTCACATTCGGAATAAAGCGGGAGTACACTTTGAAAAGCATCTCGGTGGAGGAGTGGCCCAACACCCGAGCTACCCATTCTGGGTTTTCTCCAGATGCCAACAGCAACGTGGCTGCGGTATGCCGTGTCTGATAAGGCCGCCGCTTTTTCAAGTTCAGAGCTTGAAGCAAGGGGTACCAGACGCGCTTGGTCACGTTGTTGTGATCAAGCGGCTCACCGAGACGATTGCAAAATACGAACTTGCTCAGTTTGCCGGTTGCCGCGTGCTGTGCCTTGAGTGCGTCATAAACCGGGCCAAACATAGGGATTTCCCGCTGGGAGCCATCGGTTTTGGTGTATTCGGTCTTACCATTGATCAGCGTCTCGCGAACAAGAATCTCGCGCTTCTCAAAATCCACGTGCTCCCACTTCAAGCCATCGATTTCGCCGGTGCGCATGCCCGTGAAGAAGCGGACTTGATAGTAGTTGCGGTAGTCCTCCCGCACGTACTTGGTGATCTTATCTACCTCATCCATCGAGAAGGGTTCGATCTGGACCTTTTTCAGCTTCAGCGGCTTGATGTTGCGATAGGGATTGGCAAAGTCGTAGCGCTCGGCTCCCTCTGTCAGAATCATCCGTAGGATCGCCATGTGGCTATTAATGCTTTTGGGGGCCATTTGGGCATTGCCTCCCCTGCCCTTGCGGGCACCCAGCTTGTTGCGCGCGGCCAGGATGTGCGATTTGGTGATCTCGGTCAGGCGCTTGTTTTTGAACGCCGGCTTAAGGGAGCTTTCAAGAATGGACTCAACATTGCGCAGATGAGAAGCGCGCCATTGGATCTTGTTCTCTTGGAGCCACAGATCGGCGAAATCAGGGAACAGCGGCGACTGATCGGTTTCCTGATCCGGATCAGCCATTACATTTGAAGCCCGACTGCTTCCAGAAAGCGCCCCTGCCTTGGCCAGTTTTTTCAGGTTCTTGCTGCCCGGGAAGAATTCAGCGTAATCGAATTCACCCAGGAGAATTTTGGCCTCAACTTTCTGAAGAAGTGCTTCGCACTTTTTACGGTTGGCCGGCGTATCCGGCAGCGCGGTCTGTTCCCTGCACCGCAGCCCCTCGAACATAAAATCCAGATAAAGCTTGCCGGTCTCCTTACGCTCTCTCACCTTACCCATGACATACCGCTCCGCTTGCCATGGGAATTGACAGGTGTTCGTGCTCACGAGCACTGACCAGCATTTCCTTTTCAACTTCTTCCCAGAGAAAGAGAATTTTCCGTCGGCCAAAAGGCTTGATGTAGTGCTTGCCCTCCAGAAGTACCGTGTCTTTAAGACATTGACGAATTGTCCGGCAGTCATATTTGATGCGGCCAGCCAGCTCTTCAGTGGTCAGGTAGGTGTAGGAATTTTCCATCGAAATTTTCCTTCTGTTGCGCTACGCTAAATCAACAAAAGACATTCTCCATATCAGAATGCCATCCTAAATGACATTTTAAGCAACAAAAGTACATTTGCAAGCGTTTTTTGCCATTCTGGATGACATTTTTTAATTAAGGATGATCAGAAATGGTTCGATGCCATCTCGCTCGGCTGATGGGCGAGCGAAAAATGAAGATCGTGGACGTAGCCAGAGAGACGGGTCTTAACAGGAATACCGTAACCCTGCTCTACAAAGAAACAGCGCAAAGGATAGACCTGGAAGCTATTGAGAAACTCTGCCGATTATTTGAATGTGAGGTGGGAGACCTGCTCGAGTTGCAAGAAGATCATTGAGCCGATGAGATAGTTAAAGGGCCACTCTCATTAAATCAACATATTTTGCTGCAGTTTTGCTCCATCGCTTTACCCGTCGCGGACCACCCTACTTCTTGGCTGTCACCACAAAGCAGACCTTTTCAGATAGGGGCCTACCCAATCCGCTATTTGGAAACAAAGCACGCTGAGGTCGCAAAGCGGACATTCAGAATGTATCAAGTTTATGAAAAATTATGGGATTCGAAGCAGCATAATTGAGTACTACAAGGCCAACCGCCCGCGATTCTCGTCTAGTAAGGGTGCTGACGAGTGATACCTACCCGCACAAAGATGACGCTCAGACCTGGCGCAACGACTGATCTCTGGATAGAACTCTGAAGCCCTCTGCTCAACCCAACAAGGATAGGTGCGTATTCCGGCGAACGTGAACACCCATACCGGTTGAACGTGAACACCATTTTTCTTAACGCATCACCCACCGGAGTTTTTACTCCGGGTGTTCACGTTCAGTCAATTTCCTGAAGTCGTTTTCTCATCGATTCCCCCTTCAGAGCCCAGCGATGGGCGTTGTGCATGAGCCGGTCCAGGATGGCGTCAGCCAGGGTGTTATCGCCGATGGCGGCATACCACTGATCCGTAGGCAGTTGGCTGATGATCATGGTTGAGTGCGTGCCGTGACGGTCATCCAGGATCTCCATCAGATCGTTTCGGTGTGCCGGTTTTAGGGCTTCGAGTCCCCAGTCATCCAGGATCAGCAGCTTCACTTTGGCCAGCTGGTTCAGCGTCTTCTGGTAGGTGCCGTCAGCTTTGGCCTGAGTCAGTTCCAGCAGTAACCGGGAGATCCGGTAATACCGGGCACTGAGGCCGTTCAGGCAGGCCTGGTGCCCCAGTGCACAACCCAGGTAGGTTTTCCCGCTGCCGCAGGGGCCGGTGATCAACAGGTTCTGGCCACGCTCCAGCCAGTCGGTCTGAGCCAGCTGGGCCACCTGAGCTTTCTTCAGGTTGCGGGGGTGCTGGTAGTCGATGTCCTGGATCGAGGCACGGAGCTTCAAGCGGGCCTGGCGTACCAGGCGGTCCTGTTTCCGGTGCTCTCGGGTCTGGAACTCTCGGTCAAGCAGCAGTTCCAGGCGCTCCGCGAACGGCAGTTCGTCGTAGGTGCCCAGCTGGTTTTGTTGGTGTTCCAGGGCGGCAGCCATGCCGCCTAACTTCAGGTCTTTCAGTCGTGCCAGGGTCTGTGTTGTGCTCATGGGTGATGTCCTAGTGGAAGCTCTTCGGGCCACGGATATTCTCGTGGTGTTGAGGGAGTTCGGCGTTCAGGGACAACTGCTCCGGCAGCTTGTCCCGGTTGCTCCGGAGAATGGCCTTGATGTGCTTCAGCCGGTTCAGACCTTCCCGATTGGCGATGCGGCAGCCGGCATTCAGGCGTTGGCTGGGGTACTCCCGAGTCAGGTTGAGCAACCCGAGACAGACCCGGTAGGCCTGCTCCGGGTGTTCCCGCTCAGCCAGTCGATCACTGACCCAGATCAGCGTGTCTGGCCCGATGTCCCGGGCCCAGTTCTTGAGACGCCCCGGGGTCCACTGCTGCTGTTTTCGATGCCGGGCAAGCATATGACCGGCTTCGGTGGTGGTGCCCGGCCTGTGACGCCGTGGGTGACTTGCCACCTGGCGTTGCCGGAAGTGGACCTGCACCAGATGATCGCTGGCCTGGACTTCCACCTGCTCGCCCACGTACTGGTGCGGTACCGAGTAATGATGCTGGTCGAACTCGATGTGGTAATCGATATTGACCCGGCAACG
>Ga0208300_101120_pt1 | contig 12342 bp, 10 predicted proteins | sample 23_taG_FD_184096 | JGI IMG/M metagenome (GOLD analysis project Ga0208300, IMG submission 184096) | Marine viral communities from Cariaco Basin, Caribbean Sea - 23_WHOI_OMZ (SPAdes) (version 2) | ecosystem: Environmental > Aquatic > Marine > Oceanic | place: Caribbean Sea: Cariaco Basin... | reverse complement strand
GCTCGGAAAAATCCACGGAATGGGTGCCGGGACGGCGGGTGGCGCCGGTGAGGCCGTCGTAGGGCCGGCTTTGCCCGCGCCCGGTGCGGCGCCACCACAGGCGCAGGTCCTTGAGCCATTTTTCCTGGTCGTCGTACCACAACCCCAGCGGCATGATCTCGCCGCTGTCGGCGTGTTTCAGCCAGAACGCCAGGTAGGGGGCGTGGTATTCCGCCACCGCCATGCGCGGTATTTCCACCTCCAGGCGCAGCTCGGCGGCGGCCGCGTTGGCGGCGGCGACGCCGGCGAACAGGGCGGCGAGAAGAGAGAGCCAGGGACGCATTTCGTTCTCCAGTCAGTGCACGAACAGGGCGATCAGCAGCCAGGGCACGATCAGCCCCAGCGCGGTGACCGGCCAGGTGGCCGGCCGGCGTTTGGCGTGCAGCGCCATCAGCGCCAGGCCGGTCAGGGCGAACAGCAGCGTCGCCACCGCGAACAGGTCGATGAACCAGAACCACACGGCGCCGCCGTGGCGGCCTTTGTGCAGGTCGTTGAAAAACGCCACCCAGCCCCGGTCGGTGTCTTCGTGGATCAGCTCGCCGTTACCCAGGTCGATGGCCAGCCAGGCGTCACCGCCGGGGCGCGGCTGGGCCAGATACACCTCGTCGGCGGACCACTGAGCGTCGCGCCGGTCCACCTGGATCTCCGCCTCCCGCGCCAGCCACCGGCGTACCGTTTCCGGCAGGGGGCCGCGTTCGGTTTGCGCCAGGGTCGCCAGCAGCGGCGGCGGCAGCACCGCTTCGCGTTCGCTGATCACCGGTTGCGCATCGATGTCCGCGGCGTGGTTGAGGGTGATCCCGGTGACGCTGAACAGCACCATGCTGATCAGGCACAGGGCGGAGCTGATCCAGTGCCACTGGTGAAGTTGCTTGAGCCACCGGGCTTTGGTTTTTTTGTTCACGCGCTCCGCCATGCCTGCGAATCAGGCGATGGATGTTATTGGGAATGATTCCCATCCACAATGGAGCGGGGCGTAAAGAGTGTAAGGTTGTGGATTGATGGAATGATAATATTTACTATTTGCGAATGAATGCCATAACGACCTGCCCGTCGCGCCTGCTGGTGATCGAGGACGATCCCGTATTGAGCGCCGACCTGGGGGACTACTTCCGCGACCGGAATCACCGGGTCACGCTGTGCCGCGACGGCGGCGAGGGCCTGACCCTGGCCCGCGACGGCGATTTCGATCTGGTGCTGCTGGACATCCTGCTGCCCGGGCTGGACGGTCTGGCGTTGCTGGCCCGTTTGCGCGAAACCAGCCCGGTGCCGGTGATCCTGCTGTCCGCGCTGGGCGACGAACAGGACCGCATCACCGGCCTGGTGCGCGGCGCCGACGACTACCTGCCCAAGCCGTTCAGCATGGCCGAACTGGCGGTGCGGGTGGCCGCCGTGCTGCGCCGGGTGGCGTTGGAGCGCGGCGCCGGCCAGCGGCCCCGCCAGGGCCCTCTGCGGCTGGACGGCCTGGCCCTGGATCTGGACACCGAAACCGCCCGCTACCGGGACCGGGCCCTGGACCTCACCGTCACCGAGTTCCGTCTGCTGCGGGTGTTCCTGGAGCAGAGCGACCAGGTGTTGAGCAAAGCCTTCCTCTACCAGACCGTGCTGCACCGCGGCTACGGGCGCCATGACCGCAGCCTCGACCTGCATGTCAGCCATCTGCGCCGCAAGCTGCGCGCCGCCGGCGTGCCCGGCCAGCCGCTGCGTACCGTCTGGGGGCAGGGCTATACGCTGGCCACCGAGGCGGCCGGCGCCGAGCCCTCCACGCCGGGCCCATGATTCCCGGCCGTCATTCCCTGTTCTGGAAGCTGGCGCTGCTGCTCTGCCTGAGCGCGGTGTTCACCGTGGTGCTGAGCGGCTGGCTGTTGCGCACCGTGGGCGAGCAGGTGGTGCTGCTGGACGAGCCGGCCAAGGTGGTGATGCGCGAGTACGCCGCCCAGGCGGAGGACGCCTGGCACCGGGGCGGCGCCGAGGGGGTGTCGGCCTGGCTGCAGCAGCTGCGCCGCCGTGAGCCCGGCGACGCCATGGTGGTGGACGCCAGCGATCATTCGCTCAGTGGCCGGCCGCTCACCGAGAGCCAGCGCGCCGGCCTGCGCTTCCAGAGGGAGCTGGACTGGCGCATGAGCTTCCGGTCCACCTCCATGCCCTACATCGGCGTGCCGTTTCCCGACAACCCGGAGGCGGGGCGGCTGGTGATGCAGTTGCCGCCGCGCTTTATGCCCGGGCGCAACTGGCCGCTGTGGCAGACCCTGCTGGTGGTGGTGCTGCCGGCGCTGCTGGCGATGCTCGCCGGCGGCCTGCTGTATTGGCGCACCATGGTGCCCCTGCGGCTGCTGCAGGCCCGGGTGCGGCGCTTCCAGGACGACCCGGAAGCGCGCGTGGGCCCGGGGCTGGCGGCGCGCCGGGACGAGTTCGGCGACCTGGGCCGGCGCTTCGACCGCATGGCCGAACGGGTGGCCCAGGTGCTCGGCAGCCAGCGCCAGCTGCTGCACGACATGTCCCACGAACTGCGCACGCCCCTGAGCCGCCTCAGTGTCGCCCTGGAAGGGGACCTCTCGGAGCAGGACCTGCGCCGCCGCGTGGCCCGGGAAGTGACCGCCATGCGCGAGCTGGTCTCGGACACGCTGTCGCTGGCCTGGCACGACACCGAGCAGCGCGGCACCGCCACCGAACCGCTGTCGCCGCTGGCGGTGTGGGACCTGGTGGTCGACAACGCCGCCTTTGAAAGCGGCTGGCCGGCCCGCTGCTTTCCGTGCCGGCTGCCCGCCGACGCCCGCGTCGCCGGCAACCTTAACGATCTGGCCCAGGCGCTGGAAAATCTGGTGCGCAACGCGGTGCGCCATTCGCCGCCGGAGGGCCCGGTGCGGCTGGACGGCCGCCGCGAAGGCGACTGCTGGCACCTGTGGATCAGCGACCGGGGCCCCGGTGTCCCTGACGACCGGCTGGACAGCATCTTCGAGCCCTTCGTGCGCCTGGATCAGGCGCGCTCCGCCGGCAGCGGCTTCGGCCTGGGGCTCAGCATCGCCCGCCGCGCGGTGCACCGCCAGGGCGGCCGGATCTGGGCGGAGAACGGCCACCCCGGCCTGCGCGTGCACCTGTGCCTGCCGGCCGCCGCGGAAGTTCCCGCCGCGAACGTATAGTTTGTAAATCCTCTTTATTTGCAAATAAGAATTACTATCATTCCGGACTCTGTTAACTGGATCGGACAAAAAGGAGTACCGGGATGCGATTTGCGTTATGGGGTGCGGCCGCGCTACTGGCCACCGGGCCCGTATTGGCGGAAAGCGGTGACGGCCACGAACTGGGGCAGGTGACGGTCACCGCGTCGGGGCACGCGCAGCAGCTGGAGGACGCGCCGGCCTCGATCAGCGTGATCACACGCGAGCAGATCGAGCAGCGCTACTATCAGGACGCCACCGACGCGCTGCGGGACATCCCCGGGGTGATCATCACCGGCGGCGGCTCCGGCGATCGCGGCAACGACATCGTGATCCGCGGCATGCCCTCCCAGTACACCCTGATCCTGGTCGACGGCAAGCCGGTGTCCACCCGCGAAACCCGCCCCAACGGCAGTGCCGGTTTCGAGCAGGACTGGCTGCCGCCGCTGCAGTCCATCGAGCGGATCGAAGTGGTGCGCGGCCCCATGTCCACCCTGTACGGCTCGGACGCCATCGGCGGCGTGATCAACGTGATCACCCGCAAGGTCGCCGAGGAGTGGGGCGGCGCGGTGCAACTGGACACCATCATTCAGGACGATTCCCGTTCCGGCGACATCCAGCAGGGCAACTTCAGCCTCAGCGGGCCGTTGCTGGCGGACACACTGGGTCTGCAGGTTTACGGCCGCGCCAGCAGCCGCCAGGAAGACCGTTTCGTGGACGGCTTCGAAGAGAAAAACCTGAAGAACCTCAACGCGCGCCTGTCGTTCACTCCCACCGACAACCAGGATTTCACCCTGGAGGCGGGGCAGACCAAGCAGGACCGCCGTTCCCTGATCGGCTACAGCGCGCCGGCCACCGGCTGCCGGGGCGGCTGCACCGATTCCGACAACGAATACACCCGCGAAGTGCTGGCTTTGAGCCACACCGGCCGCTGGGATTTCGGCACCACCGACTCCTACGTACAGCGCGAGGAAGCGGAAAACCTGACCCGCGAGATGAAGGTCACCAACACCTCCGCGAAGACCGCTCTGGTAACGCCGCTGGGCGACCACCTGCTCACCGTCGGCGCCAACTTCGAAAAAGAAGAGCTGTCCGACCGGACCTCCAACCAGATCTCCAACCGCACCGACGTGGACGCCTCCAAATGGGCGCTGTTCGCCGAGGACGAGTGGATGCTGCCGGGTAACGTCTCGGTCACCGGCGGGGTCCGTCTCGACGACGACGAAAACTACGGCAGCCACGTTAGCCCGCGTCTGTACGGCGTGTGGGGCATGGCGCCGCGCTGGACTCTGAAGGGTGGGGTGTCCACCGGCTTCCGGTCGCCGTCGCTGCGCGAAATCACCCCGGACTGGGGCCAGGTAAGCCGGGGCGGCGACGTCTACGGCAACCCGGACCTGGAACCGGAGACTTCGGTGAACAAGGAGCTGGGGCTGTACTTCAACGCCGGCCGCGATCTGCAGGCCAACGTCACCGTGTTCCACAACGACTTCAAGGACAAGATCACCCGCATCGCCTGCCCGCCCAGCGTCTGCCCCGGCGGCCCCAACCAGTTCGGCTCCGACCCCACCTACCGGGTGAACGTGGACGAAGCGGTGACCCGGGGCGTGGAGGCCGCCGTGTCCACCACGCTGGCGCGCACCCTGGACCTGACGCTCAGCTACACCTACACGGATTCCGAGCAGAAGTCCGGCGAGTACAAGGGCGAGCCGCTCAACCAGGTGCCCAAGCATCTGGCCAGCCTGCAGGCGGACTGGCGCGTCACCAGCCGGTTGTCGCCCTGGCTGGCGGTGCGCTACCGCGGCGAAGAGAGCCAGCCCACCACCGGCCCGTCGAGCAGCAGCATCGTGGCGCCGTCCAACACACTGGTGGACGCCGGCCTGGCCTTCAAGCTGACGCCCCAGGCCACGCTCAACACCGGCATCTACAACATCGCCGACAAGGAAATCTTCCAGGACGAGTACGGCTACGTGGAAGACGGCCGCCGCTACTGGCTGGGCATGCGCGTCAGCTTCTAAGCCCTTACAGCGGTTCCGTGAAGCGGGTGAGGATCGCCCGCCAGCGGTCGTAGACGAAAAAATGGCCGCCGTCCGGTTCCAGGGTCAGGCGGCTGTTGGGCAGCCACTGGTCCACCGCCAGCGCCTGGGCCACCGGCACCTGACCGTCCCGCTCGCCGTGCCACAGAAACACCGGCATGGTGAGGGAGGCGGCGTCCGGTTCCGGGGCCCGGGCCACCGCCCGCAGATCCTCCACGAAACCCTGGCAGCCGTTGCGGTAGGCTTCTTTCACCGCCTTCACATAGGCGTCCCGGTGGCGCTGCTGGGCGAACACCGGCGCGTCCGCCGGGCTGGTGAAGGTGACGAAGCGGCGCAGGTGCTTGTCCGGATTCTTGATCAGCCCCCGCGCCACCAGGTTGAGCACGTTCTCCATCAGGTCCGGCGCCCGGTCGGCCACACCCACCACCATCCGGAACAGGCCGCGCATCGGGTCGGCGTCGCCGCTCAGGTGGGTGGGGCCCAGCGCCGATACCAGGCCCAGCCGCTGCACCCGGTCGCCGAGGCGGCCGGCGCAATGCAGGGCGAGAAAGCCGCCCAGGGAATAGCCCAGCAAATGGAAGCGGTCGATGCCCAGGTGCTCGGTCAGCAGTTCCAGATCGCTCACCAGGTCGTCGATGCTTCTGTCCTTGAGCGGGTCGGAAAGGCCGTAGCCGGCCCGGTCCGGCACGATCAGCCGCAGGTTCAGTTCATGCAGGATATCGGCGCCGCCGGGCACCTCCAGCCGCGATCCCCGCACGCTGTGAAAGAAGATCACCGGGGTGCCGTCGGCGTTGCCGTACTGGTGGAAGCGCAGGGCGCGGCCGTCGCGGGTGGTGAGCTGCCCGCCGCCGCTGCTGTCCAGGGCCGGCAGGTCCAGTGGCGGTTCCGGGCGGGCCGCCGGCGCGCGCTCGGCGGGGCGCGGCGCCAGCGGCGCCAGCCCGGACAGAATCACCGACACCAGCTCCGCCTGGCGGCCGGTGTCGGTCTTGCGGAACACCGACTTCAACTGCGCGCGCACCGTGGCCGGCGCCACCTGGGCGTCGTCGGCGATGCGGTCCAGGGTGTGGCCGCTGACCAGGCCCTTGGCCACCTTGCTCTCCGCCGGGGTCAGGTCGTAAAGATCGCCCAGCAGCGTCTCGTCCACCAGGTTGTCCAGATTGGAGTGGGAGATGAACAGGGTGGCGGCGGGGCGCTCCGGGTCTTCCATGTCCACGGTGCGGCTCGGGCACACCAGCAGCGAGACGGTCACCCCGGTGGCCGGCTCGGTGAGCGGCAGGGCATGGTGGCTGCCCTGTTCCAGGCAGCGGGCCAGGGCCTCGTGCAGCGCCTGATGCTGGCGGCGGTTGTTGATGCGCAGGCGCCCCTGGTGGTTGCTGAGCACCTCACTGTCGCTGAGCGCGCCGGCGGCGATGCGGTTGAGCGTGATGATATTGAGCTGGGCGTCCACCACCGCGATACCGATCGGCAGGCGCTCCAGCGTGGCCACCGCCAGGTCCCGGGTTTCCCGGGTGCGCTCCATCTGCTCGCCGAGCCGCAGCGCCTGCTCCACATGGGGCACCAGGGCGTCGAGCATGCGCCGCCGCCGGTTCGGTTGCTGGTAGAGCCGGTCGTCCTCGAACGGGATGGCGGCTTCGCGGAGCAGGGCGGTCATTTCCGCCCAGCGCTCCGGGTCCTGCGCGGCCTGGTACATCAACAGAGTCAGCGCCGACAGTTGTTCGGTATGGCGGGCGCTGTCGTCGCCCTGGTCTTCATGCATTCGTCTTCCCCTCCCCAGGTTCCGAGCATGAAGCCATTGTGCACGTGAACAGAAACGAAAGAACCCCGCCGTGGCGGGGTTCCAAAGGGTCATGGCCCGGCGGTGCCGGGCGGAACCGGGCTTACATCTTTTCCTGAATGCGCTCGCGCAGATCGGTGTCGTACTGCGCCAACTGCGCGATCTGGTTGTATTTGCGCACGTCCAGGCCGGTGTCCTTCACCGCCTTGACCATTTCCTGCTGCGCTTCACGCTGCACTTCCATGGCTTTTTCCGGATCCTCGGAAGCCGCCTGAACCTCGCCCTGGTACTGGCCTTTCACTTCTTCCACTTTGGCCTGGGCGTCAGCGAATTTCTGCACTTCCTCGTCGGTGATGTCGGAAGCGTCACCCAGCGCCGGGTTGGGCTGGCCCTGCGGCGCCTGTTGCGCCGGCGGCTGACCCTGCTGGGCCGCGCCTTGCTGGCCCTGCTGCTGGGGCGCGCCCTGCTGTGCGAACGCGGCGCCGGTGACGCCGGCGGCGAGAAGAAGAGCGGACAATGACATCAGAGGCTTTTTCATGGAGCTTCTCCTATCCAATACAGAATTTTTAAGACGCGTTTCCCGATGCGTCCTGGCAGGTGTGACAGGGGGCAAGCCAAGAGTTCCCAAATTGACGGGATCAAATTGTGTAAAGCCGGGACCGGATACCGTGACGCGGGCCTTTATATTCCTTTAGAGAATAAAACTAGCACCATATATTTCTTTTAAATGAGACCGACGCCCTTATCATTGCTCACTCATACGAAGTCAGGACGAAAGGAAAGGCACGCCATGGGTAACGCGCAGTTGATCACACGGGTCGGCAACAACAGCGCCGGTCTGTCCCGCGACGCCATCGATGACCTCAACCGGGAATACCGGGATCTGGACTTCGAGGCGCGTATCCGCCGTGTCTATCAGGATTTCGCCCCGGAAAAGATCATGGTGACGTCCTCGTTCGCGGCCACGTCCGCCTATTTCCTGCACATCATTTCCTCGATCCGCCCGGAGCAGAAGATTCACTTCATCGACACCGGCTACCACTTCGAGGAAACCCTGAAGTACAAGGAATACCTGATCGAGCGCTTCAACCTGGACGTCATCGACCTGCGCGCCGACGAGCGCCAGCACCAGATAACCCAGGACGAACAGATGTGGCGCACTGATCCCGATCTGTGCTGCCAGGTGAACAAGGTCCAGCCCCTGGAAGACGCCAAGGAGCACTACGACCTGTGGATCTCCAGCCTGATGGGCTGGCAGACCGAGCACCGCGCCGGCCTGGAAGTGTTCGAAGAGCGCCGTGGCATGATCAAGTTCAACCCGATGATCGACGTCACCCGCGAGCAGCGCGACGCCTACATCGCCGACCACGACCTGCCGTTCCACCCGCTGGTCGAGGAAGGTTACCACTCCATCGGCTGCAGCCACTGCACCTGGAAAGGCGAAGGCCGCGAAGGCCGCTGGCAGGGCTCCTCGAAAACCGAGTGCGGCATCCACCTCTGACAACGCGTTGATTTCTGGCCTCCTTTCAAAGCCCGGCTTCGCCGGGCTTTTTTATGGTGACCGGGCTGATGGCTCCGCCTTTAGGCTGCGTTGTACCATGATCAAGACCGGCCTTCGGGGCCATGGCTTGATCAAAGGGAGTCGACAACGCCATGAAACGTTTCGCCGTAGCGTTCGTCTTGCTGTTGGTGCTCACCGCGCTGATGCTGGCCGGCTATTTCAGTGGGGTCTTTCGCGCACCGGCTCCGCCGGAGTCCGCCGCCATTACCGTCACCGAGGAGATGCGCGGTGACATCCGGATAACGGAATTGCGCTTGCGCGACGCCGCCACGCGCCGGCACTGGCACAGCGAAGGCGACAATCATCGCGTGGACATTCGCCGCGAGGGCGCGGACCTCTACCATCTGGATATCGCCCTGCTGGACGAGCGTATCGCGCCGCTGGAGCGGCGGATGCGCTCCACGGTGGTGCTGCGCCCCGGACGCCACCGTGTGGGTGGTTTCAGCTACGACGACGTCGGCCAGCAGCGTGTGCGGCGGCGTATCGAGGTGGTGATCGAGGAGTGAGGCGCGGCCCCGCCGAGGAGCCGCGCGGCCGGTGGCGGGGCGTTACCGGTAGCGGCGGCTGTAGACCCAGTACACGCTGGCCAGCAGCGCCGCCAAAGTGGCGGGTACGAGCAGGGCGGTGAAGTGCAGCCCACGGAACAGCAGGGTCCCCACCAGCCCACCGCAAACGAACCCGCCGATCAACAACAGAAACAGCAACAGCCGCCGCCCGTTAATCGGCACACCGCGCAGCCGATTGCCGAGCATGATACCCAGGTCGGTGAAGATGCCCGACAGGTGGGTGGTGCGGATAATCGAGCCGCTGTAGGTGGTCACCATGGCGTTCTGCAGGCCGCAGGCCATGGACGCCAGATACACCCCCAGATCGCTGCCCTGTTGCAGGGTCAGCATCGCCATCAGCAGCAGGAACGCTTCGATCAGCAGCGAAAACCCGTAATGGCGGCCCAGCTTGAGCGCCGAACCGGGAATCAGCACGCCGCTAAGGGCGGCGCCGGCCAGGAAGCTGAGCAGGGTGAGCAGCAGGTGGCCGGCCTGGGTCAGCGCCAGATCCGCCAGGGCCAGGCCCAGCAACGAGGTGGTGCCGGTCAGGTGCGACACCGACTGGTGGCTGAAACCCAGCAGTCCCACGGCGTTGACGCTGCCGGCGAGAAAGGCCAGCAAAAAAGCGCCGACCTCCACCCAGCGGGGCAGGCGGGTGAGCAATGGCTTGTCCTTGTGGTTGGAAGCAAACCGCCATGGTAGCAAAGTCCCCGAGCCCTGGCCGTTCCAAGAGGGTGGAACGGGTCGGCGGATCGTTCACGGACACGGGATTATACTTACCGGTTACAAACCAAGGTGGCGGCGGTCCGCCTGCCGTGCCTCAATGGAAGGGGTCTATCGGGGACAGGGACATGAAAACAGCGATCATCGTGGAAGATCATGGTGACACCAGGGAGTGGTTGGCCGCTCTGTTAGGGGACGCGTTCCCCGGCATTGAAGTGGCTGTCGAAAGCACCGTGGCCGGCGGCCTTCAGGCGCTGAGTGAGAGGGCGTTCGGACTGGCGTTGCTGGACATCAGTCTGCCGGACGGCAATGGGGTGACACTGGTGGAATGGCTGCGCCGCCACGCCCCGGACACCTACATCGTCATGGCCACCATCTTCGATGACGACGACCACCTGTTCACCGCGCTGCGCGCCGGCGCCCACGGCTACCTCCTTAAGGATCAACCCCGCGAAAGACTGATCGAGCAGCTCGGCGGCATCCTGCGTGGCGAGCCGCCGCTGTCACCCAGTATCGCCCGCCGCATGATGCGTCACTTCCGGCAAACCACCAAGCCGGAGACCGGCGAGGATCCGCTCACCGAACGGGAGCGGGAAGTGCTCGGGTTGCTGGCGCGGGGCTTTACCCGCACCGATATCGCCACCGCCCTGGGCATCGCCGCCAACACCGTGGCCACCTACACCAAGAGCATCTATCGGAAGCTGGGCGTGTCCGGCCGGGCGGAGGCGGCTTTGGAAGCGGTGCGGCTCGGCGTGGTCAAGCAGAATGGCTGAACGGCGCTGGGCGCTGGCGCCGCTACAGGGATTATTGCTGGCGACGTTGGTGTCGCTGGCGGCGGTGGGGCTGGCGCTCTGGCTGACCCTGCGCGGGCCGTCGCTGGGCCTGGAATTGAAAGCGGCGGGGGAGCGCGGCGTGCGAGTGGTCGCCGTGTCGCCGGACGGACCGGCGGCGGGGGTGCTGGACGTGGGCGATGTGATCCAGGCGCTGTCGTCGGCGCGCGGCCATCACGACCTGTCCGGTTTCGATCCCGTGTCCCAGCCCCACGCGGAACCCACTTTCGCGGCCTACAACGCCTACTTGGAAAAAGAACAGGCGGTGTTCCGTTCCCTGCAGGCCGGGCCGGTAACCCTGCATCTCGAGAGCGGCGAGCGGGTGTCGCTCACCCCCGCCGATCAACGGTCCGTGGCCTCGCTGCCGCTGGCGTTCTGGTTGCTGCATCTGTACGGCGCGCTCGCCTGCCTGATCGGCCTGTCGGTGTGGGTGTTCATGCCCCGCTATTGGCCCGCCAGGCTGCTGGCGTTGTCCGGGGTCGGCATGTTCCTGGCCACCTGGCAGCACAGTCTCTGGGAGAGCCGGGAACTGGTGCTGCCCGGCGCGCTGTTCGACGTGCTGATGCGCGGCAACCACCTGGCCATGTACCTGCTGTTCACCACCCTGACGGCGCTGCTGGTGATCTACCCGCGCCGCACCCCCGGCGCGCGCTGGATCATCGCCGGCGTGGTGGCCGTGATGACGGCCCTGCAGCTTAACGAGAATCTGCAGGGCGTGGACTTGCCGCTGCATACCTTTTACCTGCCGATGCTGTTGTTCTACCTGCTGGGCATCGGCTTGATGGCGGCCCAGTGGCGCCTGACCCGTTCCCGCCCCACGGAACGGGGCGCGCTGCGCTGGGTGTTCCTGTCGATTCTGATCACCATGGGTATGGGGCTGGTGGTGTACTTCCTGCCGGTGGCGTTGAACCTGCCGCCGGTGGCGCATCCTTCCACCATGGTGGGGCTGGTGGTGACGCTGTATATCGGCTTCGCCCTGGGCATTCTGCGGTACCGGTTGTTCCAGCTGGAGCGCTGGTGGTTCATGGCCTGGGCCTGGTTCCTGGGCGGGCTGGCGGTGCTGCTGGTGGACGTGGCGGTGATCTCCGCGTCCGGGCTTAATCAGGCCGAGGCCCTGGCGCTGGCGGTGATCATTGTCGGCTGGGTCTACTTTCCCGTGCGCCAGTGGCTGTGGCGCCGTCTGGCGGCATCGTCGGAAGCGAACATGGAGCGCCATATTCCCGCGTTCGTGGAGTCGCTGTACACCTGTGAGCCGGAGAAAGTGGGTGCCCTGTGGCGGGATCTGCTGCGTGAGGTTTTTCAGCCGCTGTCCCTGGCCGGCGCCGACCGGCCGGTGGAGGCCGTGGCCCTGGCCGGCAACGGCGCGCGGCTTATGATTCCCGCGCTGGACGGCGGCGACGGCCTGTGCCTGTTGTACGGGCAGGGCGGGCGCCGGCTGTTCGGTCGCCGCGACCAGGACATCGCCGCCGCCCTGGTGGCCACCGGCTCCCGGCTCTATAACGCCCGGCGCGCCCGGGAAGCCGGCGCCGCCCAGGAGCGGGGCCGCATCATGCGCGACCTTCACGACGACGTGGGCGGCCGCCTGCTCACCCTGATCCAGAAAGCGCCGGACCCCCACCACGCCCAGTTGGCGCGTAACGCCATGTCGTCCCTGCGCCACGCCATCCAGGCGCTGGACCCGA
>Ga0208300_101117_pt1 | contig 12370 bp, 8 predicted proteins | sample 23_taG_FD_184096 | JGI IMG/M metagenome (GOLD analysis project Ga0208300, IMG submission 184096) | Marine viral communities from Cariaco Basin, Caribbean Sea - 23_WHOI_OMZ (SPAdes) (version 2) | ecosystem: Environmental > Aquatic > Marine > Oceanic | place: Caribbean Sea: Cariaco Basin | collected... | reverse complement strand
TCAGCATAAGGCTATCGCTAATATCGCAATGGAGAAAGCGTTCGCTGGGGACTGGGCAGGTGCCGGACAGATAATACAAGAGAATCCAGCTAGGTTCGCAGGGAACATTGCCTTTGAGGCTGCAACTGCAGCCATACCAGTAGGAACCGTTATGAAATCAACCAAAGTTGGAAGAATGATAGCACAGCAAGCTGTACCGAGAGCGACACAATTCGTAAGATCCGCTGCCGTGGATGTCGTAAGGAATGTTGGTGGTGCTGGGTTGTATGCAGCAGATGTCATATCATCAAAGATTCCTTTCCTGAAACCTGCGTTTGCACAGGGCGTCAATGTGACCCCCGAATCATATATAGCTGATGTTGGATACGAGTCCGCAGAGAGATCACTGCGACGTTCCATTGGTAATCAAGACGATGATATAGCTAGGATATCAAGAGAGATAGATGAGATAGATAACGCACCACCGGAGGTTCGTAAGGCTCTTGCTATTGAGAGAGCTGACCTAGTCAATGAAGCAGAAAATGTTCTAGGATTGGATAAACAATTCACAAAATCCGCCCATGCGCCAAGGAGTCATTCCCCAACTTATTTGGAAATGCCAAGGGGAGAGAACTTCGAATTGTTAACATCAACGATACAAAAATTACCAACACCACTCAGGACGTCGCGGGCGATTGCAGGAGAGCAAACAATGGCAGAAGAGATTTTGAAACACCCATACATAAACAAACTTTATGCACAAATCAAGAATGATCCGAAAGTAGTTAGTTTAGGGCAAGATGAAAAACTACAAGATCTGACAACCATCGCATTCAAGAGATATTATACAACAGAAAAACAACATCCATGGATTGACCCATCAAAAAATAGATATTTTATGGAAAGTGACATACTTGGGCATACAGATGATTATGGTGGATGGGCGAAAACGTTCGATCCAGGAGCAGGTAATGTAATTGTCAGATCTCAGACCGCTGATTCTGTGGGAATGTCACAATACCTACAGCATTCCCCTGGAAGTTGGTCAAGTCTTTTTTCAAGACAGCGAGACCTCCCTGTAAAATTCCAATTCTACAAGCAACAATCACTAGATTCAGTGGGTAGGTATGGTGACATGTGGGCGTTTGGTGACCCTCTAAGCCCACCAACACTTGGTCAAACATTCAATGAGATACAACAGAAGATTATGGGAAGAATCAACATTGGTAGACAGAAAGCAAATCCTACCGCTGCAACAGCTAGTGGAAGAGCCGGAGATAAGGCACTTGAAGAAGAGTTCGGAATAAAGATATTCAGAGGTGGTGATTCAACAGAACTTGCTCTTACTGGACATGGTGATACTATGATCGAGAATATACAAAAGACTACACTTGGACACGTCAATTTCGCTACCGAAGGTCAGTATAAGACATTTTTTGATCCTACAATGGATGTTGCTCTATCCACAGACTCACAGATTAATCGGTTTGCCAGAGACATTACGAATACCATACAACATGAGAACTTACACCTCATTCTAGGCAAGAACATTACAGGAGCAGCAGGGAAGGCAATGGATGATATAATGTATAATCAGGCATACAGGACTAACTACCCACATGTTAGTAAATCAGTAGAAAAAGGAATACCCGTAGTGGATCCATCAGTTCCATTATCAAAGGCAAATGCATGGGATCCATCGGTAGTGGGCATACCAACGGTTCAGAAGCTTGGTGGGGGTGAAGCTGGAAGTTATGGAATTGCACAGCTCGATGAGGTATATGGTAAACCCAGTGTCTTGGAAGCTCCTGGAGATATATCATACCTCAGACGTGTTTATGAGTTAACATCGAAAACCCCTCTGCACAGTGCTGGCAGTCAACCAGGTATGGGAACAGTATTTGAAAAAACATGGGAAAGAATGCGTCTGGGTGTCGTACCAATTGGTGGAGTGACGAAAGGCGCTAAAGCATTTGGTGGTCAAACATTCAATGAAGGTCTCTCTCTCAACGTACTTGGTACAGTAAGCAAAACAGGTGGTGGGGCACATCTGCAAACGGCAGGTAAAGAAATGGTCAGTGTTCCAATGGACTCAACTATGTGGAAGTCAATAATGGAAACAACCGCCCCAGGTGGCAAGCGACAGCAGGAGAGATTGAATGTATTTTTTAGAGATTCTGATGATTATCTGAAAGTGGCAAGCGATCCATTCAAAACAAAAGAAATGGTCATCCCAGTGAGACACCAAACCAGTCCAACAAGAATGTCCACACAATTCACGATATCACAAATGAGACAGCCGAGCAAGTATATGAGTAAAGCAGTTGCAAGAAGAGTGAAGGGACGACTGAGATATCTAAAGCGGAGGGAAGGAGACGTTCCGGTGGAAAAGACACGTATGTTCGCTGACAGTGGAGTTATATTTCCAGAGCAGACTATGGCGTTTGCATCAGATCCAAATAGTGTAAGTAGGTATGTCGGTGCAATTGGGTCTGGTAATATTAAAATGGGCAAACAACCAGGTATTGGTAATGCCCCAGTGAGTAGATATGCCCAACAGGAAACTGAACGAGCGAATAAGGGGGTAGAAGAGGTAATGGCAATGTATGGAATACCATCAACCAAAAAAACACTAAAAAAAGTATTTGAAGAGGGTCCTGCTGGTGGGCGTAATTTTTACCCTGAAGTACCAATGAAAACATTGAGTGGGCGAAAAGTTGGATATCTGCACATGTTTGAAGGTATTGGTGGATTTGAGATACATGGATCACCAGTGATGAAAGAAATAATCTCTGCACAAAAGAGATTACCAAAAAAGACACCAAGAAATATCCAGACAACTAATCAGACATTCATTGATCCTACCGCTGCACCACCATTACTAAGACGTCTACTGAAACAGGACGCTGATATGTACAAATTTGCAAGAAAGCAGTATAGAAAAGAAAAGACGAAAGAGGTAGCCATGAGAGGAATGGTTATTGGTGGTGGTCTGTTGGGATCAAAGTCTATGTTAGCAGGATCGATGGGTGTGATTGGGGCCCATAATAAAAAGAAACAGAAACAAAAGTTTGAGGATATATGGTGGCGTGATGACAAGGCATGGAATGAATCCTTCAAGACTCAGCCATGGCGTTAACCTTATTCTTATACACTAGGTCAGATCAGAGAAGTCATGGCAAGAATAGATAACTACATGATTGTCATTACTGTTGGTATTGTTCTATTAGCGCTGGCTCCATTCTTTTCACCTACAATAGAATGGGAGAAGGAGAAGGCTGTTGAACGTGTAGCACAAGCTGAGATGAACGAAAAGAAATACTTTGATGGGTTGAACGAGAACATTGCGGAAGCTAAGGAAAAGGTCCGAGATCTGATGGCGGAACATGAGGCAGCGAACCCATGAGTATTGAATCGATACTAATCATGATTGGATTCGGTGTTCTGATTGGAATAAGCGTATTCACATTTTGGAGAGTTGAACAGTTCATAGACAAACACAGTAAGCAGAAAAAGAACCAAATTTAATTTTATAAGAACAGTGTGTATGGATAAATCATGCAATGTCGCACATGTTGGAAAGCAACCGAAGATGCAAAGCCATACAAAGGTGAATGGACATGTGAAAGATGTATCACGAAGTATGAAAAGTACCAAAATTAAATTTTTATATCTATGTTTGTGGTAATATGGTCATGATGAATTTGTTCTTCTTGGCATTTGTGACCAAAGCAGTAACAAAATCCACAAATGGTACCGCCAACCTCATGAGTAAAATGGCAGGAAAATGGACTAAGTAACCATGGGTCTATCTGATATGATGTCATTCTTGGTTACCAAACCAGCCGAGAAGGCAGGTAAAACTGGAGGAAAGGTGTCTAGTATGTTAGATGCCATAATGAATAGATGAGAGGCGTAGCTGGTTGGCAGATGATAGGTTCTGCAATGGGATCTGTTGGAGGAATGGTAAAAAGATGTGGATCAAATATGGGTGGAATATTTGACTGGGGACGTAAATAATTCAATTTTATAAGTATCCTTACGCTGTTAATTACATGGTCAGTGGTAGAAAACATAAAGCTGGTTCTATAAAAAAGAAGCATACACGGGCTCAAGCTAGAAAGCAATCAGCCCCAGCTAAAGTCTACAAGAAACCATCTCATCGTGCACCACAAACTCCTAAACAACATACAATTGGAGGGTTTACAGATGGGGTAGCACATGGTATTATGCCTCCAGCTTATGGTGACTCACCACCAGGCACATTGGCAGCAACCCCACAAATTATTGGGTACGCTGCTAGTGGTATTAAGGGACTTGCAAAAGGGGCAGATGAGATATTTTCTATGTTCCGTAAAAATGAATTACAGAAACTCTTCAATCAAGATAAGATAACTCCTAAACAATTGGATGCAATTAAAGCATCACCTAATCCAGATGCAGCAGCAGACGCATTAATCAAAAGTAAATTTGTGAAAGGATACACAGGTGCATTTGGCGATAAGCGATATATGCAATCAAACAAGGCTGCACCTGAACAAAGATTTGACTCAAGAAACGCACCTTCTGCACCATGGGAAAGACAACCAGCAACACAGGCACAAATGACAACGATACGTGAACAAGAAGGAACGTTGTTAAGACAAGGACTAAAACAAGGCGATCTCGCTACACTCGACGCAACACTTCCATTCCTTAACAAAGCAGAAGCAAGTAATATCATAAAGAATCAAAAGAATTTATTAAGCGGAGGTCTCAATCTGGATCCTCAGGGTATAGGAAAATCACTGCCTTCTAAACAAATAAAGGCAGGTGAAGCTTCTCCAGCGCAGTATAAAGCACTATTCAACTTGGGCAAATTATCAGGTGAATCAGGTAAGGGTATACCTGAAACAATGCTACCTATAAGCAAGAGAGAAGCCTCATACATAATGAGTGGTGGAACATGGGACGCAGTAATGAAAGCTAGAGCGATAGGTTTGAAACCGCCAACCCCAAGACAGTCAAGACAACTTAGAAATGATGCAAATCAAGACAAACCTTTCTGGCATTTCCCAAAGACAGGTAGCCAACACGACAATTAGTTAATTCTATTTGACAATTCATTTTTATAACTATGGTAAAACTACTCTAAAGCATGCCATCATACCGCTCATATTCTCATGCAACTACGAGAAATTTAATTTTATATGATAGTGGTTTGCTAGATAAACCATGGCAGCAAAGAAAAGACCAATCAGAAAAGGTAATCGACTTGCAGCAAACGCCCTCAAAAAGACAACCGGCGGAGCAGACAGAAGATTAAAATCTCATATGAGTGGTCATAAAAAACGAATTGGTAAAAGACTATTAGGTCACCAAGGCTAAGCCCACTAGAAATTTAATTTTATACGTGAGTGGGATTAGTATTAACTATGGGTTATTATGATGATTTACACAAGTCTGTGTATGATAGCGTCTATAAACGAAATTTTGCGCGTGATTCAGCATGGAAGATGGCACAGCGTGCTGCAAATATAGCAGTGTATGATGCACAGCAACGAGACGTTAGGGCTGCCGAAAGTGGTAGTGGAAGATTATCAACAGTTTACAAAGCACTGATGGCTGGACAGACGGTCACTCCTTACAAACCACAAGAGAAAAAGGTAGACCAAACAGTAGGAGAATCAATAGGATCAATATACAGGGCAGCCGGAATTAATGCTGATGTTAACAAATATCGTGAGGAAGGAGTCGGTGGATGGCTGACACAAAATATATCAGGCATGACGAAAGCACAGCAAAGAAAGTTAGCTAACATAAGCATGGTGCTTCAGGCTGGTGGACAAGTGACCACCGGCGGAAAGGTATTGAAAGGATCTGATGCTGCACGACTCTTGGGTGCATATGGTGAACTTCCTAGTGATTCTAGGATTCCAGCAGGCGTTACGCCATACATGACAACTGTGGGCGGTGAGACGTCGATTGATTTCTATAAAGATGGTGTACCAATGGATTGGAACAGACAGGAAAAGTACATCGGTGCAGCGATAGCACCAAAATATCAAAAGAAGTATCAGGTAGGTGAAGGAGGACAGATAACTGATAAAATAACAGCAGGTGAAAAATATGATGTTGTTAGAAATACAATGAAAGATGGACCCAAAGCCTTTGTTGTACCACATCATCAAACAGTCAAGTATACAACACCAGAAGGTGCTGTCAAGACAACATCAGTGCCACAAATGAATGCCAGTGAATTGACACAGTTCAGACTTTTAATGGTAAAAGAAGGAAATAAGATTCTCAGTATAGGTGATCCAAGATCACTCGGTGAAGCTCAATTAAAAACAATGATGGCGGGTGGTCAAACATGGGATCAACGACATTTAATCGGATCACAAACAAAGGAATCACCTGCTATAATTAAGGAACATACAATTGTGACACAAAATCTTGAAAGTGGTAGAGAAGTACCACAGTTAATTACAGATTACAAAGTGCTTATGGATAAGATGGGTATGACAGAGGAGAAGGCAAAAAAGACAGTGTCAAATCAAGTAAAAAAATACAAAGCAGAAGCAGCCGTCTTTGGTGTGACATTGACAAAACCAGGTAGTACGACGAAAGTTCCAACATTGACTGGAGATACATATGATGTGTCAACTCCAGAAAAAAAGTTCGACATTCCATTTCCAATTGGTGACAAGGCTACGGAAACATATCAAGGTGAAGGTTGGACTGTATCAAAAAGTGGAGGATCGATAATTAATTTCGGTGACGGTAATGTGGTAGGACTGCAAGGAGTAGAACTGAGTAAGGACGCACAGGATTATTACAGAAAGATGGGTGTAGGTACACAGATTGTAACTAAAGATGGACAGACTAAAGCAGGTGCAGGAGTTAGACGAAAGTCAGCAAATCCTTATGGAGGTAAGTCTGCTATTGGTACTGCATGGGGGGCACACAAGGCTTCAGTACTATCCTCAGCAAGAGGCATAGTTGATGATGAGAATAAATGGATGGCTGAGCAAGAAAAAAGAGCAGCCGAATGGGATGAATACTATGCTTGGGTAGAGAACCAAGAAAAACTATACGAGGCTCAAAAGAAAGCTGAAGAGAAAGCCGAAAAAGAATATCAAGAAGCGTTAACAAAATTCAAAAAAGAACAAAACAAAGAAGGTATTGAAGCATGGGCATCAGCAACACCATATAGAAGGGATCGTGTGCAAAAGCCAAGACGACGAGCAAAACAGAATATCATACAAGATGCACAGGCATCAATGAATTGGGGTAAATTATCTAATCCGTTTGAATCGACAAGTGGCGGAGTACTAAGTCCATATCAAAGACAATCACGTAGACGTGTAATAAGCAAAGCAAGAGGACGACAAATATTACCACAGGGTAGCATGTTCCGTACAAGTGTGATGGGTGATAAACCACTAGCAAAGCGTATACGAAAAGGTCCAAAAGCAACAAAGAGGGTAACAAGGGTTGATTACTTCTCACCTGCATACGCATTAGCAGGATTCTACATGCCACGACAAATGGGAAAAGGGGGTAAGAAACAATGAGCATGGACGGACGTACTTCAAACAGAAGGTTTGGTGCAAAGCAGTATCAAACACAGCCATACAATGCTTATGAGGCAGCAGCAGCCGGAGAGACTACTTATGATGATGGCAGTGGCGATACTGAGTATAACCAAGCTGGTCGTCAGATGCTTAACGAGACACCGCCACAACAAGGACGTCCAGGTAGAGATTCAATATTTTCACAAAAGTCATTAGAAAGACAAGGTAATACTTCTGGTACCGCACCATTCACTAAAGTATATGCAGAGACACCGTTGGGTGATCCAAATGAACGATCTAGTACAGTACTTGGAATAAACAAAGCAGAGTATGACCTAGACACTGCAATGAAGGTGTACAAGGATGTGGATTTTAGACTTAATGATATTAAAGCACAGAAGACAGCACTCAGAGCACAATTCAATGCAAGAAAAGGAACAGTCGCGGTCAATGATTTTGAACTTGCACAAGAATCACCAGTGTACACTGGACTGAAACAAGAAGAAAAAGAATTGAAGATGTCTAAAGAAGATTTAGGCAGTATCATAAGAGAAAAGGAATCACAGATAACAGTAGGTGCATTAAGGTATGGATCAGGTGGAGGCAAATCACAGCTTGTCAAAGAGTTCGAATATGATGTAAAATCAATCAAGGACGTAAACCCTATGGATAAGATAGCAAAAAACCGTGCTGACACAGGTGGCGTTAAATCAGCTTTCAATAGAGGAACAACCGGCAATATGACAGATCCTAAGTTTGATTCCAACAGTGTATCTGTAGATCAAAATTCAATAGACCGTGGTAATATACTTGCAAAGACAGATCTATTATTCAACACAGTGAAATTCACAGAGTCATTCCTACCAGCAGCATATGCTTCAGGACTACAACCAGAACCAAACAACAAGGTTGAGAAGCAAGGTGATGATTATCTTAAATCACTACAAGTGTTTGCATCAGACATGTACACTGGTGTGACAAGAACCGCCCAAGATATAGTTGATCTACCATCCACACCATTCATGTTTAGTGGTAGTGTTTCATCTGCTGATCCTGATATTAGATACACACACAAAGAAACAGGTAAGACAATAACATTTGAGGAGGCTAAACAAAAGGCAGTGAATGATCCAAAGTTTGGAACTGATTACAACGCTGGAATGTGGGTGGAAAGAGACACTGAGAACAGATTCAAGACTGACTATACAAAAGGAATGGGGTTCCCTACATTACCTGGAATGGAAGGTACACCACAGGAAAGAAGTGGTTTAGATCCACATGGTGTTGGTGATCCAGCAAAATCTAGTATGTTTACAAACTATTCATCATGGCTAATACAGACAGGTGCAGACGTAATGACGGGTGGTAAAAACCAAATAACACAGGGTCTTAAACTTCATCAAATACACAAGATAGCATCAGAACGAGGTGCAGTAGATGTTGGGGCAGACTTGTTAACTGGTATCGCATCAGTGGTCGCCCCAATTCCAACCGCACAGAAATTAAAACTTGGTGCAACATTTATGAAAAACATGCCTTCACAGGTATCAAGTGGATTGAAACAAACAAGCTCATTCCAAAAATTAATCAAAAATAACATAGGCAAAGCAGGTAACTTTGCAAAGAATACTATGAAAATAACTAAAGGTAATAAGAATAAGAAACCATACTCAAACCTATCACCTCAGGGTGCTTCCAATCTATACCGTGGTGACACCCCAATATTTCGATTCACTGAAAAGATAAATCTACATCCTGGTACAAGTGCATATGGGACGATGAAGGTAGACCAAATTGGATACAATGTAGCTGGCGCACCATACATGAAACCACCGATAATTACACCAGGTAGTTCTGCTATAGCAAAAACAAATGAAAAACATTTCTTCATACAAGGAACCGCAATGATGCGCAAGGATCTCAAGAAGAACCCAAAATTAATGCACCCTCAGCCAGCAGTTGAAATTATGAAACACCCATACATAAACAAACTTTTCGGCTTACCCCAACCTGACATGGGTTGGAAGACACTCTCAACCAAGATGAAAAGCCGTAGATTCAGAAGACAGATGAATACTGTTGGCATGGCAGTAGGTGGTGCTGGTGCTGTAGGGTTTGGTATGAATCCACAAGAAGCATATGCATTTCCTGTTGGGGCTGGTGTCAGACAGGGGATAAAAGGACTGAATCAGATTAACAGCTTCTTTAGATTTGCACCTGACATGGGTAAGGTAAGTCAAGGATCATTAAGAATCACTGAAAAACAGGTTAACGCATTAAAGAAATTGGGTGTACCTGTTGCACAAATACCAGCAAGTCGTGGTGAAGCTGGTGCATTGATACGACGACTAAACGCCCAAAAGGTAACCGCAAGAAAGAATAAACAATCAATACCTTCCCCACAAACCGAGAGTGATTGGTTTAACATGGGGTATTACACACAATCAGGCTATAGAGGTAGTTTCCCATGAGAGCAACATGGATACAACCTCAATACGAGGAAGAGAAAACTGTTCACAAACCAACTGGTATTGATAAACTGATAAACAAACGCAAACGTGGTCGACCAAAAAAGATGCGAAAGATGTTCATCTCAGGTGAGAAAGACTGGAACAAGGCAATGCGAAAGTTAAGGAAGCGTGAGAGAAATGGCGAAACGAACTAGATTTCAAGCGGGCAGAAGTACCCAACCTCAAGTAAATACAGCCACAGCAAAGATGGGTACTGTTGCAATAGAACAGCCAAGACCAACTCCTGCTTCACTTAAAGACGCTGCAACACCACAGCTTGGTTATCTTTCTTCTAGTGGGTATGTTGACGTAAGCCGTGACGGTAAGAGGATAGATCCAGAGAGTGAAGAAGGTAAGGCAATACAAGCAATATACTCAAGACAGTTTGAGGAAACAATAGATAATGCTGCCCAGCTTGAACGATTCCTTGCTGTGACAAGAGGTCAGGCATCCATTGAAGATACCTTACTCAACCCAGGAACAACTAACAGATACGAAGGTTCAAACATAAAACCAAATAGAGAACAACTCATTCGTACATATTTTGAAGAGAGAGGTGTACCATTAACTGAGCAATTCAGTAATGTGAATCTAAGACCTGTAAAATACACGGCTGCTCGTGAACGTGCAAGGCTTGCAACTAACACTGGTATAGAGATGGGCGATCTAAGGGATCTGCTTCCTGGCACAAGTGCATATCTGAAAAGTGGTGAGTCAATTCCTGCAGACCGAATAAGAACCGGTGAGATATATGCAAGACGTGATAACTTCCTAAGACAAGCAGGAGAGATAAAAGATGTTGTAGATGGTGAAGTAGGAACAGTTGCAAGAGACCCGTCATATAACCAAGTGGTGTCTACAGGGCTTATACCTGGCACACCTGGTATGCTTTCAGGATTATCTGTCGCACAAGGTGCAGACAGGACATTACAAAACGCTGCATTGTTTATAGCTGGAGGTGTTGCCCCAGTTACAGGTCTTTTAGCAGGAATTGGTGGGGTCTTTAAACCAAAGGCAAAAGGCGGTGCAATACCAGAAAAAGTACCCGATCCTCTCTACAGACCTATGGCTACCGAAGAGGGACGTGAACAAGTTGAAGAAGAGATAAGTGATGATGTTGCGAGAGATTGGACAATGGACCCAATAATAGAGGGGGGTCCTGATGATTACAGAGTGATTGATGGAAGTATACTTCAGAGAGCTGTTGAAAAAGATGGTGCTTTTGGATTCCTAGTTGGAACAGGAGAGGTATTCAAAAGACTTGGAAAGTCATTAGTAGTGCCTGAAGAACAACTCGGTCAATTAGGATACTATGCAGCCACACAAACACCTATTGAAGAATGGAGAATAAAGGAATCTGCATTAGATCTTGCAATCAATCCAATATTAGAACCAATGGCACCATACCTTGCACCATATGCTGACATTGATGCTTCATGGGATGATGTAGGTGGAAGTTTGGCTAGATTTGGCGGTGCCTCTGCTACTACTGCATCTAATATTGGTATAGGAATGGCTACGCCTGAACTGAGAGACGCGTACTTTGCAGAAGCAGGGCGTGTTGGTGGAGAGTCATGGGAAAAGTTCCAAAAATACCCATTGTATTATACAGGAACCGCACTAGGTGAAATACCACTTGCATTAGTAGGGGCGGGACAGGTTGGGTTCTTAGCAAGGGCTGGTGTTAAAATCACGAAGGCTGCACTAGTAGCAGACGCTGGAATGAAAGGCTCAAGAGTTACCGCGAAAGCCAATGTGCTGGCTGGACAGTTAAAGAATGTTGACAGTACTATAGAATCATTATCAAAGAAACACAACTTCAATGAAAAGGATTTCAACAGTTTGATAAAAGATAGAAATAGTATCCTAAAAGACATAATTGATTTTGAGCATGTGGATGTGAATAGAACAATGAAAGCAACTGAGGTTGACAATATGTTCAAGAATGCAGACGGTGCATACAAAGAAGGTGTATCAAGTAATACAATTGACAGAGTCAATCAACTCAAGGCAGTTGATAGAAAACTCAATGACCAATTCACAGTCCCAAACGAATTAAAGAATGCAATAAAAACACGTGAAGATATACTTGACCGTACAATGAAGTTGGTCGATTCAACCGATCCTTCTTTACGAAATGACCCTATAGCTATACAGAATGCAGTGTTAAAAAAGAAGAAGTTAATCGAGGACACCGCCGAAGAAAAGGCTAACACATTATACCAAAAACTAGTAACTCAGCCTGGTGTGAATTATGGAGCATGGAAGAAACGACAAGCTCTCAGACTAGGGAACCTCATAACTCTTGGTGGTAAATCTACTCTT
>Ga0208300_101116_pt1 | contig 12374 bp, 11 predicted proteins | sample 23_taG_FD_184096 | JGI IMG/M metagenome (GOLD analysis project Ga0208300, IMG submission 184096) | Marine viral communities from Cariaco Basin, Caribbean Sea - 23_WHOI_OMZ (SPAdes) (version 2) | ecosystem: Environmental > Aquatic > Marine > Oceanic | place: Caribbean Sea: Cariaco Basin... | reverse complement strand
CCATCAGATGACGTCTCTTCATGTCCTGCTCCGTCTTGTTGTATGCGCCGGTGACAGACACCGGCGTCCCCATGCGGGCAAGAGTAGCCAGGGCAGAGCAGGGCGCGCATACCCCATATGGGGTAAGTGATGTCGAAACGAGTAGCGCGCGTGCGACTACGGGTAACAGGTTCATTACCGAGCGTTTTTAAAAGAGGAGAACAGTGATGTCTGGTAACACCATCCGCCTGCACCGCGTACTGCGCGGCACCCCCGACCGCGTCTACCGCGCTTTCACCGACCCGGACGCCATGGTCAAATGGCTGCCGCCCTTCGGCTTCACCGCCACCATGCACGACAGCGACGTCCGCGAAGGCGGCGGCTACCGCATGTCGTTCACCAACTTCACCACCGGCAGCCGCCACACCTTCGGCGGCACCTACGTGGAGCTCAAACCCAACGAACGTATCCGCTACACCGACCAGTTCGACGACCCCAACTTGCCCGGAGAGATGCAGGTCACCGTCACCTTGAAAGCCGTGCTCGGCGGCACCGAGCTGCACATCGTCCAAGAAGGCGTGCCCGACGTGATCCCGGCGGAGATGTGTTATCAGGGCTGGCAGGAGTCGCTGATCCAGCTCGCGCAGCTGGTGGATCCGGAGATTCCGGACGAGGGATAAAGCGAAAGGGGTAGAAGTCGGCGACTCAAAAAAGAAACGGATTCGTTGCTTTTGTGGGCGAAAGCTCATTTTTTAAGCACAAGGCAACTTAAATATTGCTTACGTATCAATAAAGAAGCTGTTATGTTTCTTTTAAGGTAAAAGCAATTAATAGGATGCCTCATGAGCACCATGCGTCAGCAACTCAAAGCACGCAGAAAAGCACTCGGCCTTCGACAGGAGGATATGGGTACGCGTGTGGGTATGCCTCGCCAGCAGTACCAACTCTTGGAGGCCAAGGGCAACCCACGGCTGGACACTCTGGAGCTGGTGGCCAAGGGGCTGAATAGCGAGCTGATGCTTATTCCCCGTGAAAAGCTTGCGGCGGTTAAGGCAGTGCTTGAGGGCAAAGGATTGCCCGTGCGTGAAAGTGATGCGCCCGACTACAGCAAAGAGGCCCCATCGCTGCCTGATGACCCTTGGGCCGGGCTTCTGGGAGATGGGGAATGAGCGCTACACCCCTCCTTGAGGCCCGAGTGCTGCGGCTGTCCCTGCATGGGCGCCACGTGGGTTATCTGGCCGGATTCACGAACGGCCAGAACGTCCTGACCTTCGATCGCGCATTTCGGGAAGATCCGCTGCGGCCCACGTTCAGTTTGACCACCCATTCGGAGTTTCCCTCGGCGGACAAACTCCTTTCCAAACCTTGGGCTACCAAACAGCGAGTTCATCCCGTGCTTTCCAATCTGTTGCCGGAAGGTGCGTTGCGCGACTTTATCGCTCAGGGATTGAAAGTACACCGGGACAGCGAGTTCGACTTTCTGGCCTATCTGGGGCGCGACTTGCCCGGCGCTATCGTTGCCGAGCCGGCCGACCCCGATGACCTGCCGGAAACGCTGGCGGAAGCGTTGGGCCAGGCGAAGCCAGTCCGGATTGTTGGCGCCCGAAACGAGAAAAAATTCTCGCTGGCGGGTGTGCAAATGAAGTTCTCCATGAAAGAGGGAGACGGCCGTTACAATCTGGCCACTGGGGATGAGTTGGGCGACTGGATCATCAAAACGCCGTCCACCACACACCGCCACGTGCCCGAGAACGAATACACCGCTATGAAGCTCGCCGAGCTGGTGGGTGTGGAGATTCCCGATGTCCGCCTCGTCGACCTGGACAAGCTGGATAACCTGCCGGCCATAAATTTACCGGATGAAAAGCAGGCCTTTGCAATCCGTCGTTTTGATCGCGATCAAGGGCAGCGCGTGCACATGGAAGATTTCGCCCAGGTGCTGATGAAGTACCCCCACGAAAAATACGGCTCGGCGAACTATGAACAAATCGCCCGGGTTCTCTACCAGTTTTCCGGCGAGGCGTTAACCGACGTTCAGCAGTTCGCGAGGAGGTTGCTGGTCAATGTTCTGCTCGCCAATGGCGACGCGCACCTGAAGAACTGGAGTTTGCTCTACCCGGATCGAATGACCCCGGTCCTATCGCCCGCTTACGATATCGTCACTACCCGCGCTTATATCGAAGGAGAAAGCCAATTCGCATTGAATCTCGGCAAAACCAAGTCCTGGGGTGATATCACTATGAATCATTTCGAGCGCTGGGCTGAAAAGGCCGATGTGCCGTGGCGTGCGATCCAGCCACAGTTGGAGGATGTGATGGATAAAGCGCGCTCTCTCTGGCTTGAGGCGCTCAACGATCTGCCCATGGATGACTCTCACAAAGACATTCTCAGGGCGCACTGGCGGGGACTTCAGAATGATTTTCGGGTGGCATAGAGTCCACTACCCCGATTGACTACATCTTCGACGATCGGAGTGAGGACAGCGGTGGCTAACCGGGTGCGCTCTGGAGAAGTCTGGCGGTGCGAGCCGGATAACTGGCGGTTGCACAAGCCTCGTCTGGAGGTGATAAGCCCATAACTGCCTCACTGGCCAAATAATCCCACTCAAAAATTAGGTTCATCGCACTTTAGGGGGAACGCTTGCCGTTCTGAATCGGCACCGTCGGAACAAGGCATCGGCGGAACATACGATGAGGCTGCTTTGCTCAGGATCGGCGACATAACCCGTTTGTTGTCGACTCTGATTTTTATATTGGCGGAGAAATGAAAGGGATGTACTGCTCTTCAGAACTTGAAGTACAGTCAATCCTGCCGCAGAGTAACGTATAAGACAGGAGTGTTCAGATGGAAGGCGGAGAGCCGACTTCACCGGGGGATGTTTGGGAATCAATAGTGACCATGGCCGTCGAGGCATGGCGTTTCAGTAAGGTCTATGACCGTCTATTGGGGAAGCTCGATGCTGGCGAGCGTGGCCGGTACGAGAGCCAATATCGATGGTTTCTGAAAAAGGTCGAAGAATCCCTGGAGCGAGCTGGACTGCGTCTGGTCAGTCTTGAAGGTCAGCGGTTTGACTCCGGGATGGCCGCGACACCTCTGAATATTGACGAATTTGATGCCACTGACACCCTTGTCATCGACCAGATGCTGGAGCCCGTAATCATGAGTGATCAGGGGCTGGTGAAAACTGGCACCGTGATTTTAAGGAAGATAGAGCGATGAAGCATTTTGTCGGCATTGACCTGGGGACGACGAATAGTGCCATTTCCAGCTACGATGGCTCTGAAGCTCGGGTATGGAAAAGCCCCGAACAAAATGATGTGACCCCCTCGGTCATCCTGTACGACAAGCGCGGGAACAAGTATGTCGGCAAACGGGCCTATGACTCGGCCCACCAAAGTGAAGGCAATTCAGCCGCCCTGTTTAAACGCCTGATGGGCACCAGCACCCCCATAGAGCTCCCCACTGTCGGTATGACCAAGACGCCGGAAGAATGCTCGGCAGAGGTCCTCAAAACCCTGTTCGGGTATCTGCCGGAAGAGGTACGGCAGGACCCTGCGACCGGCACGGTGATCACCGTGCCTGCGGCATTCAACCAGATGCAGAAGGAGTCCACGCTGCGGGCCGCTGAAATGGCAGGCCTGGGCAAGGTGGCGCTTATGCAGGAGCCGGTCGCGGCGGTCATGAGCGTGATGCGTGCCCGGGAAACTGACGGGATATTTCTGATCTTTGATCTAGGTGGCGGCACCTTGGATATCGCCATCGCAGAAAACATGGGCGGCCGGGTGTCACTTCTCTCCCATGGGGGTATAGCCATGTGTGGCGGGCGGGACTTTGACCGCGCCTTGGTGAATAGCGTCATCAAACCCTGGTTGCTGGAAACCTTTGATCTACCCGATGATTTCTCCGTGAATCCGCAATACAAGCGGCTCAATAAATTGGCGTCGTGGGCAGCTGAGAAGGCAAAAATTGAGTTGTCCTCCCAAGAAGACTGCATTATCAGCTTATCCGAGGTCGAGACACGCCTGATGGACCTTTCCGGCAATGAAATCTATCTTGATGTTCCGATCAGCCGGGCCAAGTACAGTGAACTGATTGAGCCCCGGGTTGAGCAGGCCATTGAGGCTGCCCGGGAGGCTCTGAAGAAGGTCTCTTTGACATCCCATAACCTTGAGCGAGTCGTATTTGTGGGCGGCCCGACCAACTTCAAACCGCTGCGTGACAAGGTGGCTTTTGAACTGGGCGTTCCGGGCAACATGGATGTTGATCCCATGACTGCAGTGGCGGAAGGTGCGGCAGTCTTCGCGGAGTCTATTGACTGGAGTAGCCAAAGCCGGTCCAGGAAGCTCGCCAAGGGTGAAGTGACCTCCAGCGGTCCAATCGCAGTGTCATTCAAATACATCGCGCGGACCCCGGAACCCCGAGCAAAAATCGTGGCTCAATTAACCGCAGGAAATGTGGATAACGCCGAGTTCCAGATTGACAACATTGATACAGGCTGGACCTCCGGACGCCTCCCGCTTAAGCATGGCGCCGGGATGGATGTGACTCTGAGCAAAAAGGGGGCGAACATATTTAAGGTCTTTGCCTTTGATAGTGCAGGTGCATCGATCGATCTTAGCGAAGACCGTATTACGATCACCCGCACGGCGGCGACTGTGGATGCGATTCCCGCATCGCATTCCATCGGTGTTGAGGCTTTGACAAGGCTCGGGGGGAGGCCTGAGCTGGAGCTTTTGGTGCGCGCAGGAGATTTCCTGCCGAAGAAGGGCGTCATCAAGTTCAAGGCCGCTGAGTCCCTCAAAGCAGGTGACCCGGGCGCACTGAACTTCAAGGTTTGGGAGGGAGAGATAGCTAGCCCAATTGCGGATAACCGCCCCATTGGAGTTTTTCATGTAAGGGGCTCGGATTTTAGCGACGGCGTGATCTCTGCTGGCGCGGACCTGTTTTTTGAGTACGAAGTCCAGGATTCCGGCAACATCTTGCTGAGTGTCTCCGTGCCGAGCGTGGCGGGCAGCTTTGGCTCTGGGCGCAGCTTTTACTCCCCCCAGGCCGGGGGCACGGATTTCTCCGATGCCACGGCCCTTGTGATTGAGGAAGGCGAGTCAACCCTGGCCCGGGTGGAGGAAGTCGCCCCCTCGGTGAACGACCCACGAGTGGAAAAGGCCAGACAAGCCGCACAGACCGCTGCCGACCTGGACGAAAATAATGCGGACACTGAGGTTGCGCAGGAAGCTCGTGAATCGGTCCTTGAGGCTAGAAAACTGCTGGCGGAGATTCGCAAGGACAATTTGACAGAAATCCGGCGGCTCGATCTGAACCGGGTGGTTTCGCTGTTCGATGATTACGTGCGTGAACATGCGCGCCAATCCGAATGCACTTCCTTCGATGCATTGGTGAAAACGGCCGAAGGGTGTATCGCGGAACCAACCCATGCGTTTGATCACCATCTGGACGAATTGCGTGCTAAGAATTTCGAGGTTCTGTGGCGCCAGGACTGGTTCGTGATTGAGCGATTCAAAGGCATGGTTGGCTCACCCCACCTTTATTCGGACCGGCAGCGCTATGAAGAGCTTGCTGCGATTGGTGCGCAGCTGCTCAAGGAAAACCAGATCGACCAGTTGCGCCAGTTGGTCGGGCAGCTGTATTCCATTATGGTTGGCGGCGCCGACGAGATCGACATGTCCGGGCTGACCAATATCCTCAAGGACTGAAGCGCGCATGGATCAGTGGGTTCCAATCGGCCATGAATTGTTTGGTGGTGCAACCATTAGGCGGCTTGTCTCGCAGGGCGCAGGGTGGCAGATCTATGTTACGTCGAAGCCCTCTCGGGTCCTGTTTGCAACTCAGGAACTGGCGTCCACCTGGTTCGATGCAAATCTGATCGTTCCTGATCTTTTTACCAAAATAGAAATTGGCAAAAAGCTCCTCCTGTTGCTAGACAGCCCGCCCCATGTCCGTCTGGAGCCTGTGCTACCTCCCAATCAACCCGATTCCAAAGCCGAAGCATACGCATTTGCGGCCGCGCTGCAACAAACCAGGGACATCGACCCCGGAATCGATGTCGCCAATGCGATATTTGTGGAGCAGTATTCTCGCCTTCTGCCGACGGCTGACCAGGCGCCATCGATGCCTGACGACATTTTGTTGGGTAGCTGGCTCACCGGCGGTGTAGAAGTCTCCTGCAACGAATTCAGAGCGCTCGCCGGGCTAACCAGCTGGATGAAGGCGCCGGACCTGGCGGACATTATCCGCGCATCCGGCATGTCTGCGCCGGCGGAGTTAAGGCTTGTGACGACACGCGAGGCAGAGGAGACGTCCGTCGCGGCCATGGCCAATAAGCCGGCCGCTACTGAAAATAAGCCGCCATTCAGCCTCCCCGGCCGGCCATATCTCGAACAGTTTTTTCGTGACCACATCATCGACATTGTGGAGAATTCAGAGAAGTACGCGGCCATGGGAATATCGTTCCCGTCGGGGGTGATCCTCCATGGGCCGCCGGGCTGCGGAAAAACCTTTGCGGTGGATGAATTGGCCGATTATCTCGGCTGGCCGCGATACGCTGTCGATTCAAGCAGCATTGGTAGTCCCTATATTCATGAAACCAGTAAGAAGATCGGGGAAACCTTTGACAGTGCGATACAGCATGCGCCGTCAATCATTGTCATCGATGAAATGGAGGCATTTCTCACCGATCGCCAAAGCGCGGGCAGCCATGGAACGCACCGGGTGGAGGAGGTGGCTGAATTTCTGCGCAAGATCCCCGAAGCCATTGATAATCATGTTCTCGTCGTTGCGATGACCAACCTGATTGACATCATTGACCCGGCGATCTTGCGAAGAGGCCGCTTCGACCATGTCATCGAGGTCAGCATGCCCAGTGAAGAAGAAGTTCAGCTTTTGCTCACATCGCTGGTCGAACGGCTACCTCTGGTAAAGGGGATTTCCCTGGAAACCATGGCGCGCGCTCTGGCTGGGCGCCCGCTCAGCGATGCAGCCTTTTCGATACGGGAAGCCTCCAGGCTTGCTGCCAGGGACCGCAAAGAGCAGATCGATCAGGAGTGCATTGATACCGCGATGGTATCCATCGAACGCAAGGAACAAAAGCAAAGCCCTCCGATAGGCTTTGTTTGGGATGACCAGGAAATACGCTGATGGATATTGCCAACAACCCATTCCGAATATTAGCGGCAAGCCCGCGAGACGATCGCCGGCGTTTATTGTCCCTAGCTGAGGAGGCAGGCCTGCTTGGTGATGAAGAGGCGGCCTCGAATGCCGCAGCGGAGCTTGTGAACCCCCGAAAACGTTTGGCCGCTGAAATCGCCTGGCTGCCTGGGATAAGCCCTAAACACACAGCAGTGATCTTGGATAAGCTGGGCTCTGATCCCCACGCACTTATCAAATTGAGCTCAGTCTCACCACTAATCTACTGCAATGTTGTCAGCGCCGCACTGCCTAAAATCAACCTTGATAGCGGTCAGCTGGTCGAAGCCGCGATAAAGCTATTTAAGGAGCATGATCAAATCGATGCGTCGAGCGTGCTATCAGAGATCAACGCTGATAGGGCAGTGTCAGGTTTTCCTGAGGTCACAGACATCCATATCCTGTCAGAGGAGCTTCAGAAAAGGCGTCATTATATTCGGTCAGCGATCACATCCTCACTTGATAACCTGAAATCTCGTGAACTTGTATCCGCCGTGACCCAGTTGGTTGACCTGGCAACCCACGAAGGTCGCACTCATGGACCGAAGCTGGCCGCGGACGTTGTCGATTTCTATGAGATCGAGGCTCAGTCTTTCCTTGAAGCTGAAGAAGAGAATATTGAAAAGCTGATCGAGCTTATTCGGGATGCGGTTAAAGATGGTGTAACAGATGAAGGCGTCAGCAAAGCGTTGGATACATTTGAAGCAACTGTGAATAATTGGGATTCCGTAGCACAACCAATCCAGGTTTGCGCCCAGAGTCGGGGTATCGCACATGAGGCTAGCCACGATCTCGCTCGTAAGATTAGGAACTTCGGCGTTGAACTCTTCAACCATCATGACAAGATAGATTTCTCCATCAGGATTACTGAGCTTCTGCGGAAAGTATTTGCTGAAGTAGGCGAGGTCGTGGAGCAGAGCCAGGAAGATGCAGACACATTAAAGAAGATTATCGATCAGGAACTGATTGCCGATCGTGAGGATGAGGCGTGGCGCCAAGAACTCACCTATGAGGCGAAAATTGGGAGTTTTTTCAAAGATACCTTGCGAATATCGCCAGACGGAATTTTCTGGAACGGACAGACGCATCCACTTGAAGCCATTAAGAACGTTCGCTGGGGAGCGACCCGACACTCAGTGAACGGCATTCCTACGGGGACGAGTTACACCGTCTACTTTGCGACCGGCACGAGCTATACCCGGATCGAAATGAAGGATGGGGAGGTCTTTAATCAATTTATAGGACGCCTCTGGAAGGCGGCCTGCGTTCGTATTCTCACGGAGTACCTGCATAGCCTACGGGCTGGATCGTCGATCAAAATCGGCCCTGTGGTTATTCAAGACAGCGGCGTGACGCTAACCAGAAAGCGCCTGATAGGGGCTAATGAGTCGGTGTTCTGCACCTGGCGGGAAGTTGTCACCGGTCATGCAGACGGTTCATTTTTGATTGTCAAGGCAGATGAGCGAAAGGTGTATGAGCCGCTATCATACCAGGAAGTGGATAATGTCCACATTCTCGAGATAACAATGAATATGGCCAAGGATCGCGGCCTTCGACGCCTCAGCGATGTGTTGGGATGACGGTATGAGTGGTAGCGACAAGGGGTTCAAGGGTATTGCGGCGCTCGCTTCGGAGTTGGATATTGCGGCATTGAAAGCATCAATGTCCGCAGAGGCGAAAAAGACCAGGCAGCCGGCTGAAGAACAGCTTATGAATTCACCTGAAGCATTGCCGCGCGGAAAGCGGACGCCAAGGGTGCCCGGCGCCAGTGCCTCAGCAAGCAATTCCGAACCGACCAGACCGGACGGCGTTGGCATTGGCGTGGCTTTAATTTGCCTAGTGGTTGTCCTCCTGATGGTCTATGCCATTGTCGTAAACAAGGACGAATCCCGAGGCGAACGGGAAAGTGTAGCCCAATTTACTCAGTCCTATCATGTGACGGCCGGAACGCTTAACGTTCGCTCTGCACCCAGTGCATCCTCTCCAGTGATCGCAAAACTCACAAATGGCCAGGATGTCTTTGCGTCACCCAAATCGAGCACGCAAACGCAGGGTTGGCGCGAGGTTCAGTTCGGCGAGACAAACGGTTGGGTTTCCACTTCCTACCTGAAGCGCGGTACGGCGGAGGAAGCGAGGGTTGAGAAATGTAAGGCTTCAGCCACAAGGCCAGCCACTGGAGAAATATTTAACAAAAATGGTGACGGACCTCACACTCTGGTGGTAAAAAATGGTCCAAATGGTGATGCTATTGCCAAGCTTAAAGATACGCGCGGGAATGAAATAATTTCATTTTACGTACGGGCAGATGAAACAGCGACGGTAGATGGCGTTCCTGAGGGCTTCTTCAAATTTCAGTTTGCGACAGGTAAGTATTATAGTCCAAGCTGCGGTGGAAATTTCATGGAAGGAATGCGCGTTTCTGAAGATCCAGACTATGCACATTATAAGACAACAAATAACGGATATGCCCGCTATAGCTCCATTATGGAATACACTCTCACCCGAGTGAGAAGTGGAAATCTCAACATGGAAAGCGTTCCGGTCGAGAAGTTTTAGATTGTCCGCGACCTATCTTCATGAATTTAGCGTCATATTTTAATGCCAGCATTTATTGCGGAAGGATGTTGATTAGAGTTTCCGCGAATTAAGCTTTTGGTGCCTCACCGTTTAAGGTGGACTCCCCTATATTCTCAGCGTCTCCAGGTAGAGGCTCAGTCCGCCACAGTGGAAGTAAAGCGCATTACGGAATCGCTCCCGGTTCCGGAACACCGCCTGTTGATTTCGGATGCCGTCTGCACCAAACGTCTCCGTAACCTCATGATCCCGAACCGCTAAATCGAATGCTCAAATTCTGATATCGCGGCATTCATGCTCGCTGGCCAAAACCTTTTCTTCAGCCTATCGCGAAATTTAGAGGGTGGTGGTCAACTAATCCCGCAGAGTATTTTGTCGATCCTGAACCAATCAGCCTCACCGTTTGCTCCTCCGATGCGCTGAATCCGGTGCGGGTGGCGGCGGGTTACAACCTGCGGTGGCTAATGCGGAGATTGTTGCTTTTTTGTGTCTGGATACTGACGTTTCTCATGGATCGAAATGACTCGCAAGACAGAGAAACTCCGCTATTTCTACCTGAATCGGTACCGTCGACACAGGGCACCGGTGGAACAAACGATGAGGTCGATTTGTTGAAGATTGTCTCTTTAAACACGGCCAGGTAGTCGTCAGGTCTGGGTCTGCCCCAATATCGTATTCCTTACTGGTGAATAGCGCGCAACTCCTCCCGGGCGGCTGGAGAAATGACCAGTACGGGGAATGTCATTGTGCCTTCAGGTCTTCAAACAATTCGTCCAGACCGGCTTTCGAGGTGAGGCGGGTGCCGTCGCCCTGATCCAGTTGGGCTATGCCTTCCTGCAACTGTTCACGCAGGTGCGCCAGTTCGGGCGGCAGTGAGATGTGCACGCTCACTCTCCTGAGATAACGGTTGAGTCTATGCTAGGCCGCCGACAAGGATTGTCAATCCATGAAGGGCGCTCGCACTGGACGAACTCGCGCGCTTTAAGACCGCATCATGACTTCGCGCCGGGAGACCATGCCAAGTGCGGGGATTACATTCAGCAAGGCAATTATCAGCAACCCGGCAAACGCCCACCGATATGCGTCCCCGGTCTGTGTCAGCACCACCACCACCGTGATGGCGCCCAAGGCGCCGCCGATGCGCTGGACGATGTTCACCAGGGTGGTGGCGTCGCCCATCTGTCGCGCCGAGACCGCCGTGTAGGCGCCGGTCATGGCGGGCATCTGTGCCAGGGCGAGGCCGGCGCCACGCAAGATCAGCAAGGCTATAAGCATGGTTAAAGACAAGGTTCCCGTGAACAGGAAGGGCAGTGTGGTCACTATCAGCAGCGCGACGCCGGCGAGGCTGACGAGTCCCGGGCCGTGGCGGTCGGTGAGCGCGCCGGCAATCGGCAGGACCAGAGCACTGCCGAGGCCCAGGGTCAGAAGTAGCAGGCCGGTGGTGGTGGCGTCGAAGCCGGCGCTGGTCTGGAAGTACAGCGGCAAAAGCAGAAGTCCGGCGTACATATTGGCGCCGGTCAGACCGCAGGTGGCGGTGGCGGCGCGGAACCGACGGATCGCCAGCAGCCGCAAGTCCAGAATCGGTGGACGTTGTCTGCGGTTGGCGGTGAGCATGAAGACGATAATCAGTGTGAGGCCGATGACCAATGCGGTGACAGCCGGTGCATCGATTTCTTCGGCGCCGATCATCGTGGCACCGTAAAGTGCGGCGGGCAGACCCAGCACCAGCAGGGTGAGGCCGGGCCAGTCCAGGGTTCGGTGTGGGTCCCGTTCCCCGGGGGGGAATCAGGGTGCGCCCGGCCAGCAGGGCGAGCAGGCCCACGGGTACATTCAGCCAGAACAGCCAGCGCCAGGAGGCTACTTCGAGGAGCGCGCCACCCAGGCCAGGGCCGAGCGCCGGCCCGAGGGCGATCACCAGCCCCAGAGTGCCCATCAACCGGCCCAGCTGGTTGCGTTCGGCGGTGGCGCCGATCACCGCTTGCCCGGCCGGCACCATGATGCCCGCGGCGAGGCCCTGCAAAAAGCGGGCGGCTATCAGGGTGCCCGGTTCCGGTGCCAGGGCGCACAGCACTGAGCCGCCCACGAACCCGGCCGCCCATAGCCGAAGCGGCTGCCCAGCCAGGCCGCCGCCGGCAGGGACACCGCCAGTGCGATCAAATAAGCGGTGACGACCCATTGGATGGTGGCCAGCGGGCTGGCCAGGTCAGTGCGAATGGATTCCAACGCCAGATTGGCAACGGTGGAATCCAGCATAGCCATAAAGGCGCCGGCCCCGCGATGGCGGCGATTTTCCAGATGCGTGCCGGGATCGGGTCAGGGCTGGCCGCTGATTTATTCATGGTGAAAGGCTGTCGTTGCCGCCCCGGCAAGTCAACGAAGCGGGCCACAAAAAAGCCCCGACGGGAAAACCCGCCGGGGCTTCTTCATATCACCACCAGTGAATAAAGCGAATCCTTAAACCCGCTCAATCACCGTAGCAATACCCTGACCCAGCCCAATGCACATGGTGGCAAGACCGATCTGGCCGTCGTTGCCTTCCAGTACGTTGAGCAGGGTGCCGGTGATGCGCGCGCCGGAGCAGCCCAGGGGGTGGCCCAGGGCGATGGCGCCGCCGTTCAGGT
>Ga0208300_101115_pt1 | contig 12382 bp, 6 predicted proteins | sample 23_taG_FD_184096 | JGI IMG/M metagenome (GOLD analysis project Ga0208300, IMG submission 184096) | Marine viral communities from Cariaco Basin, Caribbean Sea - 23_WHOI_OMZ (SPAdes) (version 2) | ecosystem: Environmental > Aquatic > Marine > Oceanic | place: Caribbean Sea: Cariaco Basin | collected... | reverse complement strand
CCTTTGGGACTATTGGTGACGAGCGACGAGCGCTCACGCTTCGCGGGTCTGTGTCGACTCTATGTGCCGCGGTCGCAGCCGACGGTGGAGCCGGTCGAGATAGAGATAGACCACCGGCGTGGTATAGAGCGTGAGGATCTGGCTGACGATCAGCCCGCCGATGATGGTGATGCCCAGTGGCGCCCGCAGGCCGGCGTTCTCGTCGGTGCCGAGCAGCAGCGGCAGCGCGCCGAGCAGTGCCGCCAGCGTGGTCATCATGATCGGCCGGAAACGCACCAGCGCGGCATGGCGAATCGCGTCCTGCGGCGTCATGCCCTGGTCGCGCTCGCAGACGACCGCGAAGTCGACCAGCATGATCGCGTTCTTCTTGACCACGCCGATCAGCAGGATGATGCCGATCAACGCGATCAGAGTGAAGGGCGTGTCCAGCGCCATCAGCGCTAGTAGCGCACCCACCCCGGCGGAAGGCAGCGTCGACAGAATCGTCAGCGGATGAATATAGCTCTCGTAGAGAATTCCCAGCACCAGATAGACCGTGACCAGCGCGGCCAGGATCAGCCACGGCATCGCCTCGATACCGCTCTGGAAGGTGCCGGCGCTGCCCTCGAAATCGACCTGGACGTCGGTAGGAAGGTGAAGCGCGTCGACGGCCTGGCGAATACGTGTCGTGGCGTCGCCCAGCGAAATGCCATCTTCCAGATTGAACGAGATCGTCGAGGCGGCGAACTGTCCCTGATGATTGACGCTGACTGGCGTCGTGCTGCGCTCCACGTGGCTGAACGCCGAGATCGGGATCATCTCGCCGTCGGTCCCGCTGACGTAGAGATCGCCGATCGCGTCCGGCGCCTGGCGATAGGGCGCAGCCACCTCCATCACCACGTAGCGCTGCTCGTCGGCATCAAAGAGGCTCACAACCTTGCTCTGGGCGAAGGCGTTGCCCAGCGCGGTATCGATGGTGCGCATGTCGACGCCGAGACGCGAGGCGGTCTCCCGGTCGACGACCAGCTTGGCAGCCAGGCCTTCGCCACGGCTGTCGCTGTCGATGCCGGTAATGCCGTCGACCTGCTGCATCGCCTGCCGGACCTTGCCGGCCCAGTCGCCGAGCAGATCGAGATCGTCGCTCTTGAGCGTGATCTCGTACTGTGACGCGCTGCTGGAACGGCCGCCGATGCGAATGTCCTGCAGCGGAAACATGAACGTGCTGACCCCGGTCAGGCCCTGAAGACTTGCTGTCAGGCGATTGCCGATGGCCTGCGTCGAGCCCTGACGCTCGGCTTTCAGAGTGATGAAAAGCGTTGCCGAGGAGCCGCCACGTCCCGGGCCGCCGCTGCCCATGAAGCCCAGCACGCTCTCCACCGCCGGGTCGGCCTGCAGCCGCTCGCGAACCTGGCCGAGCTTGTCCGAGACGGCCTCGAACGACAGCGCCTGGTCGCCGCGCATGGTGCCGAGCAGGCGGCCGGTATCCTGGTCGGGGATAAAACCCTTGTCGACGACGGTATACAGGTAGCCGTTGAGGACGATCACGGCGACCAGCGAGAGCAGCGTCAGCCGGCGATGCTTGAGAGCGACATCCAGCGACCTGGCGTAGCCGCGCACGAACGCATTGCCGGTCGCGGTCAGGGCTCTCTCCCATCCGGGTTGGCGCTGACGCTCGGGATGCGGCTTGAGCCAGCGCGCGCAGAGCATCGGTGTCAGCGTCAGCGACACCAGCAGCGAGACGCCGATGGCCAGCGACAAGGTCACCGCGAACTCGTGGAACATCCGGCCGATGAAGCCGCCGAGCAGCAGCAGCGGAATGAACACCGCCACCAGCGAGACGCTCATCGCTGTCACCGTGAAGCCCACCTCCCTGGCGCCCAGCAGCGCGGCCTGGAAAGGCTTCACCCCCTGCTCGATATGCCGCGCAATGTTCTCGACCACGACGATGGCATCGTCGACCAGAAAGCCGATCGACACGATCAGTGCCATCAGCGACAGCGTATCGAGGGAGAAGCCGAAGGCCCACATCATGGCGAAGGTGCCGACCAGCGACACCGGAATCGCGACGCTGGGAATGATGGTGGCGCGAGCGTTGCGCAGGAACACGAACACCACTAGCACCACCAGGACCACCGCCAGCAGCAGCGTCAGCTGGGTTTCATGCAGCGAGGCCTGGATGCCAGGCGCGCGGTCGAGCTGCACGCTGAGATTGATGTTCTGCGGCAGCAGGCTGCGGATTTCGTCCATTCGCTCCCTGACGCCGGCGATGGTGTCGATGATGTTGGCCCCGCTGGCGCTGCTGATCACCAGCAGCACGGCGGGCAGATCGTTCTGGAAGCCGACGTTGTAGCGGTCTTCCACGCCATCGGTGATGGTGGCCACGTCGCCCAGGCGCATCTGCGAGCCGTCGTCGCGGGCGATCACGATCTGGCTGTAGTCGCTCGCTTTCAGCAACTGGGAGTCGGTCTGCACTTCCCAGCGATGTTCGACGGTCTGCACGAAGCCGGTGGGAGATTGGGTCGTCGCTGCCCTCAGCGCGCCGGCCACCGCGTCGAGCGTGATGCCGGCATGGTTGAGCTTGCGCGGATCGAGTGAGACGCGTACTGCCGGTGACGAGCTGCCGCCGACGTTGACGTCGCCGACCCCCGGCACCTGAGCGATGGGCGGCGCGATCTTGCTGTCGGCGAGACGATAGAGCTCGCTGGTGGGCAGCGAGTCGGAGGTCAGCGAGAGGATCATCACCGGCGCCGACGCCGGGTTGAGTTTGCGATACTGGGGCCGGCTGGTCATGGCGCTGGGCAGCAGCGGCTGGGCGTCGTTGATCGCGGCCTGGACTTCCTGCGCCGCGACGTTGATGTCCTTATCGAGATCGAACTGGATGATCACGCTGGTGGAGCTATCCGAACTCGACGAGGTCATCTGGGTGATACCGGGGATGCGGCCCAGCGAACGCTCCAGCGGTGTTGCCACCGTCGAGGCCATGGTTTCCGGATTGGCGCCGCTCAGGCTCGCCGATACCAGGATGGTCGGGAACGACACGTTGGGCAGCGGGGCCACCGGAAGGCGCTCGTAGGCGAGCGAGCCCAGCAGTACGATGGCCAATGCCAGCAGAATCGTTGCCACCGGCCGACGAACGAAAGGTGACGACAGACTCACGATGTGACCTCGATGCCGCTCTCGTTTTCAGCGTGCCGCCAGCGCGAAGCGAGACGGTCGAAGAACAGGTAAATCACCGGTGTGGTGAACAGTGTCAGCAACTGGCTGAACAACAGCCCGCCGACCATGGTGATGCCCAGCGGCTGACGAAGCTCGGCACCGTAGCCGCTGGCGAACATGAGCGGTAGCGCGCCGAGCAGTGCCGCGCAGGTGGTCATCATGATCGGCCGGAAACGCAGCAGCGCGGCGGTGTGAATCGCCTTCTCCGCCGACATGCCGCGCTCGCGCTGCGCCTCCAGCGCGAAGTCGATCATCATGATGGCGTTCTTCTTGACGATGCCGATCAGCAGGATGATGCCGATGATCGCTACCAGCCCCAGCGAGTAGCCGCTGATCTGGAGCGCCAGCAGGGCGCCGATGGCGGCGGAGGGCAGCGTCGACAGGATCGTCAGCGGGTGGATATAGCTCTCGTAGAGAATACCCAGCACGATGTACATGGTGACGATGGCGGCCAGGATCAGCCACAGGGTATCGCTGGTGGACTGGGTATAGGCCAGCGCCGAGCCGCGATAGTCCAGCGAGGTCTGGTCGCTCAGCGTCGCGGCCGCCGTCTGGTCGACCGCCTCGAAGGCGTCCGACAGCGAGTAACCGTCGGCGACGGCGAACGACATCAATGCTGAGGGGAACTGGTTCTGTCGCTGCAGCGACAGCGGCGTGGTGCGTTCGGTCAGCGTGACCAGCGTCGACAGCGGTATCAGCTCATCGTCGTCGTTGGCGACGTAGAGGCGTGATAGCGCCTGCGGGCCGTCGCTGTCGGTCGCGTTGGCGGCGAGCACGACGCGATACTGGCTGGCCTGGGTGAAGATGGTCGAGATCAGGCGCTGGCCGAAGGCGTCGTAGAGCGCGTCGTCGATATCGGCGACGCTGATGCCCAGCTGGCCGGCACGAGCGCGGTCGATGGTGACCTCGAGCTTGCGCCCGGCGTTCTGGACATCGCTGCTGACGTTGGCGATGGCCGGCGATTGTTCCAGCGCCGCGAGCAGTCTGGCGGCATCGTCGTTCAGCACCTCGCGGTCGCCCTGGGTCAGCGCGAACTGATACGGGTAGCGGCTGATGGTGTCTTCCAGCGTCAGATCCTGCACCGGCTGCAGGGCGAGCGACAGGCCGGGGACGTCCTGGCTTTCGCTGCGTAGCCGTGCCAGCACGCTATCCATGTCGTCGCGCTCGTCCAGCGGCTTGAGATTGATCGAGAGGCGCCCGCCGTTGAGCGTAGTGTTGGTGCCGTCGATACCTACGCTGGAGGAGAGGCTTTCGACCGCGGGATCCTGGAGCAGGCGGTCGACCAGCTGTTGCTGGCGCGCCGACATCGCCTCGAACGACGTCGATTGCGTGGCGGTGGTGACACCGCGGATGACGCCGGTATCCTGCACCGGGAACAGCCCCTTGGGCGTGGCGACGAACAGCAGGGCGGTGACGCCCAGTGTGGCGACCGCGACCAGCAGCGTCAGCGTCTGGTGACCTAGAATCCAGTCCAGAGCATGCTCGTAGCCCCGTGTCAGGCGGCCGAACAGGCCCTGGCGATTGCGGACCATGGCCTCGTCGTCTGACGCCTCTTCGCCGTTCCCGGCGGCTTCGGGACGATGTTTCAGCCAGCGCGCGCACAGCATCGGCGTCAGCGTCAGCGAGACGAAGGCGGAGATCAGGATCGAGATCGCCAGGGTCAGTGCGAATTCGCGGAACAGCACGCCGACCACGCCACTCATGAACACCAGCGGTATCAGCACTGCCAGCAGCGAGATCGTCAGCGAGAGAATGGTGAAGGCGATCTGTCGGGAGCCTTTGAGCGCCGCCGCCAGCGGCTTCTCGCCCTTCTCGATGTAGCGGGTGATGTTCTCCAGCACCACGATGGCGTCATCGATGACGAAGCCGGTGGCGATGGTCAGTGCCATCAGGGTCAGGTTGTTGAGGCTGAACCCCGCCAGGTACATCACTCCGAACGTACCCACCAGCGACAGCGGCACCGCCAGGCTGGGGATCAGCGTGGCCGGCAGATTGCGCAGGAACAGGAAGGTCACCATCACCACCAGCCCGATGGCGAGGATCAACTCGAACTGCACGTCCTCCACCGCGGCACGAATGGTGGTGGTACGGTCGGTGAGTATGTCGACGTCGACATTGGCCGGCAGGGTGTTCTCCAGCGCCGGCAGGCTCTGCTTGATCGCGTCGGCGACGCCGACCACGTTGGCGCCGGGCTGGCGCAGCACGTCGATGAGGATGGCGCCTTCGCGGTTGGCCCAGGCCGAGAGATAGGCGTTCTCGGCGCCATCCTCGACACTGGCCACGTCCGATAATCGCAGCACCGAGCCGTCGTCGGCCTTGAGAATCAGGTCGCGATAACCGCTCGCCGACAGCAACTGGTCGTTGGCATCGATGCTGTAGGCGCGGTAGGGGCCGTACAGCGTGCCCTTGGCCTGATTGACGTTGGCGGCATCGACGGCACTGCGTACCGCCGCAAGGTCGAGCCCGTAGGCCGCGAGCTGGCGCGAATCGACGGTAATCCGCACGGCCGGCTGGTGGCCGCCGGCCAGCTTGACCTGGCCCACGCCGCTGATCTGGGCGATCTTCTGCGCCATGCGCGTGTCGACCAGATCGTAGACCTGGGTCAGTGGCAGGGTGTCCGAACTGACGGCCAGCGTCATGATCGGCGTGTCCGCCGGGTTGACCTTGCTGTAGCTGGGCGGGCGGGGCAGGTCGTCCGGCAGCAGCGTTTCGGCCTGGCTGAGCGCTGCCTGGACCTCCTGCTCGGCGACGCCCAGATCGGAATCGAGCGAGAACCGCAGCGTGATCAGCGAGGCGCCGCCGGTACTGGTCGAACTCATGTCCTCCAGCCCCGAGATTTCGCCGAGCTCGTCCTCCAGTGGCGAGGTGACGTGAGAAAGCATCACGTCCGGGCCGGCGCCGGGATAGAGCGTGGTGACCTGGATCGTTGGGAATTCCACCTCCGGCAGCGACGAGATCGTCAGCAGCCGATAGGAGAGGGCTCCCGCGATCAGGATCGCCAGCATCACCAGTGACGTGGCGACCGGACGCAAGATGAAAAGACGAGACGGATTCATGACGCGCTGCCGTCACCGCCGGCCTGGTTCGCCACGTCACCGCTGGCCGGGTCCGTAACCTCGTCGCTCGACTCTCCCGGCAGGGCATCGCTGACTACCCGTACCCTGGCGCCTTCCCGCAGGCTGTCGACGCCATCGACGACCACGCGCTCGCCCGGCTCGACGCCGGAGGAGAGGGCGCTCTGCGAGTCCTGCGTGGCGGCCAACGTCACCTCGCGGCGGGTGACGGTATCATCGTCCTCGACCACATAGACGTAGTTGCCGTCCTGGCCGGTCTGTACCGCCGGTTCCGGCACGATCACCTGGTCGCGAAGGATCTGCGAGACCAGGCTGACATCGACGTAGGCATTGGGATAGAGGCCGCCGGCCGGGTTGTCGAAGGTGGCGCGCAGTCGAATCGTGCCCGTGGCGCTGTTGATGTTGCTGTCGATGCTGCTCAGCTGGCCCGAGTAGGTTTCGCCGTCGGTGCCGGTCACGCTAACCGCCGGATGCTCGCCTCCCTCGAGGCGCCCTCGGACCGTGTCGACATAGCGGCTGGGCAGCGAGAAGATCACCGAGATCGGATCGAGCTGGGTGATGGTGACGATCGGATCATCGTCGCCGAGCTGGATGATGTTGCCGGGGTCGACGTTACGAATCCCCACCACGCCGGTAATCGGCGCGACGATATCGGTGTAGTCGAGCTGGACCTGAGCGCTCTGGACGCTGGCTTGGTCGCTGGCGACGGTGCCCTCGTACTGACGTACCAGCTGGCGCTGCTGTTCCAGCTCCTGCTGAGACACATAGTTGGAGCCGATGAGCTTCTCGTAGCGGGCCAGATCCTCGCGGGCGGAGGCTAGCTGGGCCTGGTCCTGGGCGAGCTGGCCCTTGGCCTGATCCAGCTGCGCCTGATAGTCGCGTGGGTCGACCTGCGCAAGCTGCTGCCCTTTCTGGACCGTCTCGCCTTCCTCGAAATCCACCGACAGCAGTTCGCCTTCGACGCGGGGCCGCACGGCGACGCTCTGAAGCGGGCGTACCGTTCCCAGCGCGGTCAGCTCGATCGGCAGATCGCCCCGGCTGGCGGCCACGGCGGAAATGGCAGTCGTCATCGCGCCGCGCCCACCGGCTTGCCCGGCGTTGCCATCGGGTGCTTGCGAGTCTTCGCCTCGGCCGAACACGTAATAGGCAACGGCGGCCACGATGATCACCAGCAACAGCAACCACAGCCAGCGTAGCGGTCGACGATTCTGGGGCGACGAAGAGGAAGAGGGCATAACGGGCAACGGTCCTTGTACTGGCTTTATGACGAACTCACGACAGGGGCGGGGCTAGCGTAAAGACGAACCCAGTGTAACGGAACACTGTTCGAACAATGCGCAATTAGCGCGCAAATCATCTTCGCGGACAAAAATCGTCTATGCGGACAAAAATCATCTCTGTGGAGAAGAATCGTTCCGCGGATCGCGGATAAGAGAGCGAACGTTGCATCAGTCGTTTTCGAAGCGCAACCGCCATGGATGGCGCCGAGGACGGTGCCCGGCCAGGGCAGTGCGGGGCAGGCAGAGAGCGTGGGGAAAGGGCGTCTCAGTGCGGCAATGGCGGTCGGGCGGGCGCGTGTCGCGGGGATGGTTGTCGGTCAGGGGCGCGTCGGCGCCCCGTGATGTCGTCAGGCGCTTTTGGCCGGGGTCTGGCGTGCCGGCGCGCCGTTGGCCACGTAGTAGGGTGCGTCGGAGCGCGGCAGCGGTTCGCGGCCCCGCACACGGTCGGCGAGTTTCTCGGCGATCATGATGGTGGTGGCGTTGAGGTTGCCGGTCACGATCTGCGGCATGATCGAGGCATCGATGACGCGCAGGCTTTCGATGCCGTGGACACGGCCTTCATGGTCGACCACCGCATCGTCACCGGTGCCCATGCGGCAGGTGCCACAGGGGTGGTAGGCGGTCTCGGCGTGCTCGCGCACGAAAGCGTCGAGCTGTTCGTCGGACTGCACGTCCGGCCCCGGCGAGATTTCCCGGCCGCGATAGGCATCCATCGCCGGCTGGTCGATGATCTCGCGGGTCAGGCGAATCGCGGCGCGGAACTCTTCCCAGTCGCGCTGGGTAGACATGTAGTTGAACAGGATGCTGGGCGCACTGCGCGGGTTCCTGTCCCGCAGCTGGACGCGCCCGCGGCTTTCGGAGCGCATCGAGCCGACGTGGGCCTGGAAGCCGTGCGCCTGGACCGCGCTCTTGCCGTTGTAGCTGATCGCGATCGGCAGGAAATGGTACTGGAGATTGGGCCACTCCTCGCTGTCGCCGGTGCGGATGAAGCCGCCGGCCTCGAACTGGTTGCTGGCGCCGACGCCCTTGCCCAGCAACATCCACTCCGCGCCGATCTTCGGCTGGTTGTACCACTTGAGCGCCGGATAGAGCGATACCGGCTCCTTGCACTCGTACTGGATGTACATCTCCAGGTGGTCCTGCAGGTTCTCGCCAACGCCCTTGAGCGGATGCACGACGGGAATGCCCAGCTTCTCCAGCAGCGCCGGATTGCCCACGCCCGATCGCTGAAGAATCTGCGGCGAGGCGATCGCGCCGCCGCACAGCAGCACTTCGCGACGCGCCAGCGCTTGGCGCGGCTGGCTCTTGTGAAGATAGTTCACGCCGATGGCGCGCTGATCCTCGAACAGGATGCGATCGGTCGTGGCGTGGGTGACGATGGTCAGGTTCTCGCGCCGCTTGGCGATATCCAGGTAGCCGCGAGCGGTCGAAGAGCGCCGGCCGTTGGGCGTCGTCGACCGATCCATGGGGCCGAAGCCTTCCTGCTGATAGCCGTTGAGGTCGTCGGTACGCGGATAGCCCGCCTGCACGCCGGCCTCGATGAACGCCTGATAAAGCGGGTTATTGTCTTCCTTGGGCGTGGCAACACTCAGCGGACCGTCGCCGCCGTGATAGTCGTTGGGGCCGATATCGCGGGTTTCCGCCTTGCGGTAATAGGGCAGGCAGTCGCGGTAGGTCCAGTCCTCCAGACTGGGCTGCCTGGCCCAGTTGTCCAGATCCATGGCATTGCCGCGGATATAGCACATGCCGTTGATCAATGACGAGCCACCCAGACCCTTACCGCGACCGCACTCCATGCGACGGTTGTCCATGTGCGGTTCCGGGTCGGTTTCGAACGCCCAGTTGTAGCGCTTGCCCTGCAGCGGGTACGCCAGCGCCGCCGGCATCTGGGTGCGGAAGTCGGCGCGGTAATCCGGCCCGCCGGCTTCCAGCAGCAGCACGCTGACCGCCGGATCCTCGGTCAGGCGTGTGGCGAGCACGTTACCCGCCGAACCGGCACCGATGATGATGTAATCGAATTCCTGAGCCTGTTGCATACACACGCTCCTTCTAGAAAATTAAGCGACGAGCTTCGAGCTTCGAGCTACGAGCTACGAGCTACGAGCTACGAGCTACGAGCTACGAGCTACGAGCTACGAGCTACGAGCTACGAGCTTCGAGCTTCGAGCTTCGAGCTTCGACTAGCGCCGGCTTTGGGGCGCTGTACAAAGCAGCTTCGAGCGAAGGAATTGCGAACCTCGGACGTTGGCCGATGATTTCCTCCGCGGCTCGCGCCGGTTTTCCGTTTTTGACCTTCAGCTCGCAGCTCATAGCCCGTGGCCCGTCGCTGATGTCAGAACACCGAGGCGAACGGCCCCATCTCGACCTGCACCGACTTCGTCTGGGTATAGTGCGCCAGCGTCTCGATGCCGTTCTCGCGGCCGATGCCGGACTGCTTGTAGCCGCCCACCGGCATCTCGGCGGGGGAGTCGCCCCAGGTGTTGATCCAGCAGATGCCGGCCTCGATCCGGTGGATGACCCGGTGAGCGCGGTTGAGCCCTTCGGTGAACAGGCCGGCCGCCAGGCCGTACTCGGTATCGTTGGCGCGGCGAATCACCTCTTCCTCGTCGTCGAAGGAGAGGATCGCCATGATCGGCCCGAAGATCTCCTCGCGGACGATGCGCATCTCGTCCTGGCAGTCGGTATAGACAGTCGGGGCGACCCAGGCGCCGCCGGCAAAATCGCCATCGGTCATGCGGTTGCCGCCCACCAGCAGGCGAGCGCCGTCCTGCTTGGCGGTCTCCAGGTAGCCGGAGACCTTCTCCAGATGCTCGAAGCTGACCAGTGGGCCGAAGTTGGTCTCCGGATTCAGCGGGTCGCCGGCCTTGATGCGGTTGACGCGCTCGACGATCTTGGCTTCGAACGCTTCCTTGACCGCGCTGTGCACGAATACGCGGGTGCCGTTGGTGCAGACCTGACCACTGGAGTAGAAGTTGGCCATCATGGCGCCGTCGGCGGCACGATCGAGATCGGCATCGTCGAAGACGATCAGCGGCGACTTGCCGCCAAGCTCCATGGTGACTTGCTTCAGCGTGGAGCTGGCCGCAGCGGACATGACCTTCTTGCCGGTGCCCACTTCGCCGGTGAAGGTGATCTTGGCCAGGCCCGGATGCTCGGTGAGCATGGCGCCGACACTACCGTCGCCGTGAACGACGTTGAACACGCCGTCCGGCAGGCCGGCTTCGGTGAAGATTTCCGCCAGTTTCATCGCGGTCAACGGCGTCACTTCGCTCGGCTTGAACACCACCGCGTTGCCCGCGGCCAGGGCCGGGGCGGCTTTCCAGCAGGCGATCTGGATCGGGTAGTTCCACGCGCCGATGGCGCCGATGACGCCCAGCGGCTCGCGGCGGGTGTAGACGAACGAGTCTTCGCGCAGCGGGATCTGCGTTCCCTCGATGCTCGGCGCCAGCCCGGCGAAGTACTCCAGCGCGTCCGCTCCGGTCACGATGTCGACGCTGGCCGTCTCGCTGATCGGCTTGCCGGTGTTCAACGTCTCCAGCTCGGCCAGCTCGTCGTTGCGCTCACGCAGCAGGGCGACCGCCTTGTGCAGGATTCGCGCACGCTCCATTCCGGTCATCGCCGCCCACTGGCGCTGGGCGCGCTGGGCGCTGTCGATCGCCTTATCGACATCGGCCGCCGTTGCCTGCTGGACGCTGGCAATGATCTCGCCATTCGCCGGATTGACGGCGTCGAAGGTTTCGTTGCCACTGGCCGGCGTGTGGCGACCGTCGATGTAAAGTGTCTGCGTTTCGAGTCGTGCCATGATGACTCTCCCTTCGGATGGCGAATGAAATAGCGTTGCTGAGGGGCGCCGCTTCAAGCGTAGTCGTTGGCGCGCGTCCGGGTGTGCCTTGCGGCGTCGAGCTGCACCCGAACGTAGTCGTAGGCCAGTTGACGGGCGCGCTCCACGTTGAGTCCTTCCTGCGCCAGGGCGCCGCGCAGCCACAGGCCGTCGATCAGCGCCGCCAGGCCTCGTGCGGCATCTCTCGCTTCCTGCTTGGGCAGCACGCGTCGGAACTGGCAGCTCAGGTTGGAGTAGAGCCGGCGATCGTTGACGCGCTGCAGCCGCTGAAGCGGGCGGTGATGCATGCTGCTGGCCCAGAACGCCAGCCAGGTCTTCATGACCGAGCGGCTGGTCTGGCTGCGATCGAAGTTGCCGTCGATGATGGCGCGCAGATGGGCTTCCGGGGGCGCATTGCCCAGCGCCGTGCGGCGCTCCAGCACCGCCGTGCCCAGATCGCTCAGCACGTGGCGCATGGTGGCTTCCAGCAGCCCGTCCTTGCCGGCGAAGTAGTGGCTGATGATGCCGGTAGAGACGCCCGCGCGCTTGGCGATGCGCGCGATGGTGGCGTCGGCCAGCCCTAGCTCGTCGATTGCTTCCAGCGTTGCCTGAATCAATTGTCGGCGACGAATGGGCTGCATACCCAGTTTCGGCACGGCGCTCCTCCTGAATCGGGGCTGAGGGGATGAAAGTCTGCGAGTCGCCCGCTTCAGGCGTCGTCCGAAGGCGGCTCGAACAGGGCGCTGAACAACCTAGCGCCCATCCATTCCGCGCTCATCAACTTCGCTTTCATCCTCAGCGAGCCACCATTATGGGAATTTTTTATTGAACGGTCAATCAATAAAAACTAGTGTATTGTGCCATCGAATGAAAAATTCGGCATTCGATAAGCAGTAATTATTGATAACCTACAAGACGATCAGGGAGTGCAAGCATGAAATACTCGACCATCCTCTGGACCCTGGCCGGCGCCGGCCTGGCGGCAGTACCGATGGCGCAGGCACAGGCGCAGG
>Ga0208300_101114_pt1 | contig 12382 bp, 10 predicted proteins | sample 23_taG_FD_184096 | JGI IMG/M metagenome (GOLD analysis project Ga0208300, IMG submission 184096) | Marine viral communities from Cariaco Basin, Caribbean Sea - 23_WHOI_OMZ (SPAdes) (version 2) | ecosystem: Environmental > Aquatic > Marine > Oceanic | place: Caribbean Sea: Cariaco Basin... | reverse complement strand
GGCGCTCACCGACTCAATCTAAAAGGAGAATCACTAAGAAAAGCCAAGGCACAAAACACGGAATCGGTTGACCCATCGTGACCGCTCAGAGTACAAAACTGACTCCAGCGTGATGGCCGTGTGCAAATCGGTCACGATCCCCGGAATGACCGGTCACGTTCGCCGGAATACGCAGCCCAAAAGGATTCCCATAACCGTAACCAGGAGGCATGAGCTTTGAGAGAGTTTTACGTTCGTTACCGAGATACCGACACAATGCCCGGTCGGCTTGAGCATTACGCTTCTGATCTGGGTATTGCCCCCGAGCAGCTCATTCGCCGATTCATATCGGAAGGTATGGCGAAGGTTGAAGGTGATAGCGGGCCGGCAGAGCCTGGGGAGTCGCTCGATGATTTTATGGAAAGGAATGGTGTCAGGAGGAAGAATCGGTAGGTTTGCTGCACTGGTTTTGGTGACAGTTTAAGGAGATTCAGGGGTTGGCGTCGGGCTGCCTGTCAACAAACAGCCGGCTTTGAAAACCAACCAATTCCATAATTCGGCTACTGTGGGGATCATAAACCCACTCATGATCAAACAGCGTTTCAAGACGGTTACTCAAAAACGAGCACCCCACGACCAGTGAGTAGAACCTGTTTCCTTTTGACCGCTGTGAGCTGATACTTTCAAGCATGCTTTCCGGGAGATCAGCCATGATGAAATCAGAAATGATAAGCAGGTCAGCTTTTTCGTATTCGTCCCGCTCCATGACCTCGAGCGCATGTTCCATTGCCGGCGCAACATCGGTACCTCCATGGAAAGACATCTTTAAGAAGTCCATCAACGAAGCCATTCCCATATCGTCTGAAAGCTCGAGTGTTTCTAGGCCAGTAGAGAAGTTGATCAAGTAACAAGGGCGCTTTTGTTCTCGGGCTTTGTTTGAGATATACAGCGTGACCGCTTTGGCGATGGTTTCCGGTATTCCCTTCATCGAACCACTTGTATCGACACAGATCACCATGGGCCCCTGCTTCTCTTCTTCCTCTACTCGATGCTCCTCCTCAGTCTCAAAAGTCTCTTGTAGGGTCTGCATTCCCTGCATATCGAAACACATCAACCGGGACTCGACGAACTTTAGGTCGAACAGGATTGCTGTATCTTCATCGGCCAGGAGCGCTTTCTCACTTGGTAGTACATGCTCAAGATCTCGTCCGAGGCGAATTCCTATGATCTCTTCCCGGGAGTTAATGTCGGGGATTTGAATCTGTCTGGATTTCTGTACGCGAACCCTCTCGATTTTCTCGGAAAGTTCGATTTGTTGAACTTTGCCAAGCAATTCGCAAATTGATCGTACGCCCTCATCTTCTTCCAGGTGCTGGGCCCAACGCTTAAAAAGTTCAATATCCTGAGCCGTCAGGTTGCCTTTGGAAAGATCTAGCAGCAGGCCTGGATCAAAACCCAGCATCTCTAAGTGATGCTGGAGTATGTCCAGCTGGCTCAATAGTTGTTGGAGATCATGAAGAAATTTGGCGCGGAGCATCTCGAGCGTTTCAAGCTCCCACTGGCTCCGCAGTTGATCCATGGCTTTTTTCCACTCGGATAGCAGAAGTCGTCCACTGATTGCCAGGTCACCGGTGCTACGCTTTGGCTGATTTCGATCAGTGGTACCATCGCGGATTACCCCTTTCCAGAATGGTGCATTCGCGGGCAGCTTCGCTGCGGTGCAGAATGACATGAAGTCATTGATCGCTTTTCCCAGATCGCCTTCAGTAAGTCTTTCGGACTCCAGTATCGGTTCCCATTCTTCCAGGTTTTTGTCATATGGGGGGGATGGATACTCCGTTTGTAGCGTTTTAGCGACCTCTGTTTGCCACAGGCCTAGTTGATCAGCAACGTAGATATCCAGGCTGTCCGACTTTCCGAGCAGATGAGAAAATTGGCTTAGCAGGCTTTGATGAGTGGCTTGAACTGCTTTGTCTAACTGAACTACTGACATAACTTTTCAAGCCTTTCGCAGTCCTTGATGCGAAGTTTAAGGCGGTCAATTTGTTCAGTAATTCCGGAAAGGATCAGTTGAGTGTCAGCCTCTGAAATAAAAGGTGACCACAAGTTATGCTGGTATTCCTGGAACTTGATTTCCACCAGCTCCAATGTCTTGCCCAGTTGATTCCGAAGATCGCTGACTGCTTTTGATAGAGACTCGATGAGTCTCTCGTTAATGTCCTGCTTTTTTGCGCCTTTGTGGTACAGGATTTTTGGTGTGCATTCGACAGACTGGGAGTCATACCTATAGTGGAACTCTTCGTTCAGTGTAACTTCACAGGTACCTTGCCCATCGAACTTGCACCAGAGGTCTTCCTGCTCATTGCCTTGTTTATCTACTGGATGGAACTTCTTTTTGCTTTTCAGTCTCTCGCAGGGAACATAGATAGATTGCTTTTCCTTATGGGCTGAGTAGCGCACTTCGAATGCAGGCCTGAAGAAAAAATATTCCTTGCCATCGAGAGTTTTTGTTTCGTAAACATCGGCGGTATGGAACAACTCATGATTGATCTCTTTATCAAGATCATCTTTTGCTTTGTCCATTGCGGTAAGATCGACACCAGCCTCCAGGCCGGATGTTTTCAGGGCATCTGCAACTAAATCTGATACAGCCTGACGGTTTTCCTCATTCGTCCACAGGCAGTGTTTCAGCAGGACAGCATCGCTGTGGTTTGTCTCTCCTCGGCCATTGAAGAACGCTGATGCCTTCATCAGCATTGCGGCGCGCTGCCATCGGCGATCGGAAACATATACTCCGAGTTCATCATACCTGTCAGCCAGAGCGGCCCGGATCAGATGGATGATGGTTAGCGTCTCAGGTGACAGTTGAACATCGTGCAGTTCTTCCCTCCACGCAACCCACTCCTCAGACTTAACCAACAGTTCGTCAGGTATCGCAATATTGGCTTTGGTAGGTTTGCTTTCGAGAAGACGCTCAAAGTGTTCGCTCTGGCTGATAGGGCCTACAAGGAGCCGTATGATGAAGCGATCGTACAGAGCTTCTAGTCCTTGGTTGGCTTCAGGTGTCTCATTCGAAGCAGCAATCAGCGCTTTCAGCGGAGCATCTTCTGTAATCTCACCGTTACGGAAAATGCGCTCGTTGATCAGAGTGAGGAGAGTGTTGAGGATTGCAGGGCTCGATTTCCAGATTTCATCCAGGAACGCAAATTCTGCCTGTGGCAGGTAAGCCTCGGTTTTCCGGGTGTACTGATCCTCTTTGAGGGCCTTGATTGAAACAGGACCAAAAACCTCTTCAGGTGTACTGAAGCGATTCATCAGGTACTCAAAATACTTCGTGCTTTCGAACGCACAAGCGATGCGTCGAGATATCAGGCTCTTCGCGGTTCCAGGCGGACCGTAAAGAAAGGTGTTCTGTCCGCACAGTGCACCCAGCAGTGATACAGCAATAATTTCCTCACGTTCGAACATACCTTCACTGACAGCTTCGATCAGGCGGGCAATTCGCTTCTGTATGCCGGAGGCCTGCTTCTCGTTGCCTATTAGCTCAGAGACATGATTTTCCAGCTTCGACTTACCCTTGGGCTTTCCCTGGAAGGATATTCGTCCTGATGGCTCGAACCAGTTCATGATGCCGCCATCCAAGCGGAAAACTTTACGATCTGGCTGAGTATCGTCCCATTCGCCATCCAGAGGAGAGAGTCGGGTGGCGAGGTCATCGAAACTACCGGTAAACATCAGTCCCATACTTCAATACATCCTGGCTATTTGGTTCCCTGAAGATCCTGTCCTTGATCGATGTGGCAACGACGCGAGCTAAAACGGAGTATTGGCAGAAGGTCTACGTTCTACGTGTTCGGGCTTACGGATTCAGCTAACGCCATGAAAGACGGAGTCTTTCTGCAATCACTGCCAAAATCATTAGAACTTTACCATTTTCTGACCCCGTGGCTAACCCTACCGGAATTGTACGAGTTAGTGTTGTGGCGGTTACCGGTGCAATCGGTAGGTCTGCTGCACCGGTTCGGTAGGTTTGTTGCACCGGTTCCAATGGCGTTCGAGCGGTGGCCACGGCCAGAAAAAAACGGCCAGGCTCTTTTCACATAACTATCTATGTGAAAAAAGGGTCGGGATTTTTCACAAATAGGAACAAGGGCCGATCCTGCCCAGATGTTCTGATTAAAAACTTCTTGGGATTTTTCACTATTTGTGAAAATTTGCTTCCTATTTTCGCTTGCCACGTGCAGCGGTTCAGAGCGTGCCTGCGAGCGCGATCAATTTTTCACAAATAGTGAAGAACCAGGTGTAGTTTTTTCGCGATTGCTAAGAAGGTTTGCGGGGATTTTTTGAAGCTGTTGATGATGCTACTGCCCTGCCAGAAAAAACTGCCCAGACTTCTCCACACTACTATCTATGTGGAGAATTCCCGGGAATTCTCCACAAATAGCAGACCGTGTTGAAACTCCGAAAATTTGCCTGAAAAACCTCGTCACCGTTTTCCACTATTTGTGGAGAATCCCTGGATTCTTTACATGCTACACAGCGTGATTCTGGGCTGGTTTCCAGGTAGTAGTTCTCCACAAATAGTGGAAAACAGTGCAGTTTTTTCATGGTTCCGCAGAGGTGGCCACGCCGGGATTTTTCCATTACCAGTGAATCTCCGGTCGGACCGAAACCTGAGCATGTGTGCTTTGCTAGAGTCTTTTATCAGACTGTTTTGAGACTGTGAGTTGGGCCAATTGGCTTGAGCGGCGGACTCGTGCTCCAGAGGGTCTCAGAAAAGACTGTTAAGAGCCTGGAAGCGATGTATAAACTCGTGGAGTCTCACAAAAGTCCGTTTCGAGACCAACCAATGAGGTAGTTGCACTGCGTGACGAATGAACTCGCTGACATCGATCAGAGACTGGCCGAAATTGAGCAGGAGAAAGCCGACTTGCTTGCGCGTAAATCGGAGTTGCAGCAGGCGCGTAACATCCCGGTTTCGGCACAGCTCACGCCGAACCAAAAAGTTGAACTTTTTCGCAGCTTCTTTCGTGGCCGTTCTGATGTGCATGCAATTCGATGGCAGGGTACAAACGGTCGATCTGGATACGCGGTCGCTTGTGAAAACGAATGGGCGGCCGGAATCTGCCAGAAACCCAGGATAAAGTGCGGAGACTGTCAGCACAGGCAGTTTAAGCCCCTCGACTTCAATGCGGTCTACGGTCATCTCTCAGGTGAGCATGTAGCTGGGCTTTATCCCCTGTTACCCGATAATCGCTGTTATCTGCTTGCCGTTGATTTTGACAAAGACGACTGGAGAGCCGAAGTTCAGGCACTGGCCCGGGCCTGTCGGAACCTGGATATTCCGTACCTTGTTGAGATCTCTCAGTCTGGCTTCGGCGCCCATCTGTGGGTCTTCTTTTCGGAGTCTGTTTCTGCGTGGGCTGCCAGGGCTTTGGGGTTCAAGCTGTTGGATGATGCGATGGAGCTCCATCCAAGTCTTTCTTTTGATTCCTACGACCGATTATTCCCCAATCAGGACATGATGCCGGAAGGTGGTTTCGGAAATTTGATTGCACTGCCCCTTCAGAACCGGGCGCGAACGAGGGATTGTACGGTATTTGTTGATGATAATTTGAGCCCGTATCCGGATCAGTGGATGGTGCTGCGCGCTCAGAAAACGGTTACGCCAGAACGAGTCCACGAATTGGTCGGAAATGAGCATGTGCAGAATAGTTTGGAAGACGTTGCGGAACCGTGGGAGCAGTCACTACCCATTGAGGCGGGAACTATTGCAGGGTGTCCTGAAAAAGTGGCAGTCACTCTGGCAAACCATATCTACATCAAGGTATCCGATTTGCCGGCGCCATTGATTGCACGCCTCAGGCGCCTGGCCAGTTTTGCCAACCCGGTATTTTTCAAAACCCAGGCTCTTCGTTTTTCCACCCACGGCATTCCCCGGTACATCTCCTGTGCCAGGATTGAACAAGGCTACATTTCCATCCCAAGAGGCTGTTTCGACGATCTGGAGACAGTTCTGAAGGAGCAGGGGATCGAGATCGAACTCGATGATCGAAGGATCTCGGGCCAAGAGCTGACCAAGATCAGATTGAAAGTGACGTTAAGAGCCCAGCAAGAGAAGGCCGTAAAGTCTCTCACCAAGAGGGATACCGGAATTCTGCATGCCCCGACGGCTTTCGGGAAAACCGTAACGGCAATCGGGGTCATTGCCAAGAGGAAGGTCAATACGTTGATTTTGACGCATAGCCGGCAGCTGCTGGATCAGTGGAAGGAACGCCTGGAAACCTTCATTGACGGCGCCGAAGTGGGCGTGATCGGGGGTGGCAAAAAGAAACCAACCGGTCAGATTGACGTTGCGACCTACCAGAGCCTGATTAACAAGAAAGACAATACCGTTTCGGACCTGGTCAGGCAGTATGGTCAGGTCATTATCGATGAATGCCATCATATCTCAGCGCCACGCTATGAGATGCTTTTGAATGAGGTCTGTGCCCGATACGTGTTTGGACTCACGGCAACACCTGATCGCCAGGACGGCCACCAGAAAATCATGTTCATGGTTGCCGGACCGGTCCGGCATAAAGTTCGGATAGAAAATAGCCAGAAGTTTGCACAGCGTGTAATCGTGAGAGAGCGACACGACCTGCCACCAGCCGATATTTCAACTGCTGGCCAACGCCCCCATGTTGCATCCGTTTATCACTGGCTTTCTCAAAACCCCTCCAGAAATGACAACATCGTTCAGGACGTTATGAGCTGTGCGGCCAATGGCGCCCAATGTCTGGTGCTTACAGAGCGTCGTGAACATGCGGAGGTCCTGGCTCACCTGTTAGATGACCAATCGGTGGAATCGGTCGTGCTTCGGGGTGGAATGGGGGCAAAAGAACGCAGGGCAGTAGAAGCCCGGCTCTCAGACGTTCAAGTTATTGTCGCAACCGGCAAATACGTTGGAGAGGGATTCGATCTTCCCAGATTAGATACGCTGTTTCTTGCCTTGCCCATCGCATGGAAAGGAACTTTGTCTCAGTATGCGGGCAGACTTCACCGGGAAGCGGATGGCAAGCAGGAGGTGACCATCTACGACTACCTGGATACGGGTTTACCCATGCTTGAGCGGATGTTCCGGAAGCGGGAGAAGGGCTACAAGGCTATGGGGTATCAGTTCTCTGCCGCATCCGGGCAAACACGATTACTGTAATTACGGTAATTACAGTAAATGGTTTCGCGGCCCAGCTGACGAATACAGAGCCAGGTAAGCTCAGGCACGAGACACCCAAAATCTAAATACGGCCGCTGGCTTTGCTGTAAACATCGCCGCGCTCACGTCGCCCTACCGCAATAACTGTCACGAGAATCTCGCCATCCTCGACCTGATAGACCAAACGGTACCCGACGCTCCTTAACTTTATTTTGTAACAACCTGAGAGCCCGGAGAGGGCATCAGCTGGTACGTGAGGATCATCGAGTCGTTTGGTGAGCTTTTTCTTGAACTGGTCCTGAATGGCCGGTGCCAGCTTTTTCCATTCCTTCAGGGCTGAGGGCTTGAACGCAAGGCCATATTTAAAGCTCATTCAGGTCAACCCGGATGCTTGGCTCTGAGCTTCGTTCTTTCACGATAGCTACCAGCTCTTGATCATCCAGCCTATCGAGCATGGCTTCGTAGATCTCAGCCGGAACACAGTAAAATGCAGGCTTGTTTCGGTTTAAAACGGCAATGGGGAAGCCTTCACCAGAATCTACCGCTGCCATAGGGTTCTTTTTGAGTTCTGAGATGCTTGCAGTAACTTCTGAGTAGATTTGATGGGTCATGTGATTACTCCAGAGACCTTTTAACAGGTCACATGATGATAGCGAATACGAGTTTTTGCAAGTGAAAAGACTGGTTAAAAGGTCTCGGATCGCTGTGCCGGTCTCGATGATATGACCGTCATTTTTTTCAGAAAACTTTTCCTCCCCATTTCACACGACAAACTGCCTGGTTTTGAAGCTCTTGATGCTCCCTCGGACTGGGCCAGGAAAAACTGCCAATCTCTTTCCACAAATAGGAGGTCAGAGCCTGGCTATACTGGGAAGTGGATGGCGAGCGGAAAGTGACAATCTACGATTCCTGGATATTGGCTTAGTGATGCTCAGGCGGATGTACCGAAAGCGGGAGAAGGGATACAAGACTATGGGGTACCAGTTCTCTGCCTCCGGGCAAACACGGTTATTGTAATTACCGTAATTACGGTAAATGATTTTGGTGTACTCCTGATAGACGGAGAGCCAAACCATGTCGGAAACAGTCATTACCCGTGAGATGCTCTATCGAGAGGTGTGGACTGACCCAGTGGCAGTCGTCGCTCCTCGCTACGGTATTTCAGATGTGGCTTTGGCCAAAATCTGCAAGAAACATCGAATCCCGATCCCGCCACGAGGCTACTGGGCGAAAATTAAGGCCGGTCGAACGCCGCCGAAACTGCCTTTATCCCGAGCTCCGGAGTTCGACAGTTACCTCATGCCACTGGACCGATCACCCAATTACGATCCAGATGCCCTGAAAACCGTGTCGGAAAAGCCGCTGACAGCCCTGGAGCGGATCGGAACTGTCGAGGTCCCGCCAGAGCTCGTATCACCGCACTCATTAATCCGTGCAGCTGCTAAGCGGCTAAAAATGAAAACTGGCTGGGATAACTATAAAGGCCTTCGGTCAGCACCGGATGAGGTGTTCAATATCGAGGTTACAAAAGTATCGCTTGATAGAGCACTGTTGTTGGCAGATACCCTGATCAAGGCGTTGGAAACCCATGGTGTGTCCGTCCAGCTAAACGTTAAGAAAACCGGGAGCGTTGTTTGTATTGGTAGTACATCGTTACCGATTTTCATCACGGAACACGTGGCGAGGAGCAAGCATGAGGTCACACCATCAGAGAAGAGGGCGATCGAAAGGTGGCAAAGATCACCCAACCGTTGGAGCCCTGAGAATCATTACCCGCGCCCACCAGATTATGATTACACCCCTACTGGTAAACTGACGATCTCTATAGGGCTTTATCCATCCCGTAGCTGGAGTGATACGTCGAAAACAGCTTTGGAAAGCCGGCTACACCAGGTGGTGGCGGGCGTACAGGACTTGCTGGAGGAGCATCGCCTCTATTTGCTCGAGCAACAGCGACGGGAAATCGAACGCCAGAGAGCCCGCGAACGGTATGAGCGTCAGGTTGAGATACGAAAACAAGAAAAGCGACGACTTGAGAGCTTAGAAAGCGAGGCGATCCGTTGGGCCGATGCTGAAAGGTTGCGGCGCTACATCGAAGCTGTTGAAAATTCTGCTGTGGCAAAGGGTGAGATGACGCAAGAGCTGCAAGCCTGGATTGATTGGGCCAGATTGAAAGCTGACTGTCGTGATCCATTGATTCCGGTGTCTGATGCTGTGCTGGATGGCCCGGAGCCTGAGGCGCGGGGTTATCACTACTGGTAGGCTTATTGGCCCAGAACAAATTTGGCGTCGAGGCGGTTTAAAAGCTGGAATGTGGTGATGTAGGGCACACCAAATGCGTCACACACATTAGGAATCTTAACTTTGGTGCTATTCTCCGGTACCCGTAGTTCGTGAGTCACGACGGTTCCGCCAATGACTGCAGCTGTTGCCACCAACCACGGATCTGCTTTGGATAGAAACTCCGCAACGAACTCCGGTTTTTTTCCATCAAGCTCAGCTACATGTTGGGCAACGAGGGAAAATTGGTCCTGAATTTCATCCCGTGACACAGGTATAAAGTGTTCTTTCCGGCCTTTCACCCACTCTGATAATTCATCGTCACCATCAGCGAGTTCTTCGTAAACCGTTTGGATGCTGGCCAGTGAGGACTTCTCATACTGCAAGTCTAACCATGACCAATAGGCTGGGCAGAAGCTCATCTGATAATGCAGGTTCTTGGCTTGAATGTAGGTGTTTGCATCCAGCAAAAACATTAGACCCCCAGCTCCTTGGCGTACTCCGGTATGCGATTGGGTTTCATACTCAGCAGATTACCCGCATCCCTGAGGAGAACACGGCCACTCAACGCTTCACTAACCAAGGCTCGGGAGAACATTTCACTGATCTGGCCTTTTTGTGTTCGGTAGTAAGTTGGCCCGCCCGTGTTCTTTTCGCGGTTTCGGTACTGGCGTTGGAGTGCCTCGACATAATCACGGTAGTCTTCGCGGCTGATCTTTCCGAGAGTTAGCGCTCGTCTAGCGACTACCCAAGTGCTGACTCGGAAATGGGCTTCCAGTACTGGTAGGTTAGCTCTCCAGTCGTCAGCCTTCTGCCAGTAGGACAGGAACTCTTTCTCTGGAACCAAGAACTCAGCCGCAACGGCATTACAGAAGACTTCTTCCTTTCTGTGGGTATCAGGACTGGCGTCGGATACACCACTTTTGCCAATCCAGATATGGGCCAGCTCATGAATTAGTGTGAAAAGCCGTGCAGCCGGTGCATCCGCCTGGTTGATGAAGATGACAGGAGCAAGAGCATCGAAAATCGCGAAGCCTCGGAACTCTTGGACAGAAAGAGGACGGCTATAGTGTCGAATGAAGCTCTGTCGCATGACCAGTATTCCGGCATCCTCGATTTTATGGATCAAGCTACGATAATAGCTTTCCCAATCTCCCCGGTCTGGATGACCAGGTACCTCAAGTACACGACGAATGTCGTTTACGACATTGAGAATATTATCGTCAGCGGTGAACCTGCCAACATGCGGGTTTTCTTCGACGCCTTGATCGCGTAAGTACTCAGAAAACCATTCCTGCCGCCTGAGGACGATCTGGGCCATTTCGATCAATTCTGGAGATGCCCGACGTGGTGCATTGCCATCAACGGTGCGAAGATCAGGAAGCGGCATTTTTTCTTCTGGTGGCTGCCGCAAATAAAGGTATCCGAAGGGTATGTGAGTGCGGGCGGCAAAAGCTTGAGCCTGTTTGAACGTGGGTTGCTTCTCACCACTTTCCCACGCGTCAATCTTTTCTTCTGGCACTTTGAGCTTAGATGCCAACACAGCCACACTGAGCTGCGCCCTCTCACGGGCCCAAGTCAGGATTGTTGGATTTACTCTGGCGTAGTCGGCTGCCATGATCTAGCTCTTATTAAGAGGTTTGGAGTGTAGTGTAATTCGATGAATCCAGCCTGGCCATCATGTATCGCTGCAAGGCGCAGTCCAAGGTATGGCCAGTTACTTTAATTACGGTAATTACAGTAAACCTGCGGGACTGAGCTCGAATTTAGGAGAGCAGAGCTTCTCGGGAGCCTGGCGTTACGATGACAGGGAAGTACTTGAATCCGCTGCTAAAGTATGATTTGCCTCAAGAAAACACAGTTTTCTTCACTTGTCCCCCGAGTGAACCCCGAAGGTCAGGCAAGCTATTGATATTCAATATCTCTTTACTTCTGTATCGGTAAATAGCGCTAACCGGTCTTCCGGCGTTCCTCGGAGGTGACTGGCACCAATGCCTCAGTGCTGTTGCGGTTGCCCAGGAAATCCGGGCGCGGTTTGTTGCCGCAGAATGGGGTCTGGAGCTGGTTTTCCACACTGTTATAGACGAAAAACAGGTTGCTGCGCGGCCAGGGCGACATATTGGCATTGGAGGCGTGGAGTGTGTTGCACTCGAAGATGATCAGCGAGCCGGCAGGGCCGGTTGGCGCTTTGATACCGTAGTCATCCGCCATGGCTGCCAGGTCCCGATTGTTGGGAACACCCAATTCCTGTTTTTTGAGAGATGACTGGTAGTTGTCTTCCGGTGTGCGGCCAACGCAGGGCACAAAGGTCTTGTGGGAACCGGGAATAAGCATCAGGGGGCCGTTGAAAGGCGTGTTGTCGGTGAGGGCGATGGAAAAGCTGACTGCCCGTATCCGTGGCATGCCGTCCTCGGCGTGCCAGGTCTCGAAATCGGAATGCCAGTCAAAACCCTTGCCGTGGAAACCGGGTTTGAAGTTGATCCGGGACTGGTGGATGTAGGCTTCACTGCCTAGAAGCTGACGCACCATGGCCAGAATCCTGGGATCCCGGGTCAGCCGGTCGAATCGGTCCGACAGTTCGTGAATGCCAAAAATCGAGCGGATTTCCTGCTTGCCGGGTTCAGTAATGGTGCCTTCCGAGCGCAGAATGCTTTCATCGTCCTCATAGCCCCGCAAATCCTCCCGGAACTGGCGTACCGTGGCCTGGTCGAGAAAACTGTCGAAGACCAGAAAACCGTCGCGCTCATACTGTGCCAGCTCAGTCTCACTCAGTGGTCCGTCGGAACGGTCCGAGCCGGTGCTGTGCACCACGGGATCCTGACGTTCAAAGCTTTTGGTGGGGCGTTCCAGGCGGGTGGGATAAAAGTCGTCAGTACGAGTCTCCATATTCGAACCTCCTTACTTTTATTCGAGAAATCAGAACAT